>Ga0209067_10000771_pt1 | contig 20187 bp, 28 predicted proteins | sample ColStrG_CSR_2013_FD_187199 | JGI IMG/M metagenome (GOLD analysis project Ga0209067, IMG submission 187199) | Freshwater sediment microbial communities in response to fracking from Pennsylvania, USA - Cold Stream Run_MetaG_CSR_2013 (SPAdes)... | ecosystem: Environmental > Aquatic > Freshwater >...
CCTCGTTGTCCAGGTTCCTCCGCTTGCTTGGTCTCGGTTGTGAGACCCCTTCACGATCGGGACGGCCGCCATTTTGGAACCAAGCTTAAACAGGAGATCGAGGTCGACCTCGACGTCGTCGTGCATCCAAACACAAGTCTCCTTGCTCGCGGCCGACACTCCGACCGCCATCATCTCTCCGATCCGGTTACTCGAGGCCTTGACCGCTTTGAAGTGGAGATCGAGGGAGGCGAGGAGCGCGAGCAATCGCGGAGCGAACGGCTTATCGTTGATGATGAGGAGCTCAACGTCGTGGTCGAGCATCGCCGACTTTATTTGAGGCCATAGTCGCTCGTTATGCCTGAACAGTCCGGCGCATGGAACGACTAGCGAAAAAGAACCCACGCGAGCAACCTTACCTAGAACATGCGAGGGTTGAACCCACTCTCAAACATCGGGTTTGTGAGGTCAGGGACACCGAGGAGCACGGAAAGGATCTCCCAAAGGCCTCTCGAATCCCGTCCGACTTTGACCGTCATCCCTTGGCCGATGTAGAGCCTCGAGTCTTCGGTCGGTTGGGAGACGATCGCGGGATAGGCGAGGACGTTGGGTATCTGAGGGAGCCGACGCGCGACTTCGTCCATCGAGCTCCCGGCGTCTTGCAAGACCTCGAGGAGCCTGGTCGACGTGACCCCGACGCTCGGGACTCCGGCGGCCGGGATCCTCGCCTTCATCCCTGAACCCATCGCCTCGATGAACTGTTCGAGCCCCTTCTCCGGAGTCTCCGCCGGATCCGTCTGAGTGGTCGCGACCATCCTTGGCCCCTTGATCGTTTGGACGTGACACCGGCAATTCACCATACAAGGGGTGTTTTCCCCGGGAAAACCGAGCTCGATGAGCTCGTCCCAAGTGAACCCGTCTTGATCCCGAGACTGACGGGCCCGCTCGAGACATCCGACCATCCCGTTCCGTGAGTGACAGTGTTCGGCCTCGACGTCGAGAACCCACATGTACCGGGCGTTTTGGTTCTCAGGCTCGGCCCAATCGGTGACGTCGCCGCGGTTGTAGATCGACCATAGGGAGCTCGCATAAAGCTTGGCCCGTTTCATCGCGGGCATCGACCCAGGTTTGTCGAGGTGTCCGTCGGCTATCTGGTCGAGGAACCGGCCGAAGTACTTCATGTTCCTCGAGTTCCTCCCGTTGAGCATCGCCGCCTCCGCCTCGGTGATCTCCCAAGAGTTATTCCCTCGAGCGCGTCGACCGGCGACGAAAGCCTCGGTCTCGGCCGCTTGCATCTTCTCCCTCATCGCCGTCATGGCTGACCGCCGGTCAAGGGATCCTCTCATGAACTCGGAGACGATCGACCTCGATTCACCGGCGAAGCGATCTTCTATGTCCGCGTACCGAGGGAGCTCGACGGCGACTCGGCCGAACTTGTCTCGAGCTAGGGCGTCGGCCGCAAACGCGGGAGCTATCCTCATCTAGCTTTTCTTGACGTCCGGAGGTTGGCTTGACGTCGGTGGTTTTGGGTGTTTGTTGGCCGTGGCGATGTTTTGACCTACCCCGACGATCACCAACATAAAGGCGATCATCATGAGCGCGGCGACGAGTCCGAAGATGCTGTCCATGGGTTCACTCCGCCTCACCTATTGGCCGCTGGCTGAAAGCGGATTGAAACTCAAAGAGCATCCTCCGGAGGGCCTCGGCCTTTTTGTGTGGCATCTCGCTGAAGTTTATAGCACTTCTCCCTTGCAGAAAATCGAGCATTAACTCGACCTCGGGCTGAATCGCGTCTCCGTCGACGGCCTTACCTTGCCCCAAGAAAGAAGCGATCAGGATAAAAAATCGAGCCTCGCGGGATCCGGCTCCGATCGCTCGATGACTTCCCTGGTGATCGCCTCCCGTCGGGCCGGTGGCATGTTCCGGAGCTCGTCCATCCCGATCCCGGTACATGCGGCCGTGAGGATCCGGTGGTAAGTGTCGATGTCGATTCGAGGAGCTCCGTCGACGTATTGAGTCGCCTCGGCCCGCGCGTCCTGCTTTTCTCCGTCGGTGTAGGGACGGAAGGGGATCGAGACCGTGGTCAATTTTCCGGATAGCTTTTCCCTGAGCCTGACGTCCGCGTCCTCGAGCCTCGCCGCGGCCGCCTCGAGGGAGTCCGCCTCGGCAATGTACCCGTCTATCTGAGCCTTGACCGCTTTGACGTCTTCGGGTTTCGGTTTCGCTCGGCCGAGGTCGTTAGCTTTCTTTCGCGCGTCCTTGGCTCCCTGCCTCATCCTCTCGATCCCGGACTTGACTCTCGAGGCCGATGCGACGACGACCTCGCCGCACCCTTCCGGCGCATAAATGGACAATTCGAAACTCTGTTTTGGGGCTGACGACATCGATGAGAATCGTACCCTCAGAAAATTCAGCGCATTTTTTTCTTGACCTTGCTTTTCTATTCCGAGTGTGGTATATTATAATTGTCCCGAGAGGGAAGGAGAAAGAAAAAATGAGACGCAAAATGAACCTGAAAACTGAGATCATGAAGGGTCGCGGAGGTCTGCTCTATCAGGTTCGGCGATCCCCTAGGATCGAAACCAAGGCCGGGAACAGGGTCTATGACATCTCCGCCGAGCTCTATGACCAGATCGCCGACGCGGGCTATTGCCCCGATTGCGCCGAGAATTACGGTGACGCGACTCCCATGAGAGTCTTGGAAGACGGCCCCTACGGGTACGTGATTGGCTGTTCTGCTGATTGCGGATACGAGGAGGTCTGCGATTACGAGTTGGAAGGAATAGGCATGTTCGCCTAACACTCGGAATAGAAAAGCAATAGGCCCGGGAAAGTTTCCCGGGCCTATTGCTTTTCTATTCCGAGTGTGGTATATTATAGTTGTCCCGAGAGGGAAGGAGAAAGCAAAGTGAAGATGAGCCGAGTCCAAGAGATCCAACTTCTCAGGGTCGTTTTCGATAGGAACAACCTGCATTATCACGAGGGCACCGAGACGGGCTATTGTGTGAAGTGGAGCGACGGTTGGCACATGATCAGCCGATCAGATCTCGAGAGGGGACTGATCCGACCTTTCCCTCAAACCTTCATCCCAGACGGAGAGATGGTTTGACCGACCACCAAGGAAAAGCTATGGAAAAGTTCGAAACCCTGCTCAAGAAACTCCCGATCCCCAAGAAGCGCATCGAGTGTTACGGTCATCAAGTCGTCGTCACGTGCGTCTCGAGGGACTCCGCTAGCCGTTGGGTCATGGCACTCAACCGAGTACTCGGCCGCGACAAGGTCACGTGCATCGAATCGGTCGACGTGGTCGAGAAAAAGACGTGTCTCGTGTCCCGCTACCAATCGGTTTACCGGATCTACGGGAGGGTTTGATGGAGCTCCTCGGTTGGGAAAAGGGTAACCCTTCGGTCAAGGGCCTCAAGGCTCATGCCGTCGTCAAGATCAACGGAAAGCGGAGAACCGCGTGTCGCGACCCGAAAGCGCTCGTCGTGCTCAGTGACGACAATTTGACATACAAACCGACTTGGCCCAAGTGTCTCAAGTGCCTCGACGTACTTGGGGAACGCTGAAACCATGAAAGCAAGGAGCAATCTTTTTTATTGCTCCTTGCTTTTCTATTCCGAGTGTGGTATATTAAGCACGTAAGGAGAACCAAGACGATGATCCGAAACCGGAAAACCTACAAAACCCTCGCCGAAGCGATCGAAAACAAAATGGCGAGCGACGGAGCCCCGACCGCCGTTGTTCGGACGGTCGACCCACGACACGGCGTCGAGTACACGGCGATCTACGGTCATGTCTTCGTCTCTCAATTCGTGATGGACATGGACTATGGCGACCACGATCCCCAAGTGGTCTATATCCATCCCGGATACAACCAACAATTAACCTACCAAGGACGGGGACTAGTAGCCGACCCAGATTGACCAATTCGATTCCAAGAGGCCCGGGAAAGTTTCCCGGGCCTCTTGCTTTTCTATACCGAGTGTGGTACATTATATATGTCCCGAGAGGGAAGGAAAGTGAAAATGAGAAAAGCACCGAGAACCGGAAGCGTCAGGGTTTACCGACCGTTGGGTTTGATGGACTTGATCCACGGCCCCAAGGGTCTCGAGGCTGAGACCGTCGTCCGGATCGTTCAACCCTACGGATGTCCCAAAAATGGCACGATGGGCCAATGTTACGTTGAAACCTTGGGAGGCAAGTTCATCGGTATGGTCTGCGTGAGCTCCGTCAGCGACAAACCCGGAACCGCTCCAAGCGGGACTCCCTTGACCAGATTGACCGCTCAGGAGGCAAAGTGAAAACCACCATCCAACCAATCAGAAAAGGCGACTTCTTTGAAGTCAGCGGAGATCAGGCCGAGGCCGTCGCGAAAACGTTGCGCTTGACGTTGACGACCGATCGCGACGGGAACCCAATGGTCGGTTGGCCGTATTATGGCCACGTCAGGTACGTTCGAGATCTGACCGTTGCGGGATTCGAAGTCGTCGCCGACCCGCCTAAGCGCTGGTGTACTTGGTGTCCGTCACGTCGACCCGAAGGAGGGTATGAAGTGATCGCAATCGACTTGGACGGAGCCGTAAGCACCTTTTGGTACCAAGATCGCGATAGCGCGGTCAAGTTCGCTAGAGATCTCATCGATCAAGGGTACGACGGTGACTAACCTCAACGCTCGAGAACGCTCGACGGCCGCCAAGTTAGCCGAAAGCCACGACGCTAAGACCCTCGGATCGATGTTGATGGACGAACCCGACGCGCGGAAACGGGACGTCCTCGCTTGGGCCGTGTACCTGCGAACGGAAGACGACCGGAAGGCCGCCGGGACATGGGTCTCCGCTCCCGGATACTCCGGACGACAAACAAACCGCCGGTAAGTAGCTGACTCACCCAATAGGCCCGGATCGAGATCCGGGCCTATTCTTTTTGTGTACCGAGTGTGGTATATTATAGTCGTAAGGAGAAAGATGAGAAAGAAGACTGCTCCCGTCAACTATCGCCCCACGGATCCTCCCGCTATGGTTCGCGAGAAGGCCCCGTCCCTGAACTCCGGCGATGCCGTCCGATCTTACTTGGATTGGATGAGCCATGAGCCCGTCGAGAACTTCGTCGCGATCGGGCTGAACACTCAACTCGAGGTCGTCTATCAGGAGTTAGTCCACCGCGGAGACGTCGACTCCTGCATCGTGAACCCCGCTCAGGTCTTGAGGAGGCCGTCGCGAAAGGGATCGCTCGCATGATCGTCGCTCACAACCATCCGAGCGGGACGACGATCCCGAGCGCTGACGACACGATCTTGACCCGCCGGTTGGCCGCCTCCGCTCACATGATGGGGATCGAGATCATCGACCACGTGATCATCGGGAAAGGCTACTACTCCTACGCGATGCACCAATCTCAGGACTTGACCGCGAAAGCGAAGTTTGAGGCCGCCTAAACCGTGCCAAGTATGGTATAAAGGAGCGAACCATGAGCACCAAGATCATCGACCCGATCGCCGCGGCCGAGGAGCTCACCGAGAACGGTAGGCCCGTGAGCGCGAGGAGAATTCGCCGACTATGCGACATCAACCGGATCCAGGGAGCGACCAAACTCCCCGGAGGATGGGCCATCCCTAGCCCGGTCGTCGTCCTCCCTGAGCACAAACGAGGGAGAAAACCTAAGACCGTGTAACCTGACGGAACGGGATCCTCGACCCTCCGAGCGAACCCAAAGGCGACCCAGTACCGTGACCCCGGTTTTGGGTCGCCTGTATTTTGGCTTGATGGACTTTCGCGCGGATGATCTGAGCGTCGACCCCGAGGTATGAGGCGAGGCTAGCGATCACTCCATGCTCCTCGAGCCTCCAAGACGGGATCCCGGCCCGGTAACCGTTGACCGCGTCGACATGCACTCCGGCGGCCGTCGCGACCGTGCTAGCGCTCAAGGCGGCGATCGTCGCGGGTTCTTTGATGAGTGAGGCCATGGAGCCGATTCTATCCCAAAGGGTACAACCGCGGTTGATGAACACGATCATCGACCTCTACCATCAAGACGGTTTCCCCGATTGGGAGAAAGTCGCCGGAGCAGGGATCACCGGCGCATATCTGAAAGCTTCCGAAGGGACAACCACTTGGGGATCCTTCGTCCTTCAAAACGCGGATGCGATGACGAAAGCAGGGGTCAAGATCGGGTGTTACCATTGGCTCAGGCCCGAGGCCTCGATCCCGGCGGCCGCTCAAGTCGACGCTTTCCACAACGTCATCCAATCTGTCAACATCGACCCGGATCTCGGGGTCATGCTCGACATCGAGCCGACGCTCCTCGGTGGATCCGACTTGTGGCTTCAACGCACTCCGGAAGGCCGAGCCTCGAGGATCCGGGCCGCGATCGAGAACCTCAACGATTACGGCTATGCGAGCGTCGTCGTCTATTCCCCGGCTCTTTGGTGGAACGAGAACGCTTATGACCCGAACCTCGACGTCACGCTCTCTAACGTCCGTTGCATCGCGGCCCGCTACCCGTTCAACGACTCGAGGGAGTTCTCGGTCGACGTGTTCAAGGACGTCGCCCCGGTTCAAATGCGAGGGTTCGCTCAGACTTGGGGATGGCAATACTCCGAAAAGGGACAGGTCGACGGGTTCGCGGGAGACTGCGATATGACCGTCCTCCTCGCCGGAACTGGACTCCTCGGGAACTAAGGGCCTTGATTTATCTCCCAACGATGGAACAATATAAACGGAGGACAGATAATTGAGCGACAAACCAAAAAATGAAGATGTCGATCGGTTCATCAAGACTCCTCCGCTCGACCCGAAGGATCCACCGATCCCGGATGACATGAAAGAGTCGTTTGAGAAAGCGAAGACGGATCCCGTCGGACTCATCGAGCCGGACGACGTCTATACCGACTAAGCCTTGAACCTCTGAGCTTCGAGGCCTCTCCGAAAGGGGAGGCCTCGCTTTTGTTGACCTACTTCTTTCGGAGCTCGTCCGCGTGTTGCTGGGTGAAGGAGACCCCGGGATAGTCTTTCATCGCCTCGGCTACCATCGAGTGAGCTCGCGAGGGTTTGTGGTCGACGCTTTGAGCGTACTCCGGCGGGACGAACCGGCCATTTCGGTGGAACCGCGCGGCGACTGACTCGACTGACCTCTCCGTCTCCATCTCGATGTTATGGACGACGACTTGGTAGCCCGCCTCCTTGAGCTTCTTGATGTTCCGCTCGAGGCCTTCGACCGACTTCCCGACGATCGGATGGACGATGTTATGGCCTCCGGAGATCGCGTGTTGGAGCACTCTCTCCGCGATGTCGGCCGCCTCCTCATGGACCAGGTCGGCCGAGCGTCCGGCGTTGAACTCAGGGAGGAGCGACTTCGCGTAGTCTGAGTCGATCTCCATGCCTCCGAACTTCTCGGGGTCGAGGAGGCCGAGCGACTTGATCGCGGACGACTTCCCGGATCCGGGAGGGCCGGAGATGAGGTAGGCCTTCTTTTCTTGCTTGGCGGCCCCTTTCCCGAACAAGTCTCGAGCGATCGAGTTCCGGAGCGCCTCGCGTTCTGGTGTCGCGACATGGCTCGTGTCATCGAGGCCGGTCGCTTTCTTGAAATCCTCGCGGAACTGGGCTTGAGCTTTTCGGAGCCGCATGATCTCCGGAGTGTCCGCGTCCGTGACCCGCTCGAGCTTTTCTCCCTTCTGCTCTGGTCCCGTCTTGACCTCGAGCGCCGTGTCGACCTTCATCGCCGCCTTATAGTGCGAGTTGAGACGGTCATAGTGCTCCTGGTCAAGGTGAGGGAGCCGGTCGAAGTCGGCATGAAGCGAACCGATCGGTTTCGACACTGGCTCCCCGACTTTGTTCCGCTCGAGGAACCCACCGGGCCGGACGTGGACTCCATCGGGTTTATAGTCCGCTTGGGTCTCGGTCGTGCCTGTCTGTTTAGAGTTTTCAGCTTTCTGTTTAGGGGACTCTGACTTTTGTTGAGCCTCGCCGCCTTCGCCTTTCGAAACGAATTTCCCGTCGGATCCGTGCTCGTGACCCTTGTCGTCTTCGACTAGCGCTATCTTGTCGAGGAGGTCGTTGAGCAAGGTCTTGATCGGAGCGGCCGTATCGAGGGTGACGACGGCCTCCCTGAGCGCGACGATGGCCGCGCGTCGACGTTCGGAGAGGTCTGGTTTCGGCGAGAACTTGTTGACGAGGGCGTCCGCGTCCTTGCCTCCTCCCTCTCCGCCGTCTGATTGGCCGTCCTGACCTCCGGAGCCTCCTTGCTGACCCGCCGCGAGCCGTTGTTGGGCCGTCTGCATGAGACGTTGAGCCAACCGCTTCCCACTGACGGAGATCGTCGGGAAACCTTTGTCGGTAAGGATCTTCGAATAATCGAGGTAGATCAGGTTCCCGTCTGCGTCCGTGAGCGGCTCTCCGCTCGAGAGAAGGGTCACTAGGGTCGCGAGGATCGTTTTGGTGACGTTGGTGTCGATCGGTTCGGCATACGCGCGGATCGGAGGCGAGTCGACCCCGAAGTTCCATATCCTCCACCAATCGACAAACTCGTTGATGACGATCATGATCCCGTCGAGGTCGGACTCTACATTTTGGAGATGGAGGGTGATCTTCTCGTCTGCTCCCTGGTCTCCGAGCCCGCCGACCTTGACGGTGTCCGCGCTAGCCGCCTCGTTGACTCCGGTCGCGAGCCGGATCTTCTGGTCGACCAGGCTGATCATGTCGGTGTACCCAGGAGTCGACGCGGGAGGCGAGACGACCTCGAGGCCCCACTTCGCGACCCCGTCATCATGCGTGTTGCTCGGAACCGCGCCGATCGAGCGGCTCATGAGCGACTCGGCCCACTCGAGCGCGATGTCGGCGTTCTCGACCGGCGTTTGGTTCTCGGAAAGGATCGTCCGGCCGAGCGGGTACTTGGCGATGATCTTCCCGTTCGCGAGATAGCGGCCGTAGTCTCCCATCGACTCGTAAAGGTCGAGGGCGAGGTCGATGAACGGGATAGCACCTTTCGAAATCGGTACCCCGTGGTTTTGGTCGTACTCCTTGTGGTTGGTATAGATGAACGCTTGAGGAAAATGGACGTCTTGTTGCTCGGCGAGAACCATTTGGCGTATCCCTCGAAAGTCGCCGGTGAGCGTGTCGATGAGGATCCGGCAATCGCGCGGGTCGAAGTGATGGAACCGCTTCACGGCCCAAACATACGGATAGTAGCGCTCAGTTTTGCCTGTGCTCCCTCCCGCGTCTCCTTTGGCTCCCTCGTTTGCGGAGACGACGACGTCAAACTTTGGGGTTATCCGAGGGCTGAAAGAGTGCCATCCAAACGACTTCGAACCGATCATCGTTTGGCGGATGAGGTCGGGGAGGAGCGGCCCGAGGATTTGGGACGCGAGCTCCGCGGCGGATGAGTCGTCGCATGAAAAATGGATGTTCGCTCGGCTCGCGGGGATCGCCGTCGCTTGGATCGCGTCCCAAACCACGGGATACCATCGAGCTCGGTCGTAATCGGTATACGAGACGTTGTCGACCCTCGCGGCCATTTGGATGCGGTCGGGAGAGTTGAGCGTGGATCCCTGACGCGCGAAGGGGACATAGCGCTGGTCTCCTGTCCGCGGGATAGCTCGAGTCGGAGGATGTTCGACTTTCCATGGCCTCGTGACCCATGCGATCGAGCGCTTTGTTCCTTGTGTGAACCTCGAGAACCAACCGGCCATGATTGACCGGAATTATAGCCCCACTTGAAACGAACATCTTAGAAACGACGAAGGCCGCCCCGAAGGACGGCCCGCCGCTCGTGCAAGGACACGCATGGATGAACATCGACCACTCCCGTTGTCGACTCGAGGACTATACCTTCTCAGGGAGCGCCTTTTGGTCGTCCGTTCCCGCCATGCGCCTCTCGGTCGCGTTCCCTGCAATTTGGACGATGAGTTGGTTCAGCGTGACCTCTTGGCCGTGTTTGTCCCTCATGACCTCGCCGCCGGTGGTCACGTCGACCCGTTCTTTCCATCCTCCTCGAGCCTTGAGGATGAAGATCCCCGCGGTCACGTTCCCGTCTAGCGCTTGCTTGAAAAGCGAGTCCGCGACCATCCTGATCATCTCAGGGGTCGCGGAGTTGATCTCTTCCCGGTAGTGCTTCCGAAGGGTCGGCTCGGAGATCTTGAGTACTCCCGCGATCTCCGTTTGAGGGATCCCCCATTTGACCATCGCTTTGACCGTCTCCCGGTCTCGCTCGGTTGGTTTGTGTGCCTTCGGCCGCGCCATGAGGTTTGATTATTCTCGTTTCTTAGGCAATAGCGCGGTGACGATGTTTCGAAGGTCTCTGATATGTTCGTCCTTGGCCGTCACGATCGGCTCGGTGTCGGGCCTCCCGCTCGGCCTTATACCGAGGTTCCAAAGTTGATCCATGAGCGATTGCGTGAAGTCTTCCCGCTGGTCTATCCTGACCTCGAGGAAGGGATCCACAACATAGGCTCCCTCGGTCTGCTTTGACCAAGAGCCGTCATTCTTGAGGGCGTAAAGTTCGTTAGTCGAGCTATGTCTCGCCACGACAAAAAACGAGTCCGTCATCCTCGAGTAAGACCGCTCGATGAGGACTCGAAAGTGTGCGAGCTCCGCGGCCGTGACGTCCTTACTCAACTTGGCCACCTCGATTCGAGCATCTCCTTCCTCACGACGTCAGCGTCCGGGACTGACTCGTCGCGGATCGAGACCTTACGATCGGCGTCGAGCGGTTCCCCGAGCATCGCCGCGACGAACGACCGAGGGAGCGGGTTGGTGAACCGCATCGGCCGTGCTTTCTTTTTGTTGGCGCAAACATCGCGTTTGAGTTGGTCATCGGGAAAGGGTTTCAGGTTCGAAGCTTCATCGATGAGGGTCGGTTCCCATCGCATAGTCCTCGAGTTCCATCGCGCATTTTCCATCAAAACAACCCCGAAAGGTCTGGAACCATGGTCGAAACCGGTTTGGGATCGTCATCAAACAACCCTGAAAGGTCTGGTTTAGGTGACTCGAGCGGTTTCTCGCCGAGGATCCGATGGGCGGCCTCCTCGAGCTCGAAACCTCGGAGGTACCGTCCGTTAGCCCTTGCCCGGTCGTAGGCCTCGATGATCTTCTTGACGGCCCCGGTCGACTTGACCCAGTCGACCCAGTCGGCTCGAGGGGTGAGGCCTGGTTTGTCTAGGTCGATTTCGGCGGCGAAACCGATGTTAGCGACTTCGACAAACGCTTTCTCGACTTCGGGATCCTCCATGTCGAGGATGGTCATGAAGGAGAGTATCCGGTCGACCAAGCCTCCGACCGACGAGTCGCAGAAACGCATGTCGGTGATCCGCTCGGCCCGTAGGGTTTGGAGGATCTCGTCCTTCGCCTCTTTGGCCATGGCCTTGAGCCAATCGGGGAGCGACCCCTTGATCCCGATCGAGCCGTCGTCCTTGATGTAGACCTTTTCGCCGGTGTGGTCGAAGGTGACGAAGCGGATGAGCCCGAGCGCCGAGGCTGAACCGTCGAATCCGGGGAACGTGATGATGTCGTGGAAGTGTGTTCTCATGTGTGTCCTAATAGTCTAGTTGTTTGATCGCCTTAGTTTGTCGTTGGTGAGGTTTGGTGAGGTTCGAGTCAAAAAATCGGCCCAACCTCACCACAAACCTCACCACTTTGTATGTCGAAGTAATGATTTTGAGAGTTGTACTGATCGCGTGATTTTTGGGAAGTTTGGTGAGGTTGGTGAGGTTTGGTGAGGTTTTTTTCACCCTGCGTCTATATCATTATAATTTTTTTGTACGTCTAGGGGAGGTATAAACCTCACCAAACCTCACCAATCCTCACCAAACGTCTCAATCTATAGTAGTTTCCACCTCCGAACTTGCAATCAAAAATGGTGAGGTTTGTGGTGAGGTTTGCTCGTTTTCGGGCTCTCTACCCCACCAAACCTCACCATTTTTTTGACTAATCTGACGGGCCGTCTTATCGCCGTCATTTTCGACAATTCCCGGGATGAGTGGTTGAAGCTTGACGAGATCCATGCGGAACCGGGTCGAGTTGGATCGCTCACCGGCCCGGACGATCCGTTTCCCGTTGCGGACGACGTCGATGTACTGGTTGAGGAGCCTTCCGAGCCTGGTCGCTTGAGTCTGTTCCGACTTGTCGGGCGAGACGAGTCCGGCTAGAAAGTCGTCCTCTTTCCAAAGTGTGAGAACCTCGGAGGCCTTGACCGACGAACCTTGGTGCATCATCCACCACCGGTCGTAGAAGTCGGCGAGGGCTCCCTCCTCGACGCTCGCGGTTACTCGGAGCTCCTCGATGTTCCCAAGGAAACCGGGGATCCCCGCGACCTCGAGGATCATGCCCATGGTGTTGCTCCACTCCTCGAAAGTTCCTAGGCGTCGGCCTTTGTACTGCCTCGGCGAGCTCGAGCACGGGCCACACTCCCGGATCCATTCCGTGACCATCTTGACGATGGCCGAGAGGATCGCCGGACGGTTCTCGGCGACCCACTTCTTGATGTTCGGGTGCCGGTAGACCGTCCTGTCTTCGGGTCGCTCGAGGCCTGAGTTGAGCCGGATCCAGGCCGTCCGTCGGAGGATGTCCCTCGAGAGTTCCGCGTTGTTGGCGGTCGCGACCCACGCGCAACGGATCGGAGCCCGGGCCATCTTCATAGAGCCGAGCATACGGTCAGTCCACGAGGTACCGGTGAGACACGCGGCGAGGGTGTCGGAGTCGACTTTGTGCGAGAGGTTGTCGAAGAGGAGGTAGGGAGCTCCGGAGAGGAGCGCGGCCCCGATCTTCTTTCTCCACTCCTCCTCGTCCCTCGATCCCGGCGTGACGATCACGGAAAGTCCTTGGGTCGGGATGAGGCAGACCTCGGCGCATAGGCTCTTACCTGTCCCTTGGACGGGAGCGTCGAAGAGATAGAGCGGGGTCGGCCCGACGATGGACGGCCTGACGACCGGGAGCACCATGAGGGAGACCGCGTGAGCGAGGTCGGAGTCGCCGTCGAAAGGAAAGTCGGCGAGCACTTCGGTCACGATGAAGTCGGCCGCGTCACGGGCCGACCCTTCAAACTCGGGTACGTCGCATCCTGTGAGGACGTAGGTCTTGGAGCTCGGATGGTAGCCGTTCAAGCCTGAGATCTCGCAACGGGCCGAGACCACGGGAGCGCGGGCCACGTTATAGATCACGGGGACGTCCGGCCATGAGTCGAGGTTGATGATGTTCTCGCCGATGTCCTTCGGTGGAAAGATGACTTTTCCTCCGCGTTTCCATTCGACGGCGGAGGCCATGACCCCTCGCATGGCGGTCGGAGTGAGCGCCTCGATCATCGGGTGTTCACCGTCGTTGACGACGACCCGGACGAGTTCCCCGGCCCGGACGTAGACCCTCGGCTCCTCCGTCCCTGAGTTGACGGCCTCGAGTGCCCGCGCGGTCACTTCGGGGAGACTCTTGTGAGCGACGTCGATCGCGTTGCTGAGGATGTCGTCATCGACATAGTCCTCGAGCTCGGCGGCCCGGTAACCGGCGACAAAGAAGTCGTCTAGCCCGCATTTTCCACCGTCTCCGAGATCCGGGAGGATGACCGCATGGACTTCCCTCGCCCCTCGCCTCTTGAGCATGGCCGAAAGCCTCGTGAGGGCCGACCTGACCGACGACTTGACCATGACGTCAGAGTCGAAGGCGATGAACACGGGACGGCCTTTGATCGCGATCCTGTCCCAATCGGCTAGCTCGAGGATCCCTCCGTCGGATCCTCGGCCGCGCCAATTCCAGACCCCGAGGAGGTCGATGCAAGTGATCCCGCGCATGACCATCGAGTCCGCTTTCTTGGATCCTTCGGTGATCCAAAGGGGAGACCCAGGATCCCCGAGAGATCCCCGGGCGGAGGGAGGGACGTCGATCCGGAGAGGTACCCCGTGCTGGGTCTCGTATTTGATCGGCTTCCCTGAGTCGTTGAGCCTGGGTTTGTGAGGGCGTATCTGATAGAGGTCGACCGTCCCGTCAACGGTATGGATGGGGACGACCAGGGCGGGAGCGAGGGCGGCTTGGAACTCAGGGAACCCGAGCGCGGTGAGCTCCGCGGGAGTCTGAGCGGTGAAGTACCCGCGCGACTCGATGACGGCCAAACTGAGCCCGGATCCTTTGACGAGGGAGTCCCGGTCAGAGTCGGCGAGGTACTTAGGCATCGATTGTAAACCTCGGTGTCCAAGGAGCAACGACGACCCCGCGGGACAAGTGCATTTGAGCGATGTAACCGGGGATCCTGTAACCTCGAGGAGGTTCAGGGACGACGTCGATGAAAACAGTGCGTGAGACGTCAAACCCTCGAGTTTTCACATAGGCCGGTTTGCCACAAAGGGAGCAGGTCACGGAGTTGAAATATCCCGGGTGAGCGTAAATGATGAACCGGTACGCACATTCCGGATCCGAACAAGCGGCCTCGAGGCCTTCATCCAGTCCGGTCACTTCACCCACCACTCCTCGAGAACCGGCTCCGCTTGATCCCTGACGAACTCGATGTAGACAAACCGTCCCGCGAGGCCCCTACATACTCTTTCGCCTCCCTCCGCTTCGAACGCTTCCCTATGGCGCTTGCGTTGAGAAAGTCCTCCCGCTTGGACAAAGACCGGCCCCGGGTTTTGAGGATCCATGCAAACGAGATCCGAGGCCAACTCCGTGTCGGCCCGCCTCGAGACGACCTTTCCCTTGACGAACGTGACCGAGTGCCGCTCGGACGTGATGATGATCCAACCTTTCGAGCGAACCCAAGCCTTAGCCGCTTTGGTCGTGAAGGCCTTTCCTTGGCTCCGTGGAGGCCGCACGGCCTTCTTGATGGCCTTGAGCTCGGCGGCTAGGTTTTCCGCGACGTGCTCGGCCGTCCTGGCTGACCTCCAATCATAGGTTTGTCTTTGCCACTGGTCAGGTTTATGGCGGAAGATGGGAGGGATGAGGAGGCCGTCGTCGTCTTTCCAACCTCGCGCCTCATAGTATTCGTAGGGAGTCTGTCCTTGATTCATGGTGTCCTGAGATAAAAAGGCCCGAAAGCGATCGCTTCCGGGCCGTGGTCTTTGCCCGATGAGGGCGCTTAGTCTATCACTGGGACGGACGCGGGAGCGCTCGTCTTTTGCAAGAGCTTGGGGACGCTCTCCGCCGGTTTGTCCTTGAGCGCGAGGATGATCCCGCCCCAATAATCGTCGCCGACGTCGCGGAGCCCGGCCAAGGTCTTGCTTAAGAGCTCGCTCGCATAGGCCGTCTGAGCGATCTTGATCCACTCGGCGGGCATGTCTTGAGGCGTCGGCCAATTCTTGCTCTCGGCCAACTTGATCAAGTTGGCGAGATGGGTGTCGGCCTTGACGGTCATGTTAGCCGCGGGAGGCTCGACCCAACAAGGATGAGCCTTGAGCTTAGGTTTCATATCGTCCCAAAGTTCCTCGATCGACTTCTCCGACTTCTCGCGTTTGGCCACGGGAACCCCGTTACCCTGCGAGTCGACGTGGAAAAAGTTGACCCAGGTCGGGTACTTGCCCCACTTGTTAGCCTCTTTGGATTGGCTCGCCTCGATCACGCATTGTTCGTCTTCCTTGAGTTGAAGCAGTCCCCACGCGAAGGAGATCGTCGTCCCGCTCGGGGAGTCGAATTTCCCGTCCATGTCGGAAAGCCAAGCCTCGACGGTGATCAGGCCGTCTTTGGTGAGGATGTCGGCCGACAAGTGTTGATAGGCCTTCTCTGAGGCGTCGTCGGGTTGGTACGTCCGGATCGTGATCTTCTTGAGCCGTCCGACGATCCTTGGCCGGACTCGGAGGTCTCCCTTCTTTTCGGATCCGGTCGCGATCTGACCTTTGTCGAACCGCCATGTCGGATTAAAGGGACGCTGGACTTTGACCTCGTCGTCGCCTAGGATCGTTTCGTCTTGGTTGATGGTTTCGTTACTCATCTTAGTTCTCGTTTCGTTTCTCGTTTTGGTTTCCCCGTCGCTTGACGATGTTACGGTAGGTTTCCACGCTCACGCCAAACTCGGCGCAAATGTCCTCGAGTGGCTCGCGCGAGGTTTTCACGCGAAGGATCAAGAGGTTCTCTCTCTCCCTGGAAAGCTTAGTAGGTCGCGGCATCGGGTTGGAGACATTATTTAGCCTCAGACCAATAAATGTCAAGGGTAGGGATTGACATTTCTTGGTCTGAGGCTAAATAATCCCGGCGAGGACACTCCATGGACTATAAACCGTGCTTTCTTTTCGCCGACATTGACCGACACGACCTCGAGCTCGCGATCCGTATCACGAGCTCGAGGCCTGAACCAGACTTCCCGATCCGCCTGAACCCGTTCCGGGAGCGGTTCACCGACAGGCTCAAGGCCGCGCGTGTCGCGGTCATCGAATCGAAATCCAACGGGGTTTGTCTCACCGAGCCCGCGCTCGACCTCGTCGTCCAAGCGGTTTACGTCGGAAAGAGCCTCTACGACTGGTCTGCGAAAATGGCCGGAGCCACTCCGGAAGAGATGCGCGGGGTCGCTCCTACGTTAGGCCGCGCGTTCAACCAAGTCCTCGAGGGGATCCCGAAGATCGCGACCGAAAAGGACATGTCCGACCTTTTCCCCGCGTTTTCGCCTCAAGCTTTGAAGATGGCGATGATGGTCGAGCAGATGCAAGAGGAGCTCATCCTCTGCAAACTCATGAAAACGGTCTATAAGATGGCCGAAGAGGTTCGGGTCAGCCAGGCGGTCAAACAGTGAGAGAGGGTTCGATCTCCTTCCGGGTCGAGGAACGGATCGCGACCGGGAATTACCAATGGGTCGAGCTTTGCGCGACGGTCAGCCACGTCCCGACGGACGCGACCGAAGAGGACATCGACCGGATGATGGGAGTCGCCGACGTGGTCGGTTTCAAACTCCGCGAGAGGATCCGGAACCAGATGGCCGCTGTGAGGTACGAGAACGTCCCGGCCGAGCCCGACGAGTCCGCTTTCGAACCCGCGCCTCCCGTTTCTCCCGATACTCCCGCTGACTGGACAGGACACGAGAAAAAAATCGTGATCGTTGACGAGTCCGGGAACGTGAACATCGAGACGGCCAAAGAGATAGCGAAAGAAGTCTCCGACTTCTTTGTGTCGTCCGTGAAAGTCGACCCGTCCGAGCTCGTCGGCGAAAACGAGGAGCATGACGAGTCTGGTTGGTCGGACTTGGTTCACAAGGACGGCTCAGTGACGTTTGAGATGAAAGAGTCCGGAGCCGTGATCGCTTCGGGGTTCATCTCGGCTCCCGGCGCCATGCTTGCATCCGAACCTATTGGCGCCGAGCAGGTGTTAGGGGACGACGAGGTCAAGATTCCCTCGAGGACGGTGACGGTAATCAACGTCGAGGTCGACCTTCCGGACTCAGGATGGTTAAAACTTCCGATGACCGAAGAGGGAGATCCAGGATGCGAGACCGCCGGTCAGTTGAAGGCCTTGAACACGGCTCTCTCTAACGCGGGATTTAAGGACAAAGCGAGGCACGAGGCGAGCTACGTCATCCTCCGGGATCCGGAACTAGGAGAATTCGAGATCGATTCGATTCCGAATTCTCTCCGCGACCTGAGCAAGGCTCACGCTTGCATCGTCCTCGATTGGTTTGAGAAAGCGACGTCGACCGACCTCTCGGTGATCCACAAACTCCTGACGTCGCCGAGCGTCGACCGGGAGAGGGCCAAGGTTCAACCGCGGCTCGAGGTCGAACCGGTAGCCGAAGGAGATCCGTCCAAGTGGATCCCGTGCGTCGCATGTGAAGGATCCGGAGAGAGATCGACGGGAGGCGTCTGTTACGCTTGCAAGGGCGAGCGTTTCTTTAAGGTTTGTCCCAAGTGCCAAGGGACAGGCAAGTATCCCGACCCGTTCGAGCCTACGCGCGGGGAGATCGAGTGCGAGTGCGACACGCGGGCCGTGCTCTCGGTCGACAAACCTGAGTTCAAACCGAAAAGCGTACCGGTCATCGAGGAGGCTCCCGAGGCCGGGACGATACAGGAGGACAAAGTGATCACCTTTTCACCAGGACAAAAATCCGCGATCGAGCGGGTCAAGAAAGCGATCCGCGCGGGAGAGGGCGGGATCTTCTTTCTCACCGGGAAGGCCGGGACTGGAAAGTCGACCGTGACGCGCGAGATCCGCGACAAGTTCAGGTCGGTCGTATTGGCTCCTACCGGCCTCGCCGCGGTCAATGTCGGCGGGATGACGGTTCACCGGTTCTTTGGGTTCCGAGGAGGGCCTCAGACGCGAAAACAAGGGAGCCTCGACCGGCCGAAAGCGGAAGTGCTCCGGAGGGCCGACGTCGTGATCATCGATGAGATCTCGATGGTTCGCGCCGACCTCCTCGACGCGCTCGAGGTCAAGATGCGGAAAACCATGGGGAACCGGAAACCGTTCGGCGGGAAGGTCGTCCTCGTGGTCGGGGACATGTGGCAATTAGAGCCCGTAGTGACCGACAAACCAAACTCCGAAGGGGTCAGCGAGCGAGACTACATTGAGAAGAGGTACCCGTCTCCGTTCTGGTTCGACGCTCTATGTCTCACGAACCCGAACAACCGGCTCCCGGGCCTCACCGTTGACGAGGAGGACGTCGACCTCCAAGTCGAAGTGCTTGAGCTCGAGGACGTGTTCAGGCAAAACGATCCCGAGCTTATCTCGGCGCTCAACCTCGTAAGGGTCGGAGACCCGAGCGGCATCGAATACTTCAACAAACGCGCGGGACTCCCCGTCCCGCGCGGTGACGTCGAGCCGGTCTATATCACGATGACGAACGGGAAAGCGGACACCGTCAACTCGAGCAGGCTCGCCAACCTTCCGTCTAAAGAACGTTGGATGTCGGCCGCTCAGGTCGACGGAGAATGGAAAGAGGACGAGTACCCGGCTCCGGCGTCTCTCATGCTCGGCGTCGGAGCCCGCGTGATGTTCACCAAGAACGGGATGTACTGGTGCGCTGAGGGCGAGGTCAATTACACCGGCGGCGAGCCTGAGACGTTCGTCAGCAACGGCGAGATCGGTACCGTCATCGAGCTCGGCGACGTCCCGACGGTGAAACTGAGCGACGGCCGCGTCGTCAAGGTCAGCCCCGTCCAATGGAAAAAGATCGAGTATGCGTACAACGTCGAGAAGGACGACATCTCCGAGATCGAGAAAGGATCCTTTACTCAGACCCCACTGAAACTCGCTTGGGCCATCACGACCCACAAGAGCCAAGGGCAGACGCTTGATTCGGCCGTCCTCGAGCTCGAAAAGAAGGCTTTCGCTCATGGCCTCCTCTATGTCGCCTTGAGCCGCGTGAAGTCCGTCGAAGGGCTCTACCTCCGCCGAAAGCTGAACCCGGCCGACATCGTCGTCCATCCCCGGATCCCGTCGTTCCTCAAAGGCGATCCCGCCGTGACACCCCCAAAAGCGGGAGCGGAGGTAGGGAGCCTTTTCGACTGATCCCGGAGCCCGGATCCTCATGGATCAACCCTCATGGAGGCCTCGTGGTCGTCCATGAGGCCTCCATGAGGGTTGGTTCACTACCAGATAGCCGGACGATCCGGCGGCCACATTTTCGACTTACCTACCTCCGATTTTCTCGACCGATACAAACACTATGGACACACCGTTCGACCTGACAATCCCGGGCCCGAAGGCTCGGGCCGCTGACGCGAGAATCAAGACGTCTCTCGCGTCAGCCTATAAGACAATATGCGACGAACTTCCCGAAAGCCGGGCCCGTTCTCTCGCCTTGACCAACCTTGAACTTTGCGGCCTATGGGCCGAGAAGTGCGCGAACCAATCGGATCCCGAAACCGAGGTCATCCGATGAAACCTCTTGGATGCGTGGTATTGATCGCGGTTATTTTAATAATCAGCCTTTTAGTATCGCTCGCCATGTGGGGACTGTGGGGAGTCGTCGTTCCTTGGTTCTTTCCTAACGCTCCAAGCAACATCGCTCATCCTCCGTTCCTTATTTTCTATGCGGCTAACACATTGATTAACCTCATGTTTAGCGCTTACCGAAGATCAAAGGACTAAACCATGAAACTCAGTGAAACCACTCCCATGCAACCTAAACATCACACCCTCAAAACTCTCGACACCCACTTTGACAAAGTCGCCTCCGGACAAAAGCTTTTCGAGGCGAGGGTCAACGACCGAGACTACCGGGAAGGTGACACGGTCGAGCTCGTCAGCGTCCTCCCGGCCTTCACCATGTCCGATCGCGCCAACGGATGCGCGACGGTCTACGACGACGACACCGAGC
>Ga0209067_10000772_pt1 | contig 20177 bp, 12 predicted proteins | sample ColStrG_CSR_2013_FD_187199 | JGI IMG/M metagenome (GOLD analysis project Ga0209067, IMG submission 187199) | Freshwater sediment microbial communities in response to fracking from Pennsylvania, USA - Cold Stream Run_MetaG_CSR_2013 (SPAdes)... | ecosystem: Environmental > Aquatic > Freshwater >...
TTTACTAGTTTAGCCGCTGGTTGGTGATGTGCCTAACCATTTTGCGGTTGTAGGTAAAATCCTTACAAAAAGTCAAAATAAAAACTATCAATTCAATAACAATAATTGATTTTAATAATGATCAATCCTTGCTTAATATGAGGCTGACGTTTCAAAACCTCTATCTCAACACAGCAAATGGAAGGATATGACATGAGCAACACAACCTTAACCACTTCTGCCGGCGCTCCCGTAGGTGATGATAACAATAGCATCAGCACTGGGCCACGCGGCCCTTTGACTTTTGATAATCATTATTTATTCGAAAAATTAGCGCACTTTAACCGCGAGCGTATTCCGGAGCGCGTAGTGCATGCTCGCGGCACAGGTGCCTATGGTCATTTTACGCTTAATAGAGGTTTGAGCGATTTAACCATCGCTGATTTTTTACAAAATGCCGGCGATAAAACGGCGGTTTTTGTACGCTTCTCCACTGTGGGGGGCGGGCAGGACTCCAGTGATTATGCGCGCGATCCCCGTGGCTTTGCGGTGAAGTTTTACACCAAACAAGGCAACTTTGATGTGGTGGGTAACAACACGCCAGTGTTCTTTCTGAACGACCCCATGAAGTTTCCCGACTTCGTGCATTCACAGAAGAAAAACCCGCGCACTAACTTGCCAGATGCGCAGGCCGTGTATGAGTTTTGGGCCAATCACCCGCAATCGCTGCACCAGATGACCATTTTAATGTCGGATCGCGGTATTCCGGCTTCTTACCGTCATATGCACGGCTTCAGTTCGCACACCTTGAGCTTCTGGAATGCCAAGGGTGAGCGCGTGTGGGTGAAATGGCACTTTAAAACCAACCAAGGTATAAAAACCCTAACGGGCGAAGAAGCCGCTAAGTTGCCAGCCTACGGAGCGCAGCAGGATTTGGTGGATGCAATTGACCGTGGTGATTTCCCTAGTTGGTCGGTGAAACTGCAAGTCATGACGGAAGCCCAAGCGGAGTCGTACCACATCAACCCTTTTGATTTGACCAAAGTGTGGCCTTATGCCGATTTTCCCCTGATAGACATTGGTCAGTTGGAGTTGAACCGCAATGTGGATAACTACTTTGCGGAAACCGAGCAGGCGACCTTTGCGCCCAGCAATTTGGTGCCCGGTGTAGGGACCTCGCCTGATAAAATGCTGCAAGCGCGCCTGTTAGCTTATCAGGATGCTCATCGCTATCGTGTGGGGGTCAACCATAACCAGTTGCCGGTAAATGCACCGCGCTGCCCGGTTAACCACTACCAGCGCGATGGTGCCATGGCCGGTTGCCCATTCCATAATGGCACTGTGCAGGGTAGTGGTGCTAACTTCTACCCTAATGACCGGGCCGCTCAAGGTGCGCCAGTACCAACACCCAGCGTACAGGCACCACCTTTGCATCTGTCGGCTGCGGCGGTGAAAGTCTATGACCAGTCGGATGCAGACTATTCATCGCAAGCTGGCGATTTATTTCGCTTGATGGACGAGCATCAAAAGCAACAATTAGCAGCAAATATTGCTGGTGGCTTAAAGCAAGCCGACAGTTCTGTGCAGGCACGTATGCTCGCGCAATTTGCCAAAGCTGACCCTGACTATGCAGCGCGAGTAAACGCCTTGTTGTAATACTCTGCTAGATAGATCCTTGTAGGTTCACTGTCAGTTCAGAGCACTTTTCCCCCTTGTGGGGGAAGGTGCTTTGGGTTGAGCTTTTCGTTTTATCTTTTCGTCTCGCTTTATCTTCGTGCTTAATCCCTATAGCATCGCAAGCTCTGCGGCTTGAGTGCTGTTAGATAGGCCGTGTTGTCTAGTTGCCCCGCGCGCCATTACACAATAACAATAGATTGATAGCTCGTTGTTTGAGCTGTTCTTGTATGGATAAGGATGAATAAGATGAAAGTTTCGCTACAGTCACGTGGCTTTTGGATCGTGTTTTTAGGTGTAGCCTTGATCGCGGCGATTGCTGCGTTTCAACTGATGTTTACTAACCTCCCCTCGTTAAAAGTGGATATTCATTTTTCACGTGCCCAAGCCATAGCGGCGGCGACCAAATTTCAGCAAACGCAATTTCCTGATTTACACACTGATCGCTCTACGGCTGCTTTTATCAGTGATCGTGGTTTACAGAACTATGTTGAACTGGAAGGCGGCGGCCTCGCGGCTTATCAACACCTCATTGGCAATTTGGATGCGGTAACGCACTACTGGAAAGTTCGTAACTTTGCTGAAAGCCAAGAAAAAGAATTAATTACCGCATTTAGCCCCAAGGGTGAACCCATTTCCTTTTCGTTGACTGTGCCGGAAAAGGAGGCTGGAGCCGCCTTAGACGAAAGTGCTGCGCGAGTACTCGCGGAGCGCGGGGCGCGCGATTTTATGGGCGCGCGTTTTGAAGCCTATAAACCCTTTGAATCCACCATGAAGCGGCAGACCTCGGGGCGTGTGGATTACAGTTTTATCTATGAACACCGCGATTTAAAAATTGGCGAAACCCAGTTCCGCATTGAGCTGCGTGTGGCGGGTGATAAGTTAGTTGCGCTGGATACTTTCAAACATATTCCCCAAGCCTTTGAACAGCGTTTCAGCAAAATGCGCGCCTTGAATACTCAAATCAGTCAAATTGCCAGCTATCTCATGGCTGGCTTGCTCGGTTTGGGCGGCTTAGTGGGGGGCGGTGTTTGGCTTCATCGGCGCCATCAGCTGCGGCTGAAACGCAGTTTTGCCCCAGCGTTGTTTGTTGGTTTTGGCTTGGCGGCCGCTGGGCTGGCCAATCTGCCCGGAAGTTGGTTTAACTACAATACCACTACATCGGTGAACAATTTTTTACTTCAACAATTTTCTGGAATTGGCATTGCCTTGGTGTCGGCAACGCTCCTGTTTACATTGATTTATGCAGTGGCAGAAGGTTTATCGCGCATGGCATTTGCGGATCATCCGCGCGTATTTGATAGCTTCCGTAAACCAGCTGCCGCTTCACCTGAAGTCCTTGGTCGCGTACTGGGTGCTTATGCTTGGATGGGTTTTTTCTTGCTCTACGCCATTTTGTTTGTGGTGTTAACCAGCAAATGGTTGGGTTGGTGGCAGCCCACGGATACGGAGTCAGACCCCAATATTCTCGCCAGTTGGCGCCCAGCGTTGGCTCCTATTTTTACGGCTTTACAGGCTGGTACTTGGGAGGAATGTTTGTTCCGTGCGGTACCTTTGTCGCTGGCGGCTATCATCGGTGCACGTTTTGGCAAAAAAACCTTATTTGTGGCTGTCGCATTGGTACTACAAGCGCTGATTTTTGGTGGCGCTCATGCCAATTATCCCAATTTGCCCGGTTATAGTCGCTTGGTGGAGTTATTTATTCCTGCCATGGTATTTGGGTTGGTCTATCTACGCTTTGGGTTGTGGGTGGGCATGCTGACCCATTTTCTCTATGACTTGGTGTTGATGAGCTTGCCTATCTTTTCCGCTAAGGGCGATGGTTTATGGATTGATCAACTGTTAGTGATAGGTGCAGGCTTAACGCCATTACTGGTGGTTTTATGGGCTCGCTATCGCGTGGGTAGCTTTAAGCCTTTGGCGGACGAGTGGCGCAATGGCGTTCCTGAGCTTGTTCAGCCTACCGAGGTTGCTGAGGCTTCGGCGGTGGTGCCTGATTCACATCCAGCGCATACACGCCTTTTTCAACTTCCTACGAAGCTCATGATTCCTTTGATCATCGTCAGCTTAGTGGCGATTGGTTTGTCATTACGCCAAGCGCCAGACATTCAATGGCCGGTATTTCAAGTCGATATGGCGCAAGCCAAAGCCGCGGGTGAGGCTGAGTTGGCTAAACATGGTGTGAAACTCTCTGGGGAGTGGCATAGAACCTCTTACATCACCAATAGCAATTCCAGCATGATGGAGTTTGTCTGGAAAGAGACGGATAAAACTACCTTTCAAAAATTAATTGGTCACTACGTGGATACCCCTTATTGGGTCATTCTGTGGCGCAAGTTTGATGGTCCTGTCGAGCGGCGTTCAGAGGATTGGGAGGCGTGGCTCTATCCTGATGGCACATTGCATGAGTTAGTACATAACCTGCCGGAGGGTGATGCAGGGGCTAAGTTAACCCGTGAACAAGCGACCACGAAGGCGCTTGCGTGGATTGTTGAACACCAGTGGGGTGATGCCAATAAGCTGGAAGAAAAATCGGTTGAAGAACGTGTTCATCCTGCGCGCAGCGACTGGGTGGTCAAGTATATAGACCGCGCCGCCTTTGATCAGAAAAATGGTTTGGCGATCATTAAAATTACCATCAGCGGTGATGAGGTTACCAGCTACTACCGCGAGATAAATGTTCCCGATGAATGGTCGCGTGAGCAGGCCAGTAAGCGCTCTGCCAAAATGCCTTTTGGTATGGTTATGGGGTTACTCATTATGGTGTTGTTAGGTTTGGCGGCTAGCAGTTTTTTCCATAAGCATTCTGGGCGCAAACTTAACCTTCGTGTAGCGTTGCCCTGGATGCTCTTGATCGGCATTTCCAATATTGTTGTTGGGCTTATGTGGATTGAAGGTGATTTAGGTGGCTTTCAAACTACCATGGGCTGGATGCCGCAGATTTGGCTGACCTTGGGCAAACTTGTGTTAATTGCTGGTGCCTTAATGTTGTTGTTGTTCTTTATGGCGCAGGCTTTTCATGGTTCGCGCCCCCTTGTGAGTGCAACAATCACAGGCGATTTAGCTCAAGGTCTAACACTTGCGGCGATATTTGCCGGCTTATCGGCAATCGCAAAACTAACGCTGACTTCATCGAATGTACCCTTGGCCTACAGTGCTGATTGGGCCACATTTGTGCCTTTATTAACCATGATTGGTAATGGGGGGAAAGTGTTTTTTCCGCAGTTATTTAGTTTGATTTTTGCTATCGGTATTGCCCGTTTTATTCGGAATCGGCTAACACTCGGTATTGTTGTTGTGCTCTTTTTTACGGCTTGGGTGGCGGGTATTTTGGCGGCGGATGATATGCTTGCAACGGCTATCAACAGTTTTATTCGGTTGGTGAGTTTGTGTGTGATGATTTATTTAGTGCGCCGCCAACAATTGGGCGTGGCTTTGGCGATGTTAGGTGGTAGTGTTGTGTTCAATCAGCTTTATGTAAGCACGGCTCTCTACGCCAGTTCGGGTGTTCACGCATTGATCAGTGCATGCGTTGCGTTGGCGGTGACTTATGGTTTGGTGCGCCATTGGCACGGTAAAGGTATTGCCTAAATAATACTGCACAGGTTGAGCACCACTAAGAAAAAGGCACTGTGCAAACAGTGCCTTTTTTGTTTCAGCGCAGTAGACTGCCAGCATTATTGTGTTGAGGTACGAGAATGAAACTGGAATTGGAAAACTTGCGCCGTGAATATTTGCAGGGTGGCTTGGAGTTGAGCGATTTGGCCGCAGACCCCATTGAGCAGTTTAGCCGTTGGATGCAACAAACTATCGCCGCCGATTTGCCAGACCCTAATGCTATGACAATCGCCACGGTGGATGCATCAGGTCAGCCTTCACAGCGTATCGTGTTGCTTAAACATCTCGACCCCAAAGGCTTTGTGTTTTACACCAACTTGAATAGCCGTAAGGCGCAAGAGCTAAAACAAAATCCCAAAATCAGTTTGCATTTTCCGTGGTATTTTTTAGAGCGCCAAGTCAAAGTCTGCGGTGTAGCTGAGTCCTTATCACCCGCCGAAGTGTTGAAATATTTTGTGACTCGCCCACGGGACAGTCAAATTGGTGCATGGGCTTCTACCCAAAGTCGCCCGATTTCTTCGCGCGCATTATTGATGCAGCAATTTGAAAGTATGAAAAATAAATTCGCTAAAGGTGAAATTCCGTTGCCAGACTTTTGGGGCGGTTTTCGTGTGAAGCCACACCAAATTGAGTTTTGGCAGGGCGGGGCTCACAGGTTGCATGATCGCTTTCAATATAATCTGCAAGCAGACGGTGCGTGGAAAATTGAACGCTTGGAACCTTGAACACATCAGATGAAAATAATCGCAACCACTCACGCGGGCGATGCTTCCGTACTGCAACTGCAAGAAGCGCCTCGACCCATTCCTGGTGCGGGTGACGTATTAATTCGCGTATTCGCCGCAGGCATTAATCGCCCCGACATTTTGCAGCGCCAAGGTTTGTACCCTGCGCCTGCGGATGCTTCGCCCATTTTAGGTTTAGAAGTCGCGGGTGAAGTGGTTGCAGTGGGCGCAACTGTAGCGCAATGGAAGTTGGGCGATAAGGTATGTGCACTGGTCAATGGGGGTGGTTATGCAGAATATGCTCTTGCCCCCGCTGAACAATGTTTAGCTGTGCCGCCGAATTATTCTTACCTGCAAGCCGCCGCTTTGCCAGAAACATTTTTTACGGTATGGCATAACCTGTGGCAGCGTGCGCACTTAAAAGCCAATGAAACTTTGTTGGTTCATGGTGGAACCAGCGGTATAGGCACTACTGCCATTCAATTGGCCATTTGGTGGGGGGTGAAAGTATTTGCAACCGCAGGCTCGGCGGAAAAGTGTAAATTTATTGAGTCTTTGGGCGCAGTGGCGATTGATTATCGTGAGCAGGATTTTGTGGCTGAAATTAAACACCGCACACAAGGTGAAGGTGTCAATGTTATTTTGGATATGGTCGGTGGCGATTATATTCAACGCAATATATCTGTCGCTGCGAAAGACGGGCGTATTGTGAATATTGCTTTTTTAAAAGGCAGTAAAATGGAATTGGATTTAATGCCCTTAATGATAAAACGTTTAACATTGACGGGGTCAACGCTGCGTGCACAATCTTCTTTGGTTAAAGCAACTATCGCTGAAGACTTATACCAACATGTATGGCCAGCATTGAATGCACAAAAAATTAAACCCGTGATTGATTCGGTTTTTGCTTTTTCTGATGTTGCAAAAGCCCATGAACGTATGGAATCGAATCAGCATATTGGAAAAATAATTCTAAACCTTACCCCATTTTATTGAAAAAAAGAGATGGAGAAATATTTAAATCCCTCCGCTTTTTTTTGTTAAAGGGATGACTGATTAAGAGATAATTATGAAAAACGCTCGGCGTCCATTAGATGGAATTCGTGTTATTGAAGTGGGCCAATTATTAGCGGGACCTTTTGCCGGTTGTATGTTGGCTTACTTCGGCGCTGAGGTCATTAAAATTGAGCCGCCAGAGGGCGATCCTATTCGCGGTTGGCGAGTGTTAGACGATGGAACGTCACTCTGGTGGCGCAGCATTGGGCGCAACAAAAAAAGTATCACTCTCGATTTAAAAAAAACTGAAGGTCAACACATTGCGCGGCAATTGATAGATTCTGCTGATGTAGTGATTGAAAATTTTCGCCCCGGTGTGATGGAAGCTTGGGGCTTGGGGCCAGATGAAATTAAACTAACCAACCCTAAAATTATTTACGCACGCATTTCTGGATACGGTCAAACGGGCCCTTATGCCAGTAAACCCGGTTTTGCATCTGTGTGCGAGGGTATGAGTGGTTTTCGCCATGTCAATGGTTTTCCTGATCAAGCCCCCGTGCGACCCAATTTGAGTATTGGCGATACCATTTCAGGAATTCATGCTGCCTTGGGTATTGCGCTTGCACTGCTTGAACGTGAGCGCAGCAACAATGGTGAGGGCCAATTGGTGGATGTGGCACTCTACGAATCCATGTTTAATTTAATGGAGGCCGTTGTCCCCGAGTTTGATGGCGCCGGTGTTATTCGTCAGCCGTCGGGCACTACAGTAACAGGCATAGTACCTACCAATACCTATCGCTGTAAAAATGGTAAGTATGTGGTGATTGGTGGCAATGGTGATTCTATTTTTCAACGCTTGATGGATATTGCGGGGCACCCCGAGATGGCGAATGATGCGCGTATGGCTAACAATGCAGGGCGCGTGCAACACGAGCAAGAGATTGATAATGTTTTAGCGGCCTGGTGTATGAGCAAAGACTCCGATGAAATTTTAACGCTGCTCGACAGTGCGCGTGTTCCCGGTGGGCCAATTTACAATGTAGAAGATATGTTTGCTGACCCGCACTTTAATGAGCGTGGTATGTTTGAGCAGGTGGACATAAATGGTAAGCCCCTTAAGATTCCCGCAATTTTGCCTAAGCTTTCTGCAACACCGGGGCGCACTGACTGGCCGGGCGCAGAAGTGGGGAGTCATACGCAGGAGGTATTGGCGTGTATTTTGAAGTTGTCGCCAGCAGATATTTTTAGGTTGAAAGAAAAGGGTATTTGTTAACGAGCGTAAGTTATTGTGTCGCACCCCAGATTCCCATGCGAGTTCCCCGAACATCGCAAGACAATCGCTGTGATTTTCTGAGAAGCGCAGGAAAAAGGAACGAGATGGGGGCGTTTCTTTGGTTACTGTCTTTGGCGAAATAAAGACAGTAACTCGCCAGCAGGCGAAATAATAATCTATTTTTAAATTGAAAAATTTATGACGATAAAACCCGGCTTATATCGCCACTACAAAGGCAACGACTACTACGTTTTCCAGTTGGCGCACCACAGCGAAACGCGCGAGCCATTGGTGGTATATCAATGTCTATACGGCGATTTTTCTTGGTGGGTAAGACCCCATAGCATGTTTACGGAAACGGTTGAAATTGGTGGCGAAGTGATTACACGCTTTCAATTTGTACGTGAACTCACACCTGATGAAATTGCTGCAATTCCCCACGCAGGTAATGCCCGTGTCTGATAGTGAATTATACATGTTGGATGATGAAATATTCATGCGCCGTGCGATTGAGCTAGCGCAGCAGGGTGAGCAGTTGGGTGAGGTGCCTGTGGGCGCAGTGATTGTCTGTAATGGTGATGTGATCGGTGAAGGTTTTAATCAACCGATTACTAGCAATGACCCAACCGCTCATGCGGAAATCGTCGCTTTGCGCGCAGCGTCCACGCAGATTAAAAATTATCGTCTAGTTGACTCGACTCTGTACGTTACGCTTGAGCCTTGTACAATGTGTGTGGGGGCGCTGATACATGCACGCATTGCGCGTTTAGTTTTTGGTACTGCTGAGCCCAAAGCAGGTGCTGTCGTCAGTCGGGCACAATTACTGAATGCCGATTATTTTAATCATCGTATTCATCTGCAGTCCGGTGTGCTTGCAGAAAATTGTCAGCACCAACTCAGTGATTTTTTTCGTCGTAGACGTGAGGCGTTAAAACAAGAAAAACAACAAAAGCAAGAAAAATGGGATTCGTAAATTAATGTAGTCGGTGGTGATTTTTCGCTAAACGATCATGAGTGTGGTACTCATGCGGAAAATGATTGCCATCCCCGTTGCGAGGATGACAATGACTTTTGTTTAGTGACTTTCTTTCAAAACATCTTCAGCTGCATTGACGAGAAGGATATAGCTGGCAGCTTCATTGACGACATATTCATTCTCGCCCCAGAAAAATGGCCAGTCTTCATGGTTTTCCGGGTAATCCGGTTTGAGTACCAATACCCCGGGTACGACACCGCCGGGTAAGAAGGTGAAGTCAGCACGGTTATTACCGTAAGCAATTTCTTTTGCATGGGTACCTACATTCGATACTAATGATAAGTTGTGCGCTGGGTGAGTGCCATAAATAAAATTCAAACCTTTTAATACCGATTCACGATTGACCAAGTCAGGAAAAGCTTTGTGAATGTAATAATTGTTTATGGCATTGCGAATCACCGTACCACTGCCTGCCCAGCCAGTTTCAGTGATCATCACGCCGAAAGGATTTTTAGTTTCAATAATGGCTAAGTCCTTTTGATAAGACGCCGCTAAGTCGTGTAATTTCTTACTGAATTCTACAGGCATATAAGGCATGGCACGAATTAACCAAAATGCATGACCCGCAAAATCTTTTTGAATTTCTGGCAATACATTTTCAATCGCTTGCGCATATTGTGTATCGTGAGTGGTAATTAAGAGTTCAGTGGCGGCTTTTAATTTTTCATCTTCTAATTTTCCGCCAGTGGTGTTGCCATGGTAGAAAATATCCGGTTTGGCTTTTGCTTGTTCTTCGGTCCAGGCTTTTTTCGCCGTGGTTAAGCACTCTTTGGCGAGTTCATCGTTATAGCCTGTGAGTGCGCGGCTGGCAGCAGCTAGGGCACCAATAGAGCCGTAATTTAAAGGTGTTGATTTACTGGTAAATGCCCAGCGGTCATCGAATGTTCCGCTTCTAAATCCATCAGATTCACCATCGCGCTTTTTGGGGTCGTAAATTAAATTATCGGTTTTGGTGACGCCATCGCCCAAATGTGTGTACTGCTCAATATGAGCTTCCACAATGCCGGGAATGGCATGACCAACGGCGCGATGCTGTGCAATTAACGCGAGTGTACCGTGTTCAATTTGCTGCAAAATATCCGGCTTGCCATCGCCTACATGCAGGTTTACAAAACGTTTACTGTAATCAACTGTAGTGACATCGCGTTTTAAATTGAATGCCTCCCAAGTGACGACCAGCGTGTTGACCACATCGTATTGCGTTTGCGTGCGAATATCATAATCGCCCGCGTCATACCAACCTCCAATATTTAAACCCGGAATGTGTTCACCCGGTTTATAGGGTGTATCTGTTGTTGGGCCTTGCGCGTAGAGGTCAAAATGTTCATGGCTAACCGGGGCCTGCAATGCATCGTCGAGATGAGATGCACCGTGCCACACACGATACGCTTCGTTGATAAGCATGTGATCCATTTGTATCGGTAAATACATATCCAAACTAGGGTACCAAGCCGTATGGTAAACATCCGGCGCTATACGGAATGGCTCAGTTTTTTGGTTGCCGTATTCAATGAGATACAATCCCGGCTCTTGCACGCTCGTAAAATCAAATTGGCGATAGTTGTAGCGTAAGTATTTGCCCCATGTGCTAGGTATTTTATTGAGTACGATTTGTTGGCTGCCATCAACATTGATTTTAAATAATTTTGCCGGAGGATTTTGCTTGTCGTTTTTATCAAGTTCAATAACTGCAATTTTCTGTTGAACCGGCGCATAACCTAATTGCGAATGTGCAATCATTGGTTTGCGAATCCAATTTTTGATGGTATCGGCGTTCAATTGCCATTCAATCACGGTGCCACTTTTTTCGGCAGGAATTTTACTGCGCACTACAAACCAACCATTTTGTGCTTTGCTGCGGCCATCATAAAGTTCTAATGGCACAGTGGCAGATTCAATGCTCACACGTTGTTCAATATCATCGGGCGCTAATACCAAATGTTGGCCTTGTGCCATGAGTTGCGGTACAACTTTATCGTTAATTTCTTTGAGCCCACTGGGATAGAGCGGAAATGTTCCCGTGGTGGCATCCATCATAAAAGCTTTATGAAAATAAACAGCAGGTAAAAATTCTAAATTGAAACCAGCGCGGCCTTCCAAGGCGTGAGGCAGCGGTTGCGGAAGATTAATGCTAATACGGACTCCCTGTTCATTGCGTTTTACTTTGATGGAGTAGGAAAAATGTTGATCGGGATACTCCATAAAAGCTTCTATGGATTGATCTTCGCGATTGATTTTGCGCTCTTTAAATTGCGGGATGATATCCCATTGTTCTGGCGTAACATTTAAACGCACATCACCATTGGTCGCGGTGCGTTCACCATGGTGAATTAATTCTACACCGCTGGTTTTTGAATCACTGAACAAACCATCGTACCAATTACTAAAAACCAGAACATTTAGGCCGGGCTTTTCAAAATAATCATTGTCATTCAATACCAGTGGTGCATCTTTTGCCAAAGTTGCAATAGGTACAATAATGATTAGCGGCATGAGTAATAGAATTTTGTGGCGCAATAGCTTGATTGATAATTGCATGATGCGATTCCTGTTGTTATTAATTGCGACTTATAGTCTATGTGATTATAAGTTTTTGCAGGAATCGCTTTTACAAAAAATAACGGAATAGGCAGCACCTCATTTACAGGTGAATATTTTTTTAAAAAAGGGTGTGTGAGATCAGAATAGTCAGTGACAAATAACAAAGGTTACTGAAAATAGGTTTGGCGCAATAAAAAATGCCGCACTATTGATGCGGCACTTTTCAGATGTGGAGATTCAGTAGGTGATTACAAGAAGGACAATGATGATGCGTTGCTTAAGCGAATGCGATTCAGCTTTTCCAGTGCACTTTTTTCTTGAGCTGTGTTGTTAAATTCCAACTCGTCATTGTTATTGCTAGTGGCAATACGCAGTTGTTCTTGCTTTTCTTTGAAGGCCATAATTTTTTGATAGTTCAATACATTCTTCACGTAGGCTACCGGTTCCCAGCCGCGCGCGTAGCCATATGTCGCATTAGTAGAATAGGGCTGTCTGGCCAGTAGTGGAAATGTTTTACTCACGTCATCCCAGCTGTTGGGGTCGCCTTTTAATTTTTTCGTAAGACGGCGTGCATCATCCAAATGACCTATACCTTGATTGTAGGCGGCTAAGGCCATATACAAACGGTCATTACCTTTAATGGTATCGGGTAAATTATCTAGCAAATAGCGCAAATATTTTGCGCCACCGTTAATACTCTGCTTGGGATCATCCAAATTTTTTACGCCTAGCTCTTTGGCTGTTTCTGGTGTGAGCATCATAAAACCGCGTACGCCCGTTGGCGATTGAGCATTGGGAATCCATTGCGATTCTTGATAACCAATGGCTGCCACCAATTGCCAATCCAGATTGTATTGCGTCGCTGCCGCTTTGATGTTGTCTTGCCAACGCGGAAAGCGCTTTTCCAATCGTTCGCTAAACATTAAAGCTTCGTCGGAATTGACTTCTATATATTGATCAAAGAAATGCGCTGCCACTTGGTTCAGTTGACCATTGTGTTGAATTTTAGCCAAGTAGTTTTGCGCAGCCTGATACAGGCTGTTGTCGCGTGAGGGAACAAACGCCCACGCAAGGGGTTGTGGTGCGGTTACATCGAATGCAACTTGAGTGTGCGGGTATGAGTAGCGATGAATTTTAAAAATCGCAGAGTCCACGACTGCATAATCCGCGTGGCCGCGTTCAACCATCTCCATGAGGTCGGTCATCTCCACGTTTTCCACCAGCTCCCAGTGCACATCTGGCAGCGATTGCTGTAGTTCTTGTAAGGAAACAGGAGCAGAGGCTTTGTTGACGATGAGCACCTTTTTGCCAGTTAAATCTTTGATACTGGCAGGGGCTGTTTGGGTGTTGTTGTAAACCAGTTGCAGGCTCAAATTCATAAAGGATGAACTGAAGCGCAGTTTGTCTTTAACAAATTGAGTGCCAACGACGCTGGGGCTGGCAATATCGAATTGCGGCTCGTCATTCTGTTGGAGTTGCGTGGTAATTTTGTCTTCATCGACTAACACCAGTTTAACACCCAGTTCGTGGGCAAGGCCTTGGAGCAGGGTATACTCAAAGCCTGTGGTGCCTTCAGGGCCCTGATAATGGCTAATGGGACCGTTACGCGACAATACCCGCAGTTCGCCTGCGGTTCGTACTTGTTCAAGTTTGCTGGGCGGCGCACTGCGCACTAAGAGCGCACAGCAGCCTATCAATAGGATGGCAATCAACAGATTGGTCGTAGAAAATCGTTTTACAGCTGTACGTTTTCGGCCATCCATCAAGTATTTGTAGGCCATAAGGGTATCTCCGGTGTTTGAACTGCATCGCCCGAATTGGGAAATAACTTCGTATATGCACTCATGCCGAATCTAAATCCATTTGACCCGTGCAACTTGAGGGCCATGGTAAAGCCAACGAACACCTCTGCATAGCTTGTTTTCTGAGCAGAAGTGGGTTAGGCGCTTGGGCAAAAAACATACTAAAAAATAAAAAATCATTTATAAACAAATAGTTATAAAAGTCATCTGAAGTGAAAGAGGATCTAAAAAAAGCCTGAAAAAAAGTGTTTTTTTATGGTTTTTTGCGCCAAATTTGGTAATTTTTGTGGGGCAAGCGGGGTTTTTGCTGCAGTTTTTTTGTAAAAAATTGCGAAAAAAATGCACAAAAACCGACCATTTATCGGAAAAAGCGCTGTGATATTGGGCGGGTAGTGGTTTCTTGACTCTCTTTTGTGAAGTTTGAATATTCTCTTTTTCTTAGAGGGGAAGTTTCCCAGATATTGCGGATATGAATTCCTGCCGGACTATAAATCCAGTACAATGCGCGCCTCTTAAATTCGTTCCTTAATTCACACCCCCGACGCTTGAGGCTCAAATCACTATGCTGATTCTGCGTGGCGCCCCCGCTCTTTCTAGTTTCCGTACCCAAAAATTGCTGGCCACTGTGCAACAACAAGTGCCATCAGTCACTGGGATTTCCTCTGAATTTGTGCATTTTGCCCATGCGTCTGCCGCGCTCAGTGCGGAGCAAGCCAGTGTGTTGGAACAACTTTTAACCTATGGCCCCAAAGTAGATGCCGAAGTGAGCCACGAAGGCGAACTTTTCCTTGTGGTGCCGCGCTTGGGTACCATCTCCCCTTGGGCATCTAAGGCGACCGATATTGCCAAAAACACTGGATTAGAGACGATTAAACGCGTTGAGCGCGGTGTTGCTTATTATGTACAAGGCGCTATTTCTGCTGCTGACCGCATACTTATTGCGGCGCTGTTGCACGACCGCATGGTAGAAACCGTTTTCGATAGTCTAGAGGCCGCTGAGCAAATTTTCAGTGCGCACCAGCCTGCCCCACAAACCAGTGTGGATATTCTGGGCGGTGGTCGCGATGCTTTAGTCTCTGCCAACAAATCCCTCGGCTTGGCTTTGGCTGATGATGAAATTGACTATTTAGTAGCAAGCTTTTTAGCGCTCGGACGCAATCCTATCGACGTGGAGTTGATGATGTTCGCCCAAGCCAACTCCGAGCACTGCCGCCATAAAATCTTTAATGCGTCTTGGACGATTGACGGTACAGATCAAGAACGCAGCCTGTTCAAAATGATCAAAAACACCAACGAAGTGGGTGGCGAGGATGTGCTGTCTGCTTATGCGGATAACGCGGCGGTAGTGGTGGGGCATGACGCTGGGCGCTTCTATCCCAACCCAGAAACCAAAGCCTACGAATACACGCAACAGCCGATTCATATGCTGATGAAGGTTGAAACTCACAACCACCCCACGGCGATTTCTCCATTCTCTGGCGCGGGTACTGGCGCTGGCGGTGAAATTCGCGATGAAGGTGCCGTGGGACGCGGTTCTAAACCCAAAGTGGGTTTGACCGGTTTTACGGTATCCAACCTACAAATTCCCGATTTTGTTCAGCCTTGGGAGCAAGACTACGGCAAGCCTGGGCGCATAGTAACGGCGCTGGATATTATGCTGGATGGCCCTATCGGCGGTGCGGCGTTTAACAATGAGTTTGGCCGCCCCAATATTTGCGGTTACTTCCGTACCTTTGAGGAAAACTTTGACGGCGAACGTCGCGGTTATCACAAGCCCATTATGTTGGCGGGCGGTTACGGCAATATCAAAGCCGAGCATATTGAAAAGCCGCCTTTTAAAGCTGGTTCAAAGTTAGTGGTGCTTGGCGGCCCTGCGATGCTGATTGGTTTGGGCGGTGGTGCGGCGTCTTCTATGGCTTCCGGCTCATCCTCAGAAGATTTGGATTTCGCCTCAGTGCAGCGCCAAAACCCAGAGATGGAGCGCCGTTGCCAGGAAGTGATCGACGCCTGTTGGCAGCAGGGCGATAAAAACCCTATCGCCTTTATCCATGACGTGGGTGCGGGCGGTTTGTCTAACGCCTTCCCAGAGTTGGTGAAAGACGGTGGTACCGGCGGCAAATTTGAATTGCGCAATGTGCCCAACGATGAGCCAGGTATGAGCCCCTTGGCGATTTGGTGTAACGAATCCCAAGAGCGCTATGTGTTGGCCATTAAGCCGGACGATTTAGCGCGTTTTGAAGCGATTTGTCAGCGTGAGCGCGCGCCATACGCCGTAGTGGGCGAGGCGACGGACGAGAAGCATTTGCTGGTTAACGATAAGCACTTTGATGCGAAGCCGGTTGACTTGCCTATGTCTGTGTTGTTTGGCAAACCGCCCAAAATGCATCGCACGGCGGATGCACACAAGCCAGCGGTGAGCAGCTTTATCACCGATGATATTAATATTAACGAGGCGGCCGAGCGTGTATTAAAGCACCCGGCGGTAGCGAGCAAAAATTTCTTGATCACCATTGGCGATCGCTCGGTGACTGGCATGGTGGTGCGCGACCAAATGGTTGGCCCTTGGCAGGTGCCTGTGGCCGACTGCGCGGTAACCACCGTGAGTTACGATAGTATCAAAGGTGAAGCCATGAGTATTGGTGAGCGCACACCGCTCGCCCTCTTGGATGCCCCTGCATCTGGTCGTATGGCTATCGCTGAGGCGATTACCAACATAGCTGCAACGCGCATCGAAAAATTAGCGGATGTAAAACTTTCCGCTAACTGGATGTGTGCCGCTGGCCACAAAGGCGAAGACGAAAAGCTCTACCGCACTGTTCACGCTGTAGGTATGGAGTTGTGCCCTGAGTTGGGCATCACCATTCCGGTGGGTAAAGACTCAATGTCAATGCGTACCGCATGGCAGGAAAACGGCAAAGCTAAGGCGGTAACGGCGCCATTGTCCTTGGTGATTTCTGCCTTCGCACCAGTACAAGATGTTCGTCAGACTTTAACCCCACAACTGCGTACCGATAAAGGCGCTACAGACTTAATTTTGGTTGATCTCGGCAACGGTAAAAACCGTTTGGGCGGTTCGATTTTGGCGCAGGTTTACAACCAAATGGGCGACGTACCTGCTGATTTGGATTCAGGTGCGCAACTCAAAGGCTTCTTTAACGCAATGCAAGCCAGTCTTGCGGCAAATGAAATTCTTGCTTACCACGATCGTAGCGATGGCGGTCTATTTACGACCGTTGCGGAAATGGCATTTGCGGGTCACACAGGTGTTGATATTAAACTTGATGGCTTAGGTGATGACGCTATCGCAGTATTGTTCAGCGAAGAAGCCGGTGCGGTACTGCAAGTGACGCGAGAACAATCGGCGGCTGTACAGGCGCGCTTTAAAGCAGCTGGCGTGACACATGTGAATGTTATCGGCCAATTAAATGGCGAAGACACCCTGAGTATTTCGCACAACGGTAGCAATCTGTTCGATCAGTCACGTGCAGTGTTGCAAAGTCTCTGGTCGGAAACCAGCTATCGCATGCAAGCCTTGCGCGATAATCCAGCTGGCGCAACATCAGAATTCGAAGGCATCTTGAAAGCTGATCCTGGCTTGAGTGTAAAACTGTCTTACGACGTTAATGAAAATGTGGCCGCGCCATTTATCAATACCGGCGTGCGTCCATCCATTGCGGTATTGCGTGAGCAGGGTGTTAACGGTCACGTTGAAATGGCTGCGGCATTTGATCGCGCTGGATTCAACGCGGTAGATGTACACATGAGCGATTTGCTCTCTGGCCGCGTATCGCTTGAGACTTTCAAAGGCTTAGTAGCCTGTGGTGGATTCTCTTACGGTGACGTATTGGGTGCAGGCGAAGGTTGGTCAAAAACTATTTTGTTCAATAGCAAAGTGCGCGATGAATTTGAGCAATTCTTCCACCGCAACGACACCTTTAGTCTGGGCGTCTGTAATGGTTGCCAAATGATGTCGAACCTGAAAAATTTAATTCCCGGTGCGGATCACTGGCCGCGTTTTGTACGCAACCTGTCTGAACAATTTGAGGCGCGTTTCAGCTTGGTGCAAGTGCAAGAATCTTCATCAGTGTTGTTTAAAGGTATGGCAGGTTCGCATATGCCCGTAGCTGTTGCACACGGCGAAGGTTACGCTGAGTTTGTTACTGCCGATGCGTTAAACGCATGCAACAATAGTGGCACTGTGGCGTTGCGTTTTATCGACAACAACCTGCATGCAACCGAAACCTATCCGGCCAACCCCAATGGGTCACCGCTGGGTATTACCAGTGTGGCAAGCCAAGATGGTCGCGTCACTATTATGATGCCGCATCCTGAGCGGGTTTTCCGCGCAGTGACCAATTCATGGCATCCTGATGATTGGAAGGATGATGGTGCTTGGTTGCGTTTATTTAGAAATGCACGAGTGTTCGTTGGTTAAATGGTTGTAACATAAAAAAAGGGGGCGCAAATATTGCGCCCCCTTTTTTTATGTTTAAAATTTATCGTCTTGCCTCTTCTAAACGCCAGACTAATTTGGTTTGGTACCAGCAGCTTACCGCTGTGCCGCTTTGGGTGCAGGGTGAAAATACCCAATTGCGTTTTGCGTGTTTAATGGCGGCTTCATCAAGACGATCAGAGCCGCTGGATGAGGTGAGTTTAACTTCAGCGACTCGCCCATCGGAGCCGATAAATAAACTTAAGCCAGTTGCACCTTCTTCACCTAAACGTTCAGCAGCAGATGGATAGATAGGTTTGGTTGCTTTTAGCAGTTTGGGTTTTGTGAGTGTACTAGCAATTCCTCCCGCTGAGCCTATGCCATCAGATTGTTTGGGCTCAACACTTGGGTTTATGTCATCAGTAAAGGTAACTAGGGGTAGATCAGTTTGTTGGATGAAGGTAGTCGTGCGTATTTCTACAGTGTTTGGCGTATCAACGGGTGTTGGAGTGACCTTTTTTTCAATGGGAATGACTGTGATAGGTTGAGCAATTTCTTTAATGATTTTTTGCGCAAAACCATTAGCAAAAGCCAAAATTAACAGCACATGAAACGCAAAAACAAAAAATAAACCTATGGATCTTGTCTGGGAATTGTATTGGGTGTGATAAGACATAAATTAGCTACCATCTGTATGAGGTTTACCTGTTAACGAAATGGCGTTTTGATACAAAGCTTCCAATGTTGCGGTATTTGTATTTACCATCTCACGGAGTTTGTACCGAAAGGAATCACCTTGCGGTAAGTTGAGTATAGATATGTTTTTAACACTGCAACAATTGGTAACAGAATAAACACGCATAACGGTTTGCTTCTATAGATCGTCTAATTGTAATTGTGTGATTCATTACTGAAGTTGCTCTCGCTTTGGCACTCGTTTTTTTATTGATGAATCGTGCAAATTTGTTGCAAGGTTTTTACCGGTGGGAACAAACTTTAACAAAAAACCTCCAATAGAAAGTCACTCCTGCGTACGCTTTTGTGTTCCAATGGAGACTTACGCATCCGTCAATGATAATTGTTCATTAATGCTGTCAGGAGCCCATCATGAAATTCGTTTCGCTCGTTGCCATAAGTTTGTTTTTGTCGCTAAGTGCTTGTTCATGGGTAAAGCCGCATGAAAAGCTCGCGCAAGATGAAGCCCAAAAAGTGGGTTTGACGGCGATTAAAAAACCACATTTCGACGCTTCTTTTGCATCGCCAGCGGTTAATTTTTCACAATACAAAAAAGCTATCCTACAAGATTTGGATTTAAGCTCCGTTAAAGTCATATACCCAACGAATTTAAATCATATGGATGGCCCGTGGGTTTTAAACGACAGTGACAAACAATATTATCAAGAAAAATATCGTGATTCAGCGAAGAAAAAATTGTTTGATTCCGGCCTTTATTTACAAAGCTCAACTGCTGCCGTTGATACTCTCATTGTTAAAGCAAAAATTACGGAAATAGCGCCTTTAGGTTCTAAAGATGATATGTATGGCCGTCCAGTGCAAATGGATGTTTATACGCGCGGTTTTGGGCGAATGACGATTGTGTTTGAGGTTTATGATTCACTCACCAATAAACTGGTTGCTATTACTACCGATGAACATGATCTTGGACAAATGTGGGAAAAAAATGATCGAGTTCAAAATAATGTTCAAATAAAATTAGCGTTTGAATTTTGGCTGCAAAATATGAAAGATGAATTGAGTTCGCTATCTAAAGGATAGTGAAATTGAAAATAACCTAATTGCATTTCATTGCACCTGTGCCCCAATTTTGCGAGTGCAGGTGCTTCTGTTACACTAGGCCAACTTTTTTTTACGGGCCTTAATCGCTATGTCAAAGCTTGAAAATCTCCCCTTGTCTGAGTTGTTTGTTGGCCTTTCCAAAACCTATGCTAAAACCTTAACCGAGCAAGATATTATTTTATTTGCCGCTTGCTCGGGTGATGTAAATCCCGTACATCTTGATAAAACTTACGCCGCCGCCACAGCTTTTGGCGAACCTATTGCTCACGGTATGTGGACTGGCGCTCTGGTATCGGCCGCAATT
>Ga0209067_10000773_pt1 | contig 20174 bp, 19 predicted proteins | sample ColStrG_CSR_2013_FD_187199 | JGI IMG/M metagenome (GOLD analysis project Ga0209067, IMG submission 187199) | Freshwater sediment microbial communities in response to fracking from Pennsylvania, USA - Cold Stream Run_MetaG_CSR_2013 (SPAdes)... | ecosystem: Environmental > Aquatic > Freshwater >...
CGATTATCGACGCCGCCAAGGCGCCGGTATCGACGATACTGGATGAAACCTACAAGATTGCCATTACCCGTTTTGATGACCGGATTCGGGTAGGCGGGATGGCAGAACTGGTGGGCTTCAATACCCATCTGAAAGCCAAACGTCAGCAGACGCTGGAAATGGTGCTCACCGATTTATTCCCCGGTGCGGGCGATCTGGAACACGACAGTTTCTGGACCGGCCTGCGTCCGATGACGCCGGACGGCACGCCGCTGGTGGGCGCGACCAAGGTACCAAATCTGTTCCTCAACACCGGACACGGCACGTTGGGCTGGACCATGTCTTGCGGATCGGGGCAGGTGCTGGCCGATATTATTTCCAGTAAAACGCCGGCTATCGATGCCAGCGAGTTGAATCTGACGCGCTATGGTTGATAGGATGATCGGTTGATAGGTTAGTCTCTGCGCCAGAACCGGTATGGTTCTGGCGCAAATTTTTGTGCTAGCCGTGACTGTCTATCGATTGTGCAAGCTTTAAAACAGACTTCATCGTGGCCGAAGAAAATGTCGTCCTTGCGCAGTTGAGCTCACGAAAATAATGATTGTCATACCAGTTAACGCTGTACATAAAACCCTCGCCTTCTTGACCTGTAACAGCTGCTACGGTGACTTTTCCATTGACATCCTTGGTTGAACTCTCTTCAGAAATAACCGCGGCGCCATGACTGAATTGCAGATTGTTCTCTCTGTAACTGCAGGTGCCGACACCATCTTTTTCAAAAAACTGTGTAGCCCCCGCCCAGCCTCTCCCCTTTACATAAGTCACACTTGGTGCCACACCGAGATCGATGGACATCTCGTGCGCCGGGACACCATGGAAGTTATAGGCCATCTCAATTTCGCCAACAGAACGACGCAGACCTTCCTCTGTTGAATTAGCCGAGCTGCTGGCCAGCCGCCGCTGCTGGGTATCCGCGCTGACTTTCATTAATAATTGAGCGTCGGGAACCGACTCTTTAATGTATCCATATTTTTGAACACTCGCCCGGCTTTTAGCGCGCTGCTCTTTAAAGGTGTAGTACTCAGACATTTGTTTTTCCGGCAAAACCGTAACACCGCCATCCGGGACAGCAGTGCCCTGCGCCGCAAAATATCGCCTGGTCCACTCCTCTCGCTCTTTGTTCACTTGCTCGGTCCCAGGTTCATCAGCAAAAGTTGTAGAAAAAGTCGACGCAAGAACCAACGTCATTAATATCGCTTTAGACATCATGTTTCTCCTTGATTTTAATAATGTTAATGATCCCACCAGCCATCATAAATATTGCAGTCCGTAGCGCCTGTGGTTACGTCCAGAACTTCATTCCCATACGGATAGTAATAATGATAGCCACGGACATACCAATGACCGGTATATGACTCTGTTGGGTGATACGCCGCGGCACGCCAGGTATAACTTTTTCCAGTGTTAAGAACATGCTCAGGTCTGGCACTGTTAACCGTTAAAAAATGGTGACTTTCAACACGCCACCAAAAAGAGTGCCCCAGATACCATGTGATAGATTCGTTAAAACCAACACAGTTGGCGCGGCTGTGAGCAGTCGTAGCGACAACTCCTGCATGTGCGACCACCGGCATGGCAACGGCTAAACTAATGAGTAATTTTTCAAAATATTTCATTATCTAAACCATCCTTTTAATTCAAATTTGTTGAAATTTCGCAATGCCACGCTTTAACTGTTGCCACTATCAATTGACGCTGTTGCCAAATTGGTATTCGTTAAAGTTTTGACTATTGCGATGCCAAGTTACAATTTACTCGCACCTCGTTACCAAAGTAACACTAAGTTAATATTGTTATAGAATATATACAATAAGTACAATTATGGTAATGCAGTCGAATTTTTCACTAACTTTCAGGAGATGGAACCGACATCGCAGCATGCTGAGCGGAGCCGCGAGCTACGGCTCTGTTACGATTCTGGCAGATATTATTTCTGGGATATTGCCGGCTATCGATGCCAGCGAGTTGAATCTGACGCGCTATGGTTGATGGAGAAAATTAACGCGTTTAATTGAAGAATGCCGTCTCAGTTTAGATCAAAGGCGGGGATCAATCGGTCCCACGTGCATCAACTTAAGCCCTGCTCGACGAAAAATGATGGTTCGTAGGGTGCAATGCCATTGCACCGGCCGCTCATTGTCGGCGAAGCGGTGCAATGGCATTGCACCCTACCCCCGGCGTCTGTGCGAGACCGCCTTAAGTTGATGCATATGAGGCGGGGATCAATCGGCCCTTGAAATCATCCTTGGTCCCAAGCGCCCTCATTTCGGAAACCGCTGCAACGGCTTTCCATCTTCAGGCAACCTGTATTCTGCAACGTTCAATTGCATGGCCAACAGTGTGTAGTAGGCGGTGATGCCAGTCAGGTCAACGACACCTTTTTTCCCGTAGCGGTTTTCAACCCGGTGAAACGTGCCGTCAGATACCCGCCTGTTGTGGTGGAGTTCGGTACAGAAGTCATACACCATTTCTTCGTCCTCGCTCATAGTGGCGGGACGACGGCCATCGGCAATGGCGTCCACCAGGTCTTTCCTGATTCCGGCTTTTAGCGCGATCGGCTCATGCACATACCATTCGTAATCCTGGGTCCACTGACGCGCCGTAATCAAAATCGCCAGCTCGCTCAGCGTGGTGCCGATCGCCGACCTGTAGCGCAGATAATCGCCCATGGCGCGCGCTTCGGTCATGAACTGCGGGCTGTACATCAATGGCTCAAACGGCCCAAACACCGGCACTTTGCGCGCAGCCTCGAAACCCGCTGAGGCCTGAGCCTGTTCTTCCGTGTACTGATCGGCGGGAATCGTGGGCAGGCGATCAGCCGCATGGGAGACCAGGCATGGCGCTGTCAGTGACAGGACAATCCATAAAATTCGACGACGCACTATTCACTCCTTTGGTTCACAATCAGAATTTTTGATGGTTCGATTCAAGCGAATTTGCGCCTGATCGCTCTGCCGGCATCGTTCGTCAGATGCGCTAGCAGAGCGTACAGCGGACTGCATTGCAGATCCGGTGCCAGCCCGACTGCCATCTGTTCGATCTGATGATAGTACCAGCCGGCATGCGCAAAATTATTCAGTCCGCGCAGATAGCCCGAGGAACTGTTCGGCCCCCAGTAGCCCGATCCAAGTTTCAGATGATCTTCATTAACCGGCAACGCATCGAGTTGATGGGCCAGCATTTTTTTCGGGAAATCGGGATCGACGCAGAACGGCCGGGCGATGCCTATCATGTCGGTCTGGTTGTCGGCCAACGCTGCCTCCATGCCGGCCAGCGTGCGAAATCCGCCAGTGACCATCACCGGCATCTTCGCTACTTCCCTGATCGATTTCGCGTACGTTAAAAACGTCGCTTCGCGCACGCGGGTGCTGGCGCGGATTTCACTTTCAGGCACGTCTTTAAAGAACTCGACCTGCTCGTAAGTGCCACCCGAGACTTCCAGCAGGTCGATACCCGTGTCATTGAGCCACGCCACAACCTGCAGACTTTCTTCCAGGGTAAAGCCACCTTTGACGAAGTCCGACGAATTCAGTTTGACCGATATCGGATACGCCGGACCGACCCGCGCGCGCACGGCAGCAATCACTTCGAGCAACAGTCTGGCACGGTTCTCCAGCGGGCCGCCCCACTGATCCTGACGCAGATTGGTGCGCGGGGACAGAAACTGCGAGAGCAGATAACCATGCGCCGCATGGATCTGCACGCCATCCAGCCCGGCCTCTTTTACCAGCGCGGCCGTGTTGGCAAAGCGCTGGATAATATTTTGAATGTCGGATTCATTGACCGCTCGTGGCTTGCCAAAATTGCCGAGGATATCGAGCTGCACTTCCGACGGTGCCAGCGGCGTCAGATTCACCAGGCGCGGACACTGCCGACCAGGGTGACTGATCTGCGCCCACAGCTGTGAACCGCCATCATGTACCGCCTGAACCCAGTCACGCATTGAAGGCAATACCGAGGCATCTTCCACCGCCACATTGCCGGCCCGTTCCAGATACCGGCGATCTATCATGATATTGCCGGTCATGAGCACTGCCGCACCGCCGCGTGCCCAGCTGGCATAAAGGCGCTGGTGACGCAATGTCGGATTATCCTGTGCGTCGGCCAGTCCTTCGGTCATGGCGGATTTGCAGATGCGGTTGGCGATCTGGTGACCGCAAGGCAAGGTCAACGATTGTTCAATCATGAAAGTTTTCCCTGTAATTTTTTAATTATTAAAATATTTGTTTCACTCAACTTTGAGACGTATAGAACCCAGTCCTTCGATCCCGCCTTCCATCACGTCACCCCTCACCACTGCAGCGACGCCTTCTGGTGTGCCGGTCATGATCAGATCGCCCGGTTTCAATTCAAAGTATTGTGAAAGGCAGCTGATTATTTCCGGCACGGACCAGATCATCTGGTCAATATTGCTGTGCTGTCTTTGTACGCCGTTCACTGCCAGATGGATCGCTGCGCTGGCGAGCACGCCGGATTTACTGACCGCAGAGACCGGCCCGATCGGCGCGGAATAATCAAATGCCTTGCTGATTTCCCATGGCTTGCCCTTCTCTTTCATCTGCGCCTGCAGGTCGCGGCGCGTCATGTCCAATCCGACCGCATAACCCCACACATGCTGCTGCGCCTGATCGGTCGCAATATTTTTGCCGGCTTTGCCGATCGCCACCACCAGTTCGATTTCATAATGAAAATTGCTGGTGTGCGCCGGATAGGGCAGCGCAGCGGTCTGACCGTCCGCGACCGGCAAAACTGCATTGCCCGGTTTGCAAAAAAAGAACGGCACATCACGGGTTGGATCACTGCCCATTTCACGCGCATGGGCTGCATAGTTGCGACCTACACAGTACACGCGTCGCACTGCAAACTGGTCGCTGCTGCCGGCAACGGGTAAAGCGGTGACGGCTTCAGGCGGAAAAATATAAGTCATGTTGCACTCCGGGGTTAGCTTTCTTTCAGCGCGCGCCGATAGCTGATTGCTTCGGCGATGTGGGCGCGACCAATCTGGTCAGACTGTTCCAGGTCGGCGATACTGCGCGCCACTTTCAGCACCCGGTGATACGACCGTGCTGACCAGTTCAAACGGTTCATGGCATTGTGCAGTAATTGCTTGCCTTCTGCATCCGGATCGCAGAACTGTTCGATTTCTGTGGTGTTGAGGATGTTATTGGCCTTGCCCTGACGGACCAGTTGGATGCCATAAGCACGTTCGACACGGGACTGGATAGATGCACTGGCTTCGCCGTCAGCGTGGCGCAGCAGGTCTTCGTGCGACAGCGAGCCGACCTGAATCTGCATGTCGATTCTGTCCAGCAGCGGCCCGGATATTTTTCCCTGATAGCGATGCACGACATCGGCGCTACAGCGGCATTTGCCATTCGCGTGTCCCAGGTAACCGCAGGGACAGGGATTCATGGCTGCGATCAGTTGAAAGCGTGCCGGGAAATCGGCCTGACGGGCGGCACGCGAAATGGTGATGTGACCGGATTCCAGCGGCTCGCGCAATACTTCCAGCACCCGGCGATCAAACTCGGGCAATTCATCCAGAAATAGCACGCCACGATGCGCCAGCGATATCTCACCCGGGCGCGGCGATCCACCACCACCCACCAGCGCCACGGCCGATGCAGTGTGATGCGGGCTGCGAAACGGCCGCACCTTCCATTGCGCCAGACTGAAGCCGCGTGCCAGAGATTGCACCGCTGCGGCTTCAAGCGCTTCTGTTTCATTCATGCCAGGCAGGATGCCGGGGAAGCGGCTGGCGAGCATCGATTTGCCGGTGCCGGGCGGGCCGATCAGAATGACGCTGTGCAATCCGCAGGCCGCCACTTCCAGAGCGCGTTTGGCCAACAGCTGACCTTTGACTTCCACGAAATCAGGATAGCGGGGCATGACCGGTACCTCAGTCGGCAGGTGACGCTGCAGACGCGCCTCAGAACTTTGCGCAGCAAAATGCGCGGCCACCTGCAACAGCGACCGGGCCGGAAAAATCTGCGCCTGTTCAACCAGGGCGGCTTCATCGGCATTTGCTTCGGGCAGGATGAATGAGATGGATTTATTGTTGCTGCACATGGCATAGGTCATCGCCAGTGCGCCGCGTATCGGACGCAGCTCCCCGGACAGCGAGAGCTCGCCGGCAAATTCGTACTGATCGAGACTGACATCCGGAATCTGGCGCGAGGCGGCCAGTATCCCCAGTGCAATCGGCAGATCAAACCGACCCGATTCTTTGGGCAGATCAGCCGGTGCCAGGTTGACGGTGATACGGCGATTGGGGAATTCGAAGTTGGCGTTTTGCAGCGCAGCGCGGACCCGATCCTTGGCTTCCTTGACTTCGGTTTCGGGCAAACCGACGATGGTAAAACTGGGCAGGCCGTTGGCCAGATGGACTTCGACCGTTACCTGGGGCGCATCCATACCCGACAGGGCACGGCTTTTCAGAACTGCCAGACTCATTTCAGGCGGCGTTGTGTTTCGCTTCCAGTTCAGCGACACGCTTTTCCAGCGCTTCGAGTTTCTCGCGGGTCTTGGCCAGTACCTGGGTCTGCACATCAAATTCTTCGCGTGTGACCAGATCAAGTTTGGAAAAACCCTGGGTCATCAGTGCCTTGACATTTTTTTCCAGATCTTTGGCCGGTGAACTTTCCAGTGCTTCGTTAATTTTGGCCTGCAGGTCGTTGAAAATGTTGTTCATGGTGCCTCCAAAGTAAAGATGCTGAATCTTACCCCATAGTGATTTAACTGTTGCGCCTAAATTAAAATTCAGCACTGATTTGGTGCATATCACTATTTTTCGACTCCTGCCTGAGCTGTTTTGGTGCAATGACTGCGGGTTGGCAGTGTTTATGGACTGTTTTGAACTGGCATGGGAATTGCTCAACTATGACAGAATCGTCCGGCACAGGCTGTCGGTTTTTTTATTCCAACAAAGGCGAGGCAACTATGAAACTCATTACGGCGATCATCAAGCCATTCAAGCTCGACGAGGTGCGTGAAGCACTTTCGGCGCTCGGTGTTTCAGGCATTACAGTCACTGAGGTCAAGGGATTTGGCCGCCAGAAAGGCCATACCGAGTTGTATCGTGGCGCGGAATACGTGGTGGATTTCCTGCCCAAGACCAAGATTGAGGCTGCAGTAGATGACTCAATCGTCGAGCGGGTTCTGGAAACCATTGAGGCAGCAGCACGCACCGGCAAAATCGGCGACGGAAAAATTTTCGTCTACGCGCTGGAACAGGTAGTTCGAATCCGTACCGGTGAAACCGGCAATGACGCTCTGTAAGGACAACTAAATGAAAACATTGATTACGCACGCTCTTGTCGGTCTCTTTGCCTCGCTGTGCTTTTTGGGCAGCGTTGCAGCAGAAGAACCCGCTGTCGCAGCGGCTGCTGTGGCATCTGCTCCGGCGGCCACATCGGCCCCTGCTGCCACTGCCGCTCCGGCTGCTGCCGCCACTGCACCGGCTGCTGCACCAGTTGCGGCACCAACGCCAAACAAGGGCGATACCGCCTGGATGATGGTCGCGACAGCACTGGTCATTCTGATGACCATACCAGGACTGGCCCTGTTTTATGGTGGCCTGGTACGTTCCAAAAATATGCTGTCCATCCTGATTCAGGTATTCATGATTTTTGCTGTGATCATTGTGTTGTGGTGCATTTACGGCTACTCACTTGCGTTCACGGAAGGCAATGCGTTTATCGGATCACTGACCGGTCCTGGCGGTCGGGCTTTCCTGAATAACATTTTTGATCCGGCTGCCGGCACATTTGCAACAGCAGCTACCTTCAGCAAAGGCGTCGTGATTCCTGAATTCGTGTACGTCGCTTTCCAGGGTACGTTCGCTGCCATCACCTGCGGTCTGATCGTCGGCGCTTTTGCAGAGCGCGCCAAATTTTCAGCCGTGCTTGCTTTCATCGTGCTGTGGTTCACTTTCTCCTATCTACCGGTCGCTCACATGGTCTGGTTCTGGACTGGTCCGGACGGTATTAAAGATACTGCCAGCGCTGCCATTGAACTGGTGAAAGGCGGCTTTCTGCAGCAACGCGGCGCGCTGGATTTCGCCGGCGGCACAGTCGTGCATATCAATGCAGCGGTAGCCGGTCTGGTGGGCGCTTACATGATAGGCAAACGTGTTGGCTATGGTAAGGAATCGATGGCGCCACATTCACTGACGATGACCATGATAGGTTCGTCTTTGCTGTGGGTGGGCTGGTTCGGTTTCAACGCCGGTTCTGCTCTGGAAGCTGGTGACATTGCTGCATTGGCTTTCATTAATACTTTGCTGGCAACAGCCGGGGCTTCGGTTGCCTGGGTATTTGGTGAATGGCTGCTCAAAGGCAAACCTTCGATGTTGGGTGGCGCATCAGGTGCCGTTGCGGGTCTGGTAGCGATTACACCAGCCTGCGGTTATGTGGGTCCGATGGGCGCGCTGATCATCGGTCTGCTGGCCGGACTGATCTGCCTGTGGGGTGTGAATGGTCTGAAACGCCTGCTGGGTGCAGACGATTCACTGGACGTGTTTGGTGTGCATGGCGTGGGTGGTATTTTGGGTGCGCTGCTGACTGGCGTGTTTGCTTCACCGGCTCTCGGTGGTCAGGGCATCATGGATTATGTCGCCAACAAAATGTCGGCGGATCCATACAGCATCATTGGCCAGGTAACGATACAGGCTGAGGCGGTGTTGACGACGGTACTCTGGTCTGGCGTCGTTTCGCTGATCGCTTACAAGCTGGTGGATCTGGTGATCGGCCTGCGGGTAGCAGAAGACGAAGAGCGCGAAGGTCTGGATATTTCAAGTCATGGTGAATCTGCTTACCATGCCTGATGGTTTGAAGGTGTAAGGCGTTTTAAGTCGTAAGGTGTAGTTTGCTGTATGTTGTAAGGTGATGAGTTTTGGGCGCTTCCTGACCGAAGCGCCCTTTTTTTTCAATTCACTCCGGGTACGCTGCCACCGTGTTGTCGTCGCGGGTGAGCAGATGCAGTAATTTCGGATGAATGAACAGTTTTTCGCGTCCCACGATTTTTTCCTGCAAGACGTTAATGTCGACAAGCTGCTTCAGATAACGCGAGGCGGCCTGGCGTCCGGCGATATCATTCGCGACCAGATTTTGAATCCGGCAATAGGGCAAATCAAAAATAAGATCGACCAGTTCCCGGGTGTAGATTTTTGGTGACGTGCGTCTGACATGCGCCATGGTGATCGAAGACAGAGTGCGGATTGCTGCGATCTTGGCGCTGGTCCAGAGCGCGGTTTCTTCAATTCCTCTCAAGATATAAATGATCCAGGGTTCCCATGCGTTATCACGGGTCACGTCCAGCAGGTGTCGGTAATATTCTGCCTTGTTCCTGATGATGTAGCGACTGAGGTAAAGAATCGGCAGCGTAAGCAATTCTTCCTGAACCAGGTACAGGCTGTTCAGTATCCGCCCGGTGCGGCCGTTGCCATCGGTAAACGGATGGATCGCCTCAAACTGGTAATGCCCGACAGCCATGCGGATCAGGGGATCTGTTTCAGGTTCTTCATGCAGATAGCGCTCCCAGTTCGCCAGTTTTTCCCGCAACAGGATCTCGCCAACCGGCGGGGTATAAATAATTTCGCCATTGACCTGATTCACCAGTGCAGTGCCTGGGACACGACGTATCTGCATCTCCACCCCTTTGATGCGAGTGCAAACCTGTTCTGCCGTGCGCGTATTCAGTGGATGTTGCGCCAAACCCCGGAACCCTTCGAGTAAGGCACTGCTGTAACGCAGCGCCTCACGGGTTGCCGGATCAGCCTGTTCCCCGGCGTTCTGGAACTGAAACAGTCTGTCTGTGGTCGTGACAATGTTTTCGATTTCGGAACTGGCCTGCGCTTCGAGCAAAGGCAGGGCATTGGTCAGCACAGACTGGTTGGGAATCAGTACGGCAGCCTGTTTCAACTCGGCGAGCGCAGCGCGCGCGGCAATACATTGCTTTAGAACGGCATGTGTTTCCAACATTGCTGTCGGCGGTAAAACCGGCAATTCGTTATATGGCTGGGTGGGGCGCCAATTTGACATGGTTTAATTTCTGTTTTTTTGCGACATGTCGGCAATATATGTTGCCGACAACGACATCTCAACAGAACGTGTCGCAAAAATCTAAAAATTGCGACATATGTGGTTGTTGCGGTAGCTGTTCAGCGGTGAATTAGTCTGCCTTCGGCATACACGGCGACAATGTGCAGTGCCCGGTCCAGCACGACCAGATCGGCAAAACAGTGTTGCTGCAACTGTCCGCGATCTGCGATTCCCAGAAACTGAGCGGCATACGTTGACACCCGTTGCGAGGCTTCTGCCAGATCCATGCCCAGGCTGACCAGATTGCGCAGCGCCTGATCCATGGTCAGCGTGCTGCCGGCCAACGTGCCGTCGGCCGTGCGCACGCCGCCCATGCATTTGGTGACCTGCTGACGGCCAAGCATGTATTCGCCGTCCGGCATGCCGGTCGCGGCGGTGGAATCAGTGACGCAGTACAGGCCGGGAATAGCACGCAATGCCGCTTTGATGGCGCCGGGGTGCACATGTAACAAATCGGGAATGATTTCGGCAAAATGCGCGTGGGCCAGTGCCGCACCCACCATGCCTGGAGCACGATGATCGAGCCGCGACATGGCATTGAACAGATGGGTGAAACCGCTGGCGCCAGCAGCCAATGCTGCGACGGCTTCGTCATAACTGCCCAGCGTATGGCCGAGCTGCACGCGGATGCCGATTTCCGTGAGCGCCTGCACCAGCGCCAGATTGCCGTCAATTTCTGGTGCCAATGTGATGAGCCTGATGGGCGCGATCTCATTGAGTTTTTGGACCAGCCCCAGATCACCCGGCTGGACGAATTCCGGTTGCGCACCCAGCTTGTTGGGATTGATGAACGGACCTTCCAGATGCACCCCCAGCACCCGCGCCACGCCTGGCAACTGCATTGCAGTCCGTATGCCTTCAAGCGCCTTTTCCAGATCGGCCACCGGCGCGGTCATGGTCGTCGCCAGCAGACTGGTGGTGCCATGTTGCGCATGCAGACGGGCAATGGTCTCGGTTGCCTGGCCGGCTTCCATCACATCGGTACCGGCTGCACCGTGCACATGCAGATCGATAAAGCCGGGAACAATATAGGGCTGATTATTTTTGGCCGGATCAACGCTATCGCCGGCGATGTTCTGAATACGCTGATCAAACTGGATCGAACCAGCTACCCAACCTTGCGGTGTGAGGATATTGCCTGTCAAACTGGTTTGATTCAGAACCATTCATTTTTCCTGGGTATTAAGCGGCGATTCAGTCTGTACCGCTGTGCGGGTACGCAATGATAATCGAATTTAAATTATTTCAATTGTTGCCTGAAACTTGGCAAGAGCCTCTTCGATTACAAACGGTGGCACGGTCTCAACCCAGACACCTTGCCTGGCTTCGATATCGACCATCCGGCACTGACTCAATACCGCAGCGCCCTGGGTTTTTGTGCCAGAACCCATTAAAGTCACTACCCAGCCTTTTATTCTGTCTAAATTTCCACCTTGTGTGATTGGCACCACCAGAACTCGCCCGCCCCGATTGAATTCAGCGTTGGACAATACCAACACAGGACGTCGTCCCTGAATTTCAGTTCCTTTAGCAGGATCAAGTGAAACGATGACGATATCACCTTGCTGAAATCGATTCTTGCCGCTCATATTTCCTCACTTCCGGCCAGAGGAGCTTTTTCCCAGTCCAGCAGATCTTGCGGCATTGGGGCAGTGAAATCGCACATTTCATTGAGTTCTTTGGCCGAATAGCGCCTGGCTTTTGATTTGGGGCGCATTACAAAGGAGCCATCACTACTAACGTCGATGCTGACTACCTGTCCTTCGTTGATGCCATGTTCGCGAAGGAACGAAGAAGGGAAGGTAAGTCCTGTCGAATTTCCGAGCTTTCTAAAAACAAGATCCATTTTTACACCTACAAAGTCAAACAATGTTTGACATGCTACGTTGACACCACAAGCATGTCAAACAGTGTTTAACGCTCAATCACTCCTGTCCTGCCAGTCAAGTTCTTATTGCACTATCGCTTCCCGGCAACTGCAGCCGCAGCCGCCAGAGTGCCGATCGCAGCCCAGTCATTGGCCGCAATCAGATTACCGGGACACATCCATGAACCACCCACGCACAGCACGTTACTCTGTTGCAGCAGTTGCGGCGTGCTGTCTACCGTGACACCACCGGTCAGGCAAAAACGCACCTCGGGAAACGGTCCACCCAGTGCTTTGGCCATCTTGATACTGCCCACCAGATCCGACGGAAACAGCTTGACCACGTTAAATCCATGTTCCAGCGCCAGCATCAAATCACTGGCACCACCGACGCCTGGGAAATATGGCAGACCAGAGGCCGCTGCCGCCTGCGCCAGCTTCGGCGTGATACCCGGGCTGATTCCAAAAGCTGCGCCCGTGTCCTGCACGGCCTTGAGTTGCTGTTCAGTCAGGATGGTGCCGGCACCGACACACACGTCCGGACAGGCCTTGACTACCGCTGCCAGCACCTGCATCGCATTTGGCGTGCGCAGGGTAATTTCAACCGCAGTCAGGCCGTTGGCTGCAAGCGTTTCCACGCAACGGATTGCCTGCTGTGCATCGTCAGCAACCAGTATCGGCAAAACCCGCAAGGCGTCCAACTGTTTCAGAATGGTATTCATGTCCATCGTTTAACTCTCAGTAAAAAGGGTGGAAGCACCGTGTTCCGGTGCAGTGACAAAACGGCGCTGATTGACAAATAATTCGCGGCCAAAATCGACCGTGTGGTCCTGACTGTCGGGTCGCAGAATACGCGACGGGCGGTTGGCGAATTCCTGTTCTTCAACCAGTACCCGCAAGACACCCTGCTCGACATCAAGTTCGATCATGTCGCCATCCTGAACCCTGGCGAGCGCACCGCCCTGTGCGGCTTCGGGACTGATATGCAACGCGGCCGGCACTTTGCCCGAGGCGCCAGACATGCGCCCGTCAGTAACCAGCCCGACTTTATAACCGGCCGACATCAGCGAACCCAGCACCGGCGTGAAATGGTGCAGTTCCGGCATGCCGTTAGCCTGCGGTCCCTGGAATATCACCACCGCCACAAAATCCATATTCAGCTGTCCGGCCTTGAATGCCTTGACCAGGGCGTCCTGGGATTCAAATACTTTAGCCGGAGCACGCAACAGCCACGCTTCTTTCGGTACCGCCGAGACCTTGATCATGGCGCGACCCAGATTACCCTGCAGCAGACGCAGTCCACCGGTTTCGGCAAACGGCTGCTCAACATTGCGCACCACCTCAGTGTTCCCGGATGCCACTGGCAGTTCGGACCAGACCAGTGCATCGTTTTGCAGTTCAGGTTGGCGGGTATGCGCGCCCAGGCCCTGGTCACCCAGCACGGTTTTAACATCGGCATGCATCAATCCGGCGTTGATCAGTTCGCGGATCACAAAAACCGGACCACCGGCGTTTTCGAAATCGTTCACGTCGGCGCTGCCGTTGGGATAGACACGGGTCAGCAGCGGAATCACGGCTGAGAGTTCGTCAAAATCCTGCCAGTCGATCAGTATCCCTGCGGCGCGGGCAACTGCGATCCAGTGGATGGTGTGATTGGTCGAGCCGCCGGTGGCCAGCAGCGCGATAATCGCATTCACAATCGATTTTTCATTGACGACGTGCCCGATCGGCGTGTAATGCTGACCCTGCTCAACCAGTTGTATTACCTGCTCAACCGCTGCATCGGTCAGGGCATGGCGCAAGGGTGTACCGGGGTGGATGAATGCCGCGCCCGGAATATGCAGACCCATGGCTTCGAGCAGCATCTGATTGCTGTTGGCCGTACCATAAAAAGTACAGGTACCGGCGCTGTGATACGCCGCACTTTCGGCGGCCAGCAATTCCTGTTCGGTCGCCTTGCCTTGCGCATAACGTTCTCGCACGGCCGCCTTGTCTTTGTTGGACAGGCCGGAACCCATCGGCCCGGCCGGAATAAAAATGGTGGGCAGATGGCCAAAAGCCAGTGCTCCAATTAACAGACCAGGCACAATCTTGTCGCAGATTCCCAGGCACAACGCCGCGTCGAAAGCATCGTGAGACAGCGCCACTGCCGTCGCCTGCGCGATCACATCGCGCGAAAACAGCGATAACTCCATGCCAGGCCTACCCTGAGTCACGCCATCGCACATCGCCGGCACACCGCCGGCAACCTGGGCGGTAGCGCCACATCTGAGCGCGGTTTCCTTGATCTGATCCGGGTAACTGGCATACGGCTGATGTGCCGAGAGCATATCGTTATACGCCGTGACGATACCGATATTCGGCTTCTTGGCCTCGTTCAGCCAGATCTTGGATTTGGTATCCGCGGCAGCATTGGCGTGGGCCTGATTGGCGCAGGACAGGGTGGAGCGCCGGGTCGGCCGGCCGCGAAAGTGATCGATGCGGGCCAGGTAGGCCGCGCGCAGCGACTTGCTGCGTTCCGTAATGCGCTCGGTAACCTGCTGCACTACCGGATGGATTGAAGTGGTTGTCATAATGGGATTACAAGTTAAAGTGTGTTTACGGTAGCACAAAATTATGTAATAAACTTTCATTTTTGAGGTATTGAGGCGAAATTAACCGATCAAATTGGCATAAAACTGTAATGAAACTACATTTTTGATTATAATCTGGCATAATAAAAGCCACTGCAGCAACTTTGAATGACCAAAACGGAGTCAACATGACCACATTTGTTTTGTTTGGCGGCACCGGCGATTTAGCCAAGCGTAAGATTATTCCTGCCTTATACAGTGCTTTTTTAAATGGCCGGCTGGATGCAGATTTCCACTTTTACGGCGCTGCCCGTGAACCGATTTCGGATGAAGAATTCCGCGACCGCGTCACTGCCAGCATCAGCAGCTACGCAAAAAAAGATGCAGTCGGTACACCGGAGCAGCTCCAGGCATTTCTGGCGATGACGTTTTATACCAAGATCGATGCCAGAATTGATGCCGATTTTGAACAGCTCAAAAGCAAGATCGCCAGTCCGGACCATCATTCGACCCTGTTCTATCTCGCTACTGGCCCGGATATTTTTATTCCCATCGTGCAGCAGTTATCCAATCACAAACTGGTCGGACAACACGCACGCGTCGTGGTCGAAAAACCGTTGGGACGCGACGCCCAGTCGGCGCGCGACATCAACACGTCACTGCGCACCTATCTGAAAGAAAACCAGATTTACCGTATCGATCATTATCTGGGTAAAGAAATGGTGCAGAATCTGCTGGCGCTGCGCTTTGCCAATCTGTTTCTGGAACCGCTCTGGAACCGCACCTGGATTCAGGACGTGCAGATTTCGATTTCTGAACAGGTGGGTGTCGAATCCCGCGGCGATTTTTATGACCACACCGGGGCGTTGCGTGACATGGTGCAAAACCATCTGCTGCAACTGCTGTCTATCGTGGCGATGGAACCGCCGGTGAATTCAGCGCCGGATTCCATCCGCGATGAAAAAGTCAAAGTACTGCATGCCCTGCACAAATTCACCCCAGACGAAGTCAGCAAAAAAACCGTGCGCGGGCAGTATCGTGCCGGCGCAGTGGATGGTCAACCGGTAGCCGGCTATCAGAACGAGCCCGGTGTGCCGCCGCAGTCCCGCACTGAAACGTTTGTGGCGATCCGCGCCGAGATCGACAACTGGCGCTGGGCTGGCGTGCCTTTCTATCTGCGTACCGGCAAACGCATGGCGTCACGCAGTGCAGAAATCACGATTAATTTCAAACCTATTCCGTACTCCATCTTTGGTGCGACGAATCGCAATCTGCGTTCCAACCGTTTGGTGATTTCCCTGCAACCGGAAGAGAGCGTGGAACTGTTTTTGAAAGCCAAGGAGCCGGGTGAAGGGATTCGTCTGTCTGACGTGATGCTGAATCTGGATTTTGCCGAAGCCTCCACCTCGCGTCGGGTAGAAGCCTATGAGCGCCTGCTGCTGGATGCGATGCATGGCGACCTGACCCTGTTCGTGCGCGATGACGAGCTCGGCGCGGCGTGGGACTGGGTTGATCCGATCATGAACAGCTGGAAATCCGACAGCGAAGGTCTTAAATCGTATATCGCCGGCAGTTGGGGTCCGGCTGCGTCGAGTTATCTGCTGGCGCAGCACGGCTCGAACTGGGGCGAAGAATTCGTCGACAACTGATTTTGAATCCGCCGGAAGAGTGACATGTTAACCATCAACGAATTTCCCGACTTTGCCGCACTCAGTGACGCCGTTGCGCGTCAGTGGCTGGCTCTGGTGCAGGCCGCACCGGCGGACCAGACCTGCTGTTTTGCCCTGGCAGGCGGCACCACGCCCGCACCGCTGTATCAACAGTTCGATCAGTTATTTGCCGATTCAAAAAAGGGCCGGATACAGCTGATCGCCACGGATGAACGCTGGGTCAGCGACGCGGATGCGCAAAGCAATGAAGGATTGTTTCGTCAATGTTTTGCGCGGTCGGCCGGTCAGTGGAATCTGGTTTCACTGAAAAATTCCCAGCCCAATCCGGCTGCAGCTGTTGCCGAGATCAACGAGCGCATTCAGACCACCTGCCATCTGCCATTTTCCGCCGTGATTTTGGGTATGGGCAGCGACGCGCATATCGCGTCGCTGTTTCCGAATGCAGCGCATCTGCTGGTGGACGATGCCGGCAGCGCCTGTGTGGCGGCGTATCATCCGCAAACCTTGCAGGCGCGCATGTCGCTGTCATTTGCCAGTCTGCTCAATACCAAAGCAATCTGGCTAGTGATTACCGGCGCTGAAAAACGCGCGGTGCTGGAACAGGCCGCAGCCAACAGTCCGATCGGTGCACTGCTGGCGGCAGCGCGCTGCGACGTTGAGGTGTACTGGTGCCCATGAGCACGATGCGCCCAATCCCGCACCCGGAAAAAGGCTTGCTGGCGCGGCTGCGTTCGGCCAGCAATGAGCTCAGCCGGGCCGAACGTCAGGTGGCGGAATTCTTGTTGCAGAAGCCGCATGACAGTGTCGCCATGCCGATCCGCGTGCTCGCAGCAGCCTGCCATGTGAGTGAACCGACGGTGGTGCGATTTTCATTGTCGATGGGTTTTGACGGTTTCAAGGCATTCAAGCTGGCATTTGCCAAAAGTCTGGCGACAGGAATTCCGTATCTGCATCTGGACGTGAATCAGGCCGACTCGGTTCGCGATGTGCTCCCCAAGGTCTTTGATCGCACCATCGCGGCATTGATGGAAGCGCGCAATGGTGCCAATACGGCTGCGTTCGAATCTGCGGTGCAGATCCTGGCAGGGGCCAAACGGATAGAGTGTTATGGCCTGGGTTATTCCGGTGCGCTGGCAGTCGATGCGCAACTTAAATTTTTCCGCTTTGGTATCCCAACCACGGTTTTTTGCGACGCGCATCTGCAGGCACAATCAGCCACGCTGCTGAACAAAGACAGCGTGGTCGTCGCGTTCTCACGCAGTGGTCGCACGCGCGACATGATACGCAACGTGCAGCTGGCCAAAAATGCCGGCGCCAAGGTGATTGTGCTGTGTGCTTCTCACGCACCGCTGGCGGAACTGGCTGACGTGCACCTGTCAGTGGATGTGGAAGAAGACCCCGATATCTATACACCCATGACCTCACGTCTGGCACATCTGACTTACATCGATGCACTGGCTGTGGCGGTAACACTGGTGCGCGGTCCGGCAGCGATCACGATGCTGGAACGTGCCAAGGCCAGTATCAGCGAACTCAAATTCGACGCTGACAAAACCGGTACAACTTAAAACTGTACCGAGATCGCTGAATTAAACGATCTCCCTGGTCCAGGCACCGGCACGCCCCAAGGCACACTGTTCAATCCCATGGTTTTGCCCTGGCCAAGATAAGCGCCACCCAGCGGCGCGGCATAGCTACGGTTGAGCAGGTTATCCATGCCGAAATCCAGTTGCATATTTTTCCATTTATAAGTGCTGCGCAGATTCAGCAGCCCGTAACCGGCCGTCGGCATTTCATTTCTGACCGCTGACACCTGTGTTTTGGCTGCAACCAGTTCCCACTCCAGTGTGTTACTCCATCGGCCCTGTGTGCGGTTCAGAGCCAGCCGGGCATTGAGAGGCATGATGTGATACAGATTGTCATGGGTGTCGAGATTGATTCCTCGGGTGTAACCGAATAAACCATCCAGATTAAAGTCACCGGCCTGATCACTCCTGCCCAGATAGACCGAACCGGAACCATCAAAGCCAGCCAGTCTGGCATTCTGATTCACATACTGCAGCGTGACGAATGCGTTGCCGGCGGTCAGATTCGCTGCGCTGCAATTTGATGAATAACCGGGCGGGCAACGCTGCGCATCGATAAAGTCGGTGACGTAGGTGATGTAAGGACTGAGTTTGAACTGCCAGCGCTGATGATCCTCCTCGCGATCATGATGTTCCCAGCTGGCACTGACGGTATGGGCGATTTCCGGTTTGAGATACAGATTGCCCACGTAGCCGTTGCCATCGCCGGCGATATTATTCATCGCCGCTGCCATACCGGAGGCCGACCAGGTATAGCGCTCATAAAGACTGGGTGAGCGGGTCTTTTGCGCATAGGCTATGTCAAACGCGCTCGATTCCGTAGCGGCATAGCGCAGCAGTCCGGTCAGATCGAGATGATGATCGGTTCGCTGATGGTCGCTGGTATTGAACTGCGCGGCATCGCTGGCGTACATCGGCATCGCGCTGTAGCCCTGTACTTGGTCTGTGTTCATGCTGACCATTTCGCTGCGCAGCCCGAGTTGGCTGGTCCAATGACTGTCCCAGCTTTTATCCCATTCAGCGTAAGCCGCATAACGATTGCGTTGTCCGTTGTGAATATTCTGAAAGGTGTCTGGACCCATTCCGCCGACGGTGCTTGTTGCCGGCGGCCACCAGTCATTGAGCCGGTAATTCAACAGTTCAACGCCTGTGGTGGCGCTCAGTTTTTCGGTCAGCTGCAGGATTGTCTTGAAAGAGATGCCGCGCGTTCTGCCTTCGGTTTCCATGGGCATGCCGACTGCGGAACCATATTGAACCTGTTTGTCAGGTCCGAAGTTCATGCTGTGATTGCTGAGCTGTTCAAACAGTCGTGCATCCAGTTCAGCCCAATCAAACCGGGCGAGATAATGCAGACTGAACTGTTTGCCCTGATTGTGCAGCAGGTCCATACGCTGGTTTGGAAACTGTTCATACGGTACGTCCTGCAGTCCGGCTTTGAATTCAAACAATTGTTTATCCGCTTTGAGCGCCATGGCGAGTTGCTGATTCCCGGTCTGGAAGGCGGTGGATCCAATGACATCGCCATCCAACCAGGCGCGCGCAGTTGCGGCATTCCCTGCCGGCTTGAAATCGCTGGCGGCGTGGATATTCTCAGATTTCGCTATCGATCCGTTGTAGGTCAGGTTGAACGACGGCGTTGCGTAAGTAGCGGTGATGTTGGCGCCGCGCGCATGGCCGTTGCTGCGATAAAACGTCTCCGCGCTGCCCTGCGTGAAGGTGTCTTCTTCGGTTTGGGCGAATTCTGGCGTGGCGCTGTCGACCTGAATTGTCCCGCCCAGACTGTCGCCGCCGTAACTGACCGGCGTGATTCCGGCCATGACGCTGATCCTGTCGATGTGCGCCGGTGCCATCAGGGAAAGTGGCGGATTCATGTGGTTGGGACAGGATGACATCAAGTCTATCCCGTCGATCTGAATGCGGACTCGTTCGTCCGCCAGGCCGTGCAGTGCCGGAATACTGGACGTGCCGCCCGCGCCATACAGACTGACTCCGGGATAGTCCTGCAACAGCCTGGCGGTATCGGTCTGCGTGACACGTCTGGCACGAGTAACCGTTGCCAAACTGGTCTCTGGTGGCTCGATGATGACTTGCCGAACTTCTGGTTCCGGGTAGGACAGTGCCAGTGCGTCGGCAGGTTGTGTCAATGCGCTGCAGGTAAAAAGGCAGGCTGGTAATTTTCTTCTGAAATTCATGGTGGTCCAAATCCGAGGTGCGTAATAGAAATCCAGGCGGATCGACTTTCGGCCTGGTTTAAAGAGTTTCTGAGGTGATCAGAATGATGGCGGGGCGCGGGGTTCTGGCAGCGCGATGCGCTTTGACTGGCCGGTGGGTTGAATCAG
>Ga0209067_10000774_pt1 | contig 20172 bp, 22 predicted proteins | sample ColStrG_CSR_2013_FD_187199 | JGI IMG/M metagenome (GOLD analysis project Ga0209067, IMG submission 187199) | Freshwater sediment microbial communities in response to fracking from Pennsylvania, USA - Cold Stream Run_MetaG_CSR_2013 (SPAdes)... | ecosystem: Environmental > Aquatic > Freshwater >...
CCCTGGGTAAGGCCGGACGTCTCGTGGGTTCGCGGCGCGACGGGCGTGGCCGCGTGATCGTCCAGACGCGTCGCCACGACGAGGTGATCGACGCCGCCGTACGCGGTGACGTGATGGGCGTCATCCACGACGACGTCGTCATCGCCCGCGAGCTCGGCCTCGCCCCCTTCGGCGCCCGCGCGCGAGTCTCGGGGGAGGCCGCCGCGGCCTTCGCGGCGGCGCTCGGCGCCGAGGTGCGGGTGCGACGCGTGGGAGAGGAATTCGACGTTCGCGCGAGCGACGTCACCACCCTGACGAGCGCACTGCGCGCGGTGACGCGTCCCGCGGGACGACTACGTCTTGAGGTGGACTAGCTCGCCGCGTAGTCCAGTGTTCGTGGAGGGTCCGGTATCGTGGTGGGGTGAGCACGTTACCCATTCGCACCTTCGGCGACCCCGTCCTCAATCAGGTGACCACCGACATCGAGAACATCGACGCGAAGGTGGCGGCCCTCGCCGAAACGATGATCGAGACGATGTATAAGGCGCCGGGTGTTGGTTTGGCGGCCAATCAGATCGGCGTGCAAAAGCGTCTGTTCGTCTACGACGCCGGTGAGGGTGACGGGCCAGTGGTCGTGGTGAACCCGCGCATCGTGGAGACGTCGGGGGAGTGGGTCTACGAAGAAGGATGTCTCTCGGTCCCCGGGCTGAGTTGGGAGATTGTGCGGCCCAATGAGGTGCACCTCATCGGGCGCGACCTCGACGGCAATGAACTCGACCTGCAGGCCAGCGAGTTCGAGGGTCGCATCTTCCAGCACGAGGTCGACCACCTCAACGGTTTCCTGCTCATCGACCGGCTCGACGACGATCAGCGCAAGGCGGCGAAGCGGGCCCTACGCAAAATGCAGATCACCCTCGACCCCCACGATCACGACGGCTTGCACCAGCTGCTGAGCGACTGATGCGCCTGGCCTTTCTCGGCACCCCCGAGGCGGCCGTTCCCTCATTGCGCGCCCTCGTCGAGGCCGGTCACGACGTGGCGATGGTCATCTCACAGCCCGATCGGCGTCGGGGGCGCGGGGCCCTGGTCACGGCGTCGCCGGTGAAGGCGGCGGCTGAGGAATTGGGACTGATCGTCGCCGCCGACCTCGCCGCCTTGGACGACGTGGACGTCGAACGCGCCGTCGTGGTGGCCTACGGTCAGTTGATTCCCGGGACCCTGTTGGAGCGAATCCCCATGCTCAACGTGCACTTCTCATTGCTACCGCGCTGGCGTGGTGCCGCGCCGGTGGAACGAGCGATCTTGGCGGGGGACGAGGTGACCGGGGTGGGCATCATCTCGCTCGAGACCACCTTGGACACCGGACCCCTCCACGGCGAGCGTCGCACCTCGACGCGGGGCAAGACCGCGAGCGCTCTGACGGCCGAATTGGCCGAGATGGGCGCGGCGTTGTTAGTCGACGTCCTCGACGATCCCCAGGCCCTGGCCTCACCGCGTCCCCAGGTGGGCCCCTCGACGTACGCGGCCAAGCTCACGCCGGCTGATTTTCGCCTCAACGCGACGATGAGCCCGCTCGAGGCGACGCGGGTCGTGGCGCTGGAGAGGGCTTTCCTCACGGTCCAGGGTCGCCGCCTCAAGGTGCACAGCGTCGATCCCAGCGACGCGCAACTCGCCGCGGGCACGCTGAGGGCACGCGGATCCGAGGTGGTCGTGGGACTGACCGGTGGCGCACTCGCCCTGGGCTGGGTTCAGCCGGAGGGTTCGCGGGCCATGAGCGCCGCGGCGTGGTGGGCGGGCGCGCGCCTCGGTGACGGCGTGGCGTGGCAGTGACGCACCGTGAACGAAAGTCGCCCCGGTAGGCTGAACGACGTGGAACATCTCGACGCGGGCCCCACGGGCGCGCTGCGCATCGCACCGTCAATTCTCGCCGCCGACTTCGGCTCCCTGGCCAGCGCCGTGGCCACCGTCGACGCCCAGACCGATTGGGTGCACGTGGACGTCATGGACGGACACTTCGTGCCCAACATCTCCCTGGGTCCACCGGTGGTCGCGTCACTGCGCCCCTACAGCGGACGCTTCTTCGATTGCCATTTGATGATCTCCGAGCCCGCCCGCTACCTCGAGGCCTTCAAGAAGGCCGGGGCCGACGGCTGTACGGTCCACGTCGAGGTGGGTAACACCGCCGCACTCATCGACGACGCCCGGGCTCTGGGGTTGCGGGTGGGACTGGCCGCGAATCCCGACACCCCCTTTGACGCCGTCGCGCCGTTCCTCGGCGACATCGACCTGCTCCTCTTGATGACGGTGTTCCCCGGGTTCGGCGGTCAATCGTTCATGGCCGAGGTCATGGACAAGGTGCGCCTGGCGCGACGCGAGATTGACGCCGCCGCCCTGGCGCTGGACCTCGAAGTGGACGGCGGCATCGACCGGGTGACCGCCCCGGTGGCCACCACCGCCGGGGCCAACGTCCTGGTGGCGGGGTCGGCGATCTTCAATCAACCGTCGCCGCTCGACGCCGCGGCGCAGATTCGCGCGGCCGCCGAGGTCGCGCGCCAATGACGCTGTCCGCCGCGGCGTTGATGGCCGAGGCGATCGCCGAAGGCGAGAAGGCGCGCCTGCACGCCCCGCCGAATCCCTGGGTGGGGGCGCTCGTCGTTCGCGACGGCGAGGTCGTGGCGGCCGGCCACACCCAGGTGCCGGGTGAGTCGCACGCCGAAGTGGAGGCGCTGCGCCACGCGGGGGAGCGCGCGCGCGGCTCGACGATGGTGGTGACCCTCGAACCCTGTTGTCACGTCGGGCGCACCGGACCGTGCGTGGAGGCGTTGATCGACGCCGGGATCACGCGAGTCGTCGTGGGCACCCTCGACCCTGATCCGCGGGTCGCCGGACGCGGCGTCGCCGCTCTGCGCGACGCCGGTGTCCAGGTGGAGGTCGGCGTGGGGATCGAAGCGGTGCGCGCCCAGTTGGCCCCGTACCTGTGGCACCGCGTGACCGGTCGTCCCTACGTCGTGTTGAAGGTGGCCGCGACCCTGGACGGGGTGGTCGCCATGTCCGACGGCTCGAGTCAGTGGATCACCGGCGAGGCCGCGCGCCGTGACGCCCATCTGCTGCGCGCGCAGAGTCAGGCCGTGCTCGTCGGCGCGGCCACGGTGCGCCTCGATGATCCGGCGTTGACCGCGCGCCTCGACGACGTGACCCTCGAACCCCTGCGCGTCGTGCTGGGGGTGGCGCCCGAGGGCGCTCGGGTCCATCCCTGTTGGCAGCGCCAGGGCGACCTCGGCGCGGTGCTCGACGAATTGGGCGAGCACGATATCTTGCAACTGCTCGTCGAGGGCGGGGCGACGGTGGCCAGTTCGTTCCTCGAAGCGGGTCTAGTGAACCACGTCGTGTGGTACGCGGCACCGGCCTGGGCCGGGGGCCGCGATACCCGCGCTGCGCTCGCGCAGTTGACCACGCCGAGCATCGAGGCCCTGCGTCGGGCGCGGTTCACGGCCGTGCGCCAGGTGGGCGAAGATGTACGTATGGATCTGGAGGTCTAATGGCGTTGTCGAGTATCGAAGAGGCAATTGAACAACTGCGCCGCGGTGGAATGGTCGTGGTCGTCGACGACGAGGACCGTGAGAACGAGGGTGACCTGATTATGGCGGCCGAGGACGTCACGGCCGAATCGATGGCGTTCTTCCTCGAGTACACGTCGGGGGTGTTTTGTGTGCCGCTGGAGGCGGATCGAGCGGACGAGCTCGACCTGCCCCTGATGGTGGTGGCCAACACCGAGGCCCAGCGCACGGCCTTCACGGTGACGGTGGACTATCGCCACGGGACCACCACGGGCATCTCGGCGGGTGACCGCGCGGCCACCGTGCGCGCCCTCATCGACCCGGCGACGCTGCCGACCGACCTCAACCGGCCCGGGCATATCTTTCCGTTGCGCTACCGACCCGGGGGCGTCCTCAAGCGGGCCGGTCATACCGAGGCCACGGTCGACCTGTGTCGCCTGGCCGGCAAGTACCCCTCGGGGGTCCTGTGCGAGATCGTCACCCGTGACAAGGCCGGCATGGCGCGTTTGCCCGAGCTCGAGGCCTTCGCCGCCGAACACGGACTGCCCCTCGTGAGCATCGCCGATCTCATCCGCTACCGACGCCACCACGAGAAGCTGGTCCGACGCGTCGCCGAGGCCACGCTGCCCACGGACCACGGCGAATTCCACGCGGTGGTCTTCGAGGGTGTGCTCGACGGCGAGCAGCACATGGCGCTGGTCTACGGCGATATCGCCGACGCCGGCGACGTCTTAGTGCGGGTGCACTCGGAGTGCTTGACCGGCGACGCCCTGGGCTCCCTGCGCTGCGACTGCGGACCCCAGCTGCAGGCCGCGTTGGCTAAGGTCGCCGCCGAGGGCGCGGGTGTGGTGGTCTACCTACGTGGCCACGAGGGTCGGGGGATCGGTCTCGGGCACAAGATTCGCGCCTACGCCCTCCAAGAGGACGGGCACGACACGGTGGACGCGAACCTGGAGCTGGGCCTACCCATCGACTCGCGCGAATACGGTATCGGCGCTCAGATCCTGGTGGACCTGGGCGTCACCTCGATGCGACTCATGACCAATAATCCGACGAAGTACGGTGGACTCGAAGGATTCGGCCTCAACATCGTCGAGCGCGTGGCCCTCGAGAGCCGTCCGACCCCGTTCAATATCGACTACCTGCGCACCAAGCGCGAGCGCATGGGTCACCTGCTGGAGGGCCTCGATGACATCGAATGACCAGACCGAGTTCGACCCGAGCGTGGAGGAGGGCCTGCGCGCGCGCGTGGGACAGTACCTGGTGGGCAGCCACGAGGGGCGCGGTGTGCGCGTCGGCCTGGCGTGTGGACGCTTCAATGGTGCGATCACCACACGGTTGCTCGAGGGCGCGCTGGCCGCGCTCGCGGCGCACGGGGTCGACCGTGGCGACATCGTCATCGCCTGGGCGCCCGGAGCGTTCGAATTGCCGCTGGTGGCCCGCGGCTTCGCCCTGGGAGAACAGGTCGACGTGGTGATCACGCTGGGGGCGGTCATTCGCGGCGACACCGGGCACTACGACGTGGTGGCCGGGGAGTGCGCGCGCGGCGTCCAAGACGTCCAACTGGCGACCGGGGTCCCGGTGGTGTTCGGCGTCTTGACAACCAATACCGTCGAACAAGCGCTCGAGCGTTCGGCGCCCGACGACACCAACAAGGGGCGCGAGTCGGCCGAGACCGCCCTGGAGATGGTGAACTTGTTGCGCCAGCGCACCTTCACCTCGTGAGCCCCGCCACGAGCGCGAGCGACACCACCTTCGAAGCGGTAGTCGCTTCCTTCAGCGAGGCTCGCGGCGACGGCCTCCTGCGTGACGTCGACGGACTCGAGTTCTATTTCCACTGCATCCACATCGCCGACGGCAGTCGCACCATCACCCCGGGCACCCGGGTGCGGGCCCGCCGGCTGGTCGGCCTGCGCGGACGCGACGAGGCCACCGACGTGACCCCCCTCTAGCTGCTAGAGGTCCGGCGAGGGCGGGCTCGCCTCGTCGCCGCGCGCGGCACTCGCGCGCACGAACACCTGTTGCATCTCGGCCAGCGCGTTGCGGTAGAGCGCGAGGTTGGCCCCGAGCCGGTCGTCACCGGCGTCGAGCATGGCGCCCATGACGTCAATGACCAATTGGGCTCCCACCAGGTCGGCGGGAATCTGCGACAGGTGCACGGCGGCCCACTGTGCGAGGACGAAGAAATGGTTGGCGAGCACGTCGGGCGCCGAGGTATCGCGTAAGTACGCCAATTCCGCCGCGGCGTCGAAGGTGGAGGAGTCGTCAGTCACCTCACTAAAGTAGCGGCGCCCGCCCCCGCGGCGCGACGCGGGTGGGGGGCGGCGCGGACACCGCGACGGTGACGGGGAATGATGGGAGACGTCCCGCCAGGGCCGCACCAGGGCCGCACCAGGTCCGCACCAGGGCCTAGTCGACCCCGCGTTCGGCCCCCCGGCGTCGTTCTGCTAGCCTGGCAGGGCAATTCACAGCAAGTGAGGTTGGTCACCAACTTCCACCTGAGCACAGTGGTGCTTCGGGTCAACGGGTCACTCGCGCCTCGCTTGCCGTGGCGACGCCATGTCGGCGTCGTGAAGAGCAAGGAGTCGGTTATCGCAACAGTGCCTGGAGACCACCGCGTCAATGAACGCATTCGCGTCGAGTCAGTTCGCCTCATCGACAATGAGGGGAATCAGCGAGGTGTCACCACCACGCGCGAGGCGTTAGCGCTCGCGCGCAGCCTCGATCTCGATCTCGTCGAAATCGCGCCCACGGCGCAACCCCCGGTCTGTCGGATCATGGACTACGGGAAATTCAAGTTCGACGAAGCGCAAAAGGCGAAGGAATCGCGTCGCAAGACGCAAAACGTGGGTGTCAAGGAAATGAAGTACCGGCCCAAGATTGGACCCGGTGACTTCGATACCAAGACCCGCCTCGTGGAGAAGTTCCTGACCGAGGGTCACAAGGTGAAGGTCACCATCATGTTCCGCGGCCGCGAGTCCGCTCACCCCGAATTGGGCAAGAAGATCCTTGACCGTCTCGTGGAGAGATTGACCGACGTGGCCAAGGTCGAATCGGCCGCCAAGCTCGACGGTCGCAACATGATCATGGTGTTGGGCCCGGAGAAGAAGTCGAAGCCGAAGTCGGAGTCGACCAAGCACGACGGTCCCGACGTATCGGCGGTCCCCGTCACCACCGCAGCATCCGTAGTACCCCAGCCGGTCGAGGCGAGCGCCCCGACCCACGAATCGCAAGAGGAGAGTTGACATGCCCAAGATGAAAACTGACAGTGGCGCCAAGAAGCGCATCAAGGTCACCGGGACCGGGCGCCTGCGTCGCCGCAAGGCCTTCCGCGGCCACCTGATGGAGACGAAGTCGTCCGTGCGCACCCGGCGCCTCGGCCGCGAGTCCGACATCGCCCCGGGTATTGAGAAGAACATCAAGAAGTTGATGGGTCTCTAGGAACTAGGAAAGAGGAACTGAAATGGCACGTGTTAAGAGGGCGGTCAACGCCAAGAAGCACCACAAGGCAATTCTCGAAGAGGCCAAGGGTTACTACGGTGACCGCAGCCGCACCTTCCGCGCCGCGAACCAGGCCGTGCAGCACGCCGGCGTGTACGCGTTCCGCGACCGTCGCGCACGCAAGGGCGACATGCGACGCCTGTGGATCCAACGCATCAACGCGGCGACGCGTCTGCAGGGTGTGAGCTACAGCCGCTTCATCGCCGGGCTCAACGCCGCCGGCATCGAAGTGGACCGCCGCATGCTGGCCGATCTCGCGGTCAACGACGCCGCTGCCTTCGCCGCCCTGGTCGACCAGGCCAGCGCCGCCCTGGCGAAGTAGGTCACGGCGATCGAGACGCTGGGGTCGACTCACCCGAGAGTTCGTCGACTCCGGCGCCTCCTCGCCAAGCGCTCGGAGCGCTGGGGCGAGGGGGTGTGCGTCATCGAGGGGCCCGATCTCCTCGACGCGGCGTTGTCCAGTGGCGCGTCGGTGGAGACCCTCTTCGTCGACGTCACGGCGACCTCGTCGTCGCGCGTCGAGGAGTTGACGGCTCGCACTCGCGACGCCGGCGTGGAGGTGGTGGGACTCGAGTCCGGAGTCCTCGCCAAAATTGCCGACGCGCAGACGCCCCAGCCGGTCATGGCCACCGTGCGCTTTCGCGTGTGGGATCTTGCCCAGGTACCGGTCGACGGTTTCGTCTTGATCCTGGACAATCTGCGAGACCCGGGCAACGTGGGCACCATCATTCGCTCCGCCGACGCCGCGGGCGCACGGGCGGTCATCTTGAGCGGTGACTGCGTGGACCCCTTCAATCCCAAGACGCTGCGGGCCTCGGCCGGCTCGGTCTTCTACCTCCCGTTGGCGCTGTCCCCACTGGGTGAGACCCTGGATTTCTTGCGCGAGCGCGCGGTGCCCAGTTACGCCACCGTCGTGCGCGGCGCGACGTCCTTTCGCCGCTGTCGACTGGCCCCGGCCGCGGCCGTGGTCATCGGCAACGAGGCGGCGGGACTCGACGCGGCGTCGGTGGCGCTGTGCGACGCGACGATGAGCATCGAGATGGCCGGCCGCGCCGAGTCGCTCAACGCTGGGGTGGCCGCCTCGCTGATTGCCTTTGAGGCGCTGCGCCAGCGAAGCGACACCATCGGGGCGTGAGAACCTCGTAGCCTTGTCATCATGACGACTTCGCCCCTCGCCGAGCTTCCACGGCACGTCAACGAGTTGCTCACCCGTATCGAACAGGCCGCCACCTTGGCGCAGTTACGCGACGACGAGCCCTTCGTCGTGGGTAAACGATCGATCTTGTCCACCCTGCAGAAGTCCCTGGGGGCTCTCGAGCCCGAGGACCGAAAGGCGGCGGGCGCGCAGTTGCAGGAGGCGCGCCGTAGTGTCGAGGAGGCCTTCGCCCGTCGGCGCAGCGCGCTCGAGGCGGAGGCCCGCGCCGTGGCACTCGAGGCGGACCGTCTCGACCTGGGCGACGTCGTTCTCGCTCGGGTCACCGCGCCGGTGGCGGTGGGTCACCCGGGCATCGTCGCGGCCACCCAGCGCCAACTGGAGGACGTCTTCGTCGCGATGGGGTTCACGGTGGCCGACGGCCCCGAGGTCGAAAGCGACTGGTACAACTTCGAAGCCCTCAACATTCCCCCGGCCCACCCGGCGCGCGGGATGTGGGACACGTTCTACGTCGAGCTCGGTGAGCCCGAGACCGTCGTGTTGCGCACGCACACCTCGCCCACCCAGATCCACCTCATGGAACAGGCGGTCGCCACCGGGACGCTGCCGATCCACAGTGTGATGCCCGGACGGTGCTACCGACGCGATACGCCCGACGCGCGCCACCTCGCAGCCTTTCACCAGATCGAGGGTCTGGTCGTCGACCGCGGCATCACCTTCGCCCACCTGGCGGGTGTGATCGAGACCTTCACGCACGCGTACTTCGGCGACGACATCTCCTCGCGCCTGCGTCCCGCGTTCTTCCCCTTCACCGAGCCGTCGGCGGAATTCGAGATCACTTGCACGATCTGTCGCGGAGCGGGCTGTCGGACCTGCTCGCAGACCGGCTGGATCGAACTCGGGGGGTGCGGCATGCTGGACCCGGCCGTCCTCGAGGCCGTCGGCATCGACGGCGACGAGTGGAGCGGCTTCGCGTTCGGTTTCGGTATCGATCGGTGCGCGCAGATGCGCCACCAGATCGCCGACATGCGCGCGCTGATCGACAACGACGTTCGGTTCTTGAGGCAGTTCTCATGAAGATCCCCCTGTCGTGGTTGCGCGACTTCGTCGACCTCGAGGAGAGCGTCGAGGAGTTGATCGCGGTGCTGGACGAGTTGGGCCTGGTCGTCGAGGGCGTCGAACGCGTGGGCGAGGGTCTGGAGGACGTCGTCGTTGCGCGCATTGACGAGATCCGCGCGATTGAGGGTGCGGACCGCGTGCGCCTGGTCACGGTGGACGCCGGTCACGGACCGCTAGAGATCGTGTGTGGGGCGACGAACTTCGCCCTGGGCAACCACGTGCCGCTCGCGCCGATCGGGGCCGTCCTGCCCGGCGGATTCGAGATTGCCCAGCGCACGATGCGCGGCGTGACCTCCCACGGCATGCTCTGTTCGGCGCGAGAGCTGCGACTGAGCGACGACCACGAGGGGCTCTACCTGCTCGATGACCTCATCGACCCCGTGGTGGGGCAGCCCTTGATGACGGCGTTGGGCATGGCGCCCGACGTGGTCTTCGATATCTCGATCGAGGGCAACCGACCCGACGCGTGGAGCGTGCGCGGGGTCGCGCGCGACCTGGCGACGCGATTCGCGCGCCCCCTACGGCGTCTCGCGCTGGCCGAGCCGGACGCGGGAGAGCCCACGTCGTCGTTCGCGTCGACCGGAATCGACGACCCCGATCTGTGCGGTCGATTGACCGTGTCGGCGCTGCGTCACGTGGTGGTGCGTCCCTCGCCGGCCCACCTCGCCCAACGACTGACCCTGGCCGGCATGCGACCGATCTCCAACGTCGTGGACGCGTCCAACCTGGTGATGCTCGAACTCGGACAACCCACGCACCCCTACGACGCCGCGCACGTGGCGCAGCGCACCCTGCGCGCGCGCCGCGCGCGCGCCGGCGAATCGCTCACGACCCTCGACGGGGTGTCACGGGCGTTGGCGCAGCCGGGACGGGGATTGGGCGATACCGGCGAGGACTGCGTGATCGTCGACGGCCACGATCAGGTCCTCGGCCTCGCGGGCATCATGGGGGGTGCGTCGAGCGAGATCTCGGACGACACGAGCGACGTGCTGCTGGAAGCGGCCTTCTTCGACCCGATGACCATCGCGCGTTCCTCCAAGCGTCACGCCCTGCGGTCGGAGGCGTCGAACCGCTTCGAACGAGGCGTGGACCCCGAACTGGCCCTCGAGGCGGTGGCGCGCTTCGTCGCCCTGTTGCGCGAGAGTAACCCCGAGGTCGTCTGGATGGCCCACCCCCTCGACGTGCGCGGCACCATCGACGCCGCACCCACCGTCACGCTGCACGAGGGGGACCTCGCACGGGCCCTGGGGGTGGAGATCGATCCCGATACCGTGCGGACGATTCTCACGGGTCTGGGATTCTCGGTCTCGGGAGAAGGACCGTGGCGGGTGACGGCACCGAGCGCGCGCCTCGACGTGCGCCACGGCGCGGCCGGCCGAGCGGACGTGATCGAGGAGATCGCCCGCCTCTACGGATACTCGCGCCTCCCGCGGCGCACGCCGACCTGGCCCGAGCCGGGTGGGATCAGCGCGCGCCAGCGGCTCCGACGCCGTATCCGCGACACGGTCGTCGGCTTGGGAGTGCACGAAGCGTGGACGCCGACGCTGGGTGACGATAACGATTTCGATCTGCTCGACCCGGGTGGTGCGCGGGTGCGAATCACCAATCCGCTCGCGTCGGAGGAGTCAGTGATGCGTTCGTCGATGCTGGTCGGACTGGTGCGAGCGTGGGGCCGCAACGCCGAACGGGGGCTCGGCGACGTCGTTCTCGGTGAACTCGGCAACGTCTTCGTCCACCCCGACGCAGCCCCCGCTCCCCGCGCCACGCGCGGAGGGGCCGGGGGAGGAGTATCGCTCCTCCTGCCCCAAGAGAACGAGCGCCTCACCATCGTCCTGGGTCGGCAGTTCGACGACGCGACGACGGCGGTGGCGTTGTGGTCCGCGCTGGCGACGCGACTCGGCGTCCACGACGTGGTGGTTCGCTCGGTGGAGGATGCTCCGCGAGGCTGGCACCCGACGCGCTGTGGTGCGCTCGTCGAGCGCGGGACCAATCGCCTCGTGGGTCACGTGGGAGAGATCGACCCCGACTTGTTCTCGGCGGTGACCTCGGTGGCGCCGCGTCGCCTGGGATTGGTGGACGTCGACCTCGACGTCCTCGTCGAACTGGCCCTGGACGCTGAGCTCGATCAGTTCGTGACCGTGCCCAGCCGATACCCGGCGGCGGTGGTGGACTTGGCGTTCGTCGTCGATCAGCGGGTCCACGCCGTGGACCTGGCCGAGGTGCTGATGTCGGCCACCGACGTGGTCGACGACGTGGTGCTCTTTGACGTGTACCGCGGCGACTCCCTGCCGGCGGGGACGCGCTCCCTGGCGTACAACGTTCGATTCGTGTCCCAAGAGCGCACCCTGAGTGAATCCGACGTGGCCCAGGCCCGCGCCGCCCTGATCGAGGCGGCCAGCGCGCTGGGTGCCGAGCTGAGGTCCTAAGTGGTCGAGGGAACGACCGCGCCGCGCGAGTACGTCGTCGAACCCTCACGGGGGCGTCGCTTCTCCCTGGAGTCCCTGGTGCGACTCAGTGACGCGCAGCCGTCGAGCGAGTGGCGCTTAGACGGCGTGGCGCGCGCGCTCCAAGACGCCGCGACCGAGGACTGGGAAGACTGCGGCATCGTGACCGACGCCCTGTGGCTCGCGCGGCGTACGTCGTTTCGTCGCGTCGGGCCCTGGCCGACGATTTACCAGCCGCTGCGACTCACCACCTTTTGCGCGGGCGTCGGCGCGGCGTGGGCCGAACGTCGCACCAACGTCTACGCGGCTGATCAGCTCGTGATCGAGGCCGCCTCCCTCTGGGTGCCGGTGGATCCCCGGGGTTTCCCGGTGCGAATCCCCCAAATGTTCCACGACATCTTCGGCGAGGCCATGGGCGGACGCCGCGTGTCGGGCCGAGTGCCCGTCACGACGCCCGACGACGACGCCGCGCGTCGACCCTGGCCGCTGCGTCGGGCCGACCTCGACGTCATCGGCCACGTGAATAACGCCGCCGTGTGGCAAGCCGTGGCCGAAGTCTTCGACGCCCCGGTGCAGGAGGTCGACGTGATCCACCACGGTCCCCTGCTCGAGGGCGACACCGTGGAATTGGTGTCGACGCCCGACGCGATGTGGCTAGTCGTAGATGGGCAGGTGCGCGTCGCCGCTCACGTCACTCGCGCCACGCCCGACGCTGGTCGCTAAGTATGAGCCCACCACGATGAGGGGAAAGCCCACCGCGATGCCGACGGTGAAGGGCTCGTGCAGCCCCACGACTCCCAAGAGCACCGCGAGGGCGGTGTTGGAGTAGACGACCACGACGGAACGGCTCGAACCCGCCTCCTTGATGAGCTCGAAGAAGGTGAGGAAGGCACCCGCGGTGCAAAAGACCGACAGTACGCCCACCGACGTCCAGGTCTCGGTGCTCACGCGGGCGGGCCAGTGGAAGAGGTCGTAGGGCAACCACGCGAGTGCGACGACGCCGGTCGCGCCGCAGACCACCGCGGGGCCCGGTACGTCGGTCAACTTCATCGCCAAGATGAGGGGACCGATCGCGTAGCCCACGCCCACCATCAGCATGAGACCGATCCAGGTGATCGATCCGCCCTTCAGGTCCAGACCCACGAGCAGCGCGACGCCCACGGCTCCGGCGAGCAAGCCGACCCATCGCCGCGAGCCGATGGGCTCGTGGGCCCCCGAGAATCGACTGGCCACCACCGAAAAGAGCGGTACCGAACAGATGATGAGTGAGGTGAGCGACGACGTGATATGACGTTCCGAGGTGGACATGAGGTACCAGGGAATGCCGAACTCCACCACGCCGAAGACGACGATCCAGCCGAACTTCTTCCTGAGCGCTCCCCAAGCGCGTTGGTGGGTGACCACCGGCATCAACAAGAGGCACGCGGGAGCGGTGCGCGCGAGGACGAGGACCCCCGGATCGAGCTGGCGCACGGCGACCCGGATCAGCAAATACGGGATGCCCCAGAGGACGGCCATGATGAAAAACAGCAGCCAGGCCCGTCGCGTCACCCGTCAAGTCTAGCCCCGCGGTGGGGTGTTGCGTTTTTTACTGTCAGTGTGCATAAAATGGCAGTATGCGAATCGCCGTGGTCGGAGCAACTGGATACGCCGGACTCGAAGTCCTGCGCCTGGCCGGTGCGCACCCCGACGCCGAGGTGGTCCTGGCCACGGGCGAATCCCACGCGGGCCGCCGGGTCGGCGACCACGCGCCCGCGTTGGCGGGGCTGTATCGCGACATGGTGTTCGAGCCCACGGCGAGCGTGCTCGAACACGACCTCGACACCGTCTTTCTCGCGCTGCCCCACGGCAAGAGCCAAGACCTCGTGCCCGACTTGCGCGAACGGGGCGTCGCGGTGGTGGACCTCGGGGCCGACTTCCGTCTCCGTCTGGCCACCGATTACGACACCTGGTACGGCGACGCCCATCGGGCCCCGCATCTCTTGGCCGACGCCGTCTACGGACTCGTGGAGCGACACCGCGCGGAGTTGGCCGGCGCGCAACTCATCGCCGTGCCCGGCTGCTACCCGACGGCGTCGTCATTGGCCCTGGGTCCCTTCCTCGACCGCGGACTGGTCGAGCGTGAGGGCATCGTCGTCAACGCCCTCTCGGGCGCGTCGGGCGCGGGACGCGCCACCAGTGAGCGCCTGCACTTCTCTCGCCTCGCGGCGAACGCCGAGGCCTACGGACTGTTGCACCACCGCCACACGATCGAGATCCAACGCGAGATCGGCGCCGAGCTCCTCTTCACGCCCCACCTGGTACCCGTCGCGCGCGGCATGTTGGTGACCGCGTACGCCCGCGTGAGTACGTCGTTCTCGAGCGCCGACGCCCTCGACGTGTTGCGCGACGCGTACGAGCACGACCCGTTCGTCGTGGTGACCGAGGAGCCGCCGACCCTCAAAGACCCGGTGGGCTCGAATCTCTGCCTGGTCTCGGCGCGCGTCGATGCGCGCACCGGGTGGTTGGTGGCGATGAGCTCGCTCGACAATTTGGTCAAGGGCGCCGCGGGCCAGGCCCTGCAGGCGTGGAACGTGTCGCGCGGCGTCGACGAGACCCGCGGCCTGCCCCTTTCGGGAGTGACCCCGTGAGGCGCATCGTGCTCAAACTCGGTGGACACGCCCTGGACGACCTCAGCGCCACCAGTGAGGTCCTCGTGGCGTTGGCCCACGACGTGGCGCAGTTGCGTGACGACGGCGTCGACGTCGTGGTGGTGCACGGCGGGGGACCCCAGATTGCGGCGCTGTTGACGCGCGTGGGGCTGGTGAGTGAATTCCGCGACGGGCTGCGGATCACGTCGCCCGAGGTGATGACCTACGTGGCGATGGCCTTGTCGCAGGTCAACGTGGCCCTCGTGGCGGCCCTGCACCACGCGGGACTGGCCTGCGTGGGACTCACGGGCGTCGACGGGGGGTTGACGTTCGGACGATCCCTCGGCGAGCCCTGGGACCGAGCGGCCGCCGTGGCGTCGATGAACGTCGACGTGCTGGTGGCCCAGTGGCGCGCGGGCTTCGTGCCGGTCGTGAGCCCCCTGGCCTACGGGGCGGGCGGCGAGCTCTTCAATTGCAACGCCGACATCGTGGCGGGCGCCCTGGCCGCGACCCTCGACGCCGAGACGCTGGTGTTGCTGAGCGATATCGACCAGTTGCGCGCGGACCCCGATGATGCCAGCAGCGTCCTGGCGCGCGTGGACCGCGCGACCGTGCGCGCGATGATCGAGAATGGCACCGCGCGCGACGGCATGCGCCCCAAGATGACGGCCGCCCTCGACGCGCTCGAGGCGGGCGCGGCGCGAGTGGTGCTGGCCAACGGTACCCGCCCCCACGCCGTGCGCGACGTCGTGCGCGGCCAGATCCCGACCACGGAGGTAGTCGCGTGACCCGGCACTTCACCACGATCGAAGAGGTCGGCGACGACGACCTCGCCACCATCTACGACCTCGCCACCAGCCCGTTTGACGACAGTACGTTGCAGGGCCAGGGGGTCGCGCTCGTCTTCGAGCGACCGAGCCTGCGGACCCGGGCCTCGTCCTCGACGGCGGTGAGCGAGCTGGGAGGATTCGCGACGTTCTTCTCCGACGAGGAGATCGGCCTGGACACGCGCGAGTCGGCCGAGGACGTCGGGCGCACCCTGGCCGAGATGTACGCGATCTGCGCGGCGCGCGTGCGACACCACGAGGTGTTCGCGCGCGTACGCGCGGCCACCGCGGATCGGATGTCGCTCATCAACCTGTTGAGCGACGTCGCGCACCCCACGCAGGCCGTGGCCGACGTCTTGACGTTGGCCGACCATTTCGCCGAGGGCGACGTGACGCGCCTGCGCGGACTTCGCGTGGCCTACGTGGGCGACGCCACCAACGTGACACGCTCGCTGGCCGTGGCGCTGCTGCGCCTCGGGGTGGACGTCACGGTGGGTGCGCCGGCGGGCTACCAGTTGTCGCCCGGTGGACTCGAAGATCCCGCGGCGGTGACCGGCGCGGGAGTACTTCGTCTCAGCGACTCCGCGTTCGACGCGGTGGCCGGGATGGACGCGGTGTACACCGACGCCTGGGTCTCCATGGGATTCGAGGCCGAGACCGCGCGACGTCGGGCCGACTTGGCTTCTTTCCGGGTCACCCGCGAGCTCATGGCGCACGCCGGCGCGTCGGCGGTGCTCCTGCACTGCCTCCCGGCGCATCGTGGTGACGAGATCACCGACGAGGTCCTCGACTCGCCCGCGTCGCTCGTGTGGCGTCAGGTGTTTCATCGCCGTTCAGCCATGCGCGGCGTCCTACGGTGGATGAAGGAAGAGCAATGAGCAAAGCGCAACGACAACAGCGCATCAGTGACCTGCTGGAGCGCGAAGTGATATCGACGGCGGCCCAATTGGTGGCGCGCCTCAAGTCCGAAGGCATCGTGGCGACCCAGGCCACGGTCACGCGCGACCTCCAGGACCTCGGCACGATCAAGGTGCGCGACCTGCACGGTTCGCGACGCATCGTGATCGCTTCGGCCCCCACGGTGGCCGCCGCCCCCGTCGACCACCTGCGTCGCATGATGGGCGAGTGGGTCGGTTCCGTGGACTGCTCGGGTAATTTGGTGGTCATCCGCACGCCCCCGGGCTGCGCCCACGTGGTGGCCTCGGCCCTCGACCGCAGCGCTCTCGACGGGGTGCTGGGTTCGATTGCGGGCGACGACACGATTCTGGTGATCGCCGACGAACGCCGTGGGGGTCCCCAGTTGGTCAAGGAGTTTCGCAGTTTGGCGGGGCTCGACGACGTGTCGAGCGCGAAGAAGGGAAGAAAGTAATGAAGCGGGTAGTTCTGGCCTACAGCGGTGGACTCGATACGTCGGTGGCCGTGCGGTGGATGATCGAGGAGTGGAACGTCGAGGTGGTGTGCGTCCTGGTGGACGTCGGCCAAGACGCGGACACCTCGGAGAGCTTCGAGGACATTCGCGCGCGCGCCCTCGCGGCGGGAGCGATCGAGTGCGTCGTCGTTGACGCGCGCGAGGAGATGGCCGCGGAGTTCTGCGCCAACGCCATCGCCGCCAACGCGCGTTACGAGGGTAAGTACCCGCTGGTGTCGGCGTTGTCGCGACCGGTGATCGTGCGCCACCTCGTGGATCAGGCCCGCAAGTTCAACGCCCAGGCGGTCGCCCACGGTTGCACGGGCAAGGGCAATGACCAAGTGCGCTTCGAAGTGGGGACCCACGCGCTCGCGCCCGACCTCGAGGTGCTCGCCCCGGCGCGCAACTGGGGAATGACCCGTGCGGATTCCGTGGACTTCGCCATGAAGTGGGACATCCCGATCAAGGCGACCAAGGACAAGATCTATTCGATCGACGAGAATCTGTGGGGTCGCGCGGTCGAGTGTGGAGCCATGGAAGATCCGTGGGCCACGCCGCCCGAGGAGCCGATGACCCTGACGCGGGTGCGCACCACCGAGCCGGTCGAGATCACCGTGCACTTCGAGGCCGGGGTGCCCGTCGCGCTCGACGGCGTCACCATGGGGCTCGCCACGCTCATCAAGACCCTCAACGACCGTGCCGGGGCCACGGGTTTCGGCCGCATCGACATGGTCGAGAACCGGCGCGTCGGGATCAAGTCGCGCGAGGTCTACGAGTGTCCGGCGGCGCTGGCGCTGATCGCCGCCCACTCGGACCTCGAGGACCTCGTCCTCGAGCGCGACGTGCACCACGAGAAGGCCCGGCTCGAGACGCGCTGGGCGGAGCTCGTCTACGACGGCATGTGGTTCTCGCCCCTCAAGGAGGCCCTCGACGCCTTCATCAGCGAGACGCAGCGCCACGTCACCGGCGAGGTCCGGCTGCGCTTCGAGGCCCCGGGCATGATGCGCATCGTGGGACGGCGCAGTCCCGCGGCGCTCTACGACTACGGTCTGGCGACCTACGACGCGGAGGACACCTTCCAGCACGCGGACTCCGAAGGATTCGTCAAGATCTACGGACTCGGCGTCAAGACGTGGGCCGCCCGTCAGGGCGCCAAAAACGCGACCCCGCCTCGCTCATGACCTTGTGGGCGGGCCGCTTTTCGGCGGCGATGGACGAGACGCTGTGGAACCTCTCGGAGAGTTACTCCTTCGATCACGTCCTCTACGCCCACGACATCGAAGGGTCGCGCGCCCACGTACGGGCCCTCGGCGTCGCGGGGCTCCTGAGCGAGGAGGAGTGCGTCACGCTGTTGGCGACGCTCGACGCCATCGCGGCGGAGTTCGACGCCGGTACGTTCGAACGGCGAGCCGCCGACGAGGACATCCACATGGCGATTGAGCGCCGCGCCACCGAACTCGCCGGAACGCTCGGGGCCAAGATCCACACCTCGCGTAGTCGTAACGACCAAGTGGCCACGACCTTGCGGCTGTTCACGCGCGACGCCCTGAGCGAGATCGCACGCCAGGCCCTGGCCCTGGTCGAGACGCTGGTGGCCCTGGGGGCCGCGAACGCGACGGCGTACTTGCCGGGCTACACGCACCTGCAACGCGCTCAACCCGTGCTCCTCAGTCATCATCTCCAGGCCCACGCCTGGAGCGTGCTGCGCGACGTGGACCGGCTCATCGACGCCCGCACGCGCCTCAACGTGTCGCCCCTGGGGGCGGGTGCGTTGGCGGGTACCTCACTGCCCATCCAGCCCGAGGTGGCGGCGGCCGCGCTCGGATTCGCCGATACCTTCGCCAATTCGATGGACGCCGTCTCGGACCGGGACTTCGTGGCGGAGAGTCTCTTCGACATCGCGCTGCTCGGCGTGCATCTGTCGCGCATGGGCGAGGAGTTGGTGCTGTGGACGACGTCGGAGTTCAACTTCGCGGTCCTCGGCGACGACTTCACCACGGGTTCGTCCATGCTGCCCCAGAAGAAGAATTCCGACGTGGCCGAATTGGCGCGGGGCAAGAGCGGGCGACTGGTGGGGAACTTGACCGCGTTGCTCGTGATGCTCAAGGGCCTACCGTTGTCGTACAATCGCGACCTCCAAGAGGACAAGGAGCCGCTCTTCGATTCGGTCCGACAGGTCCTCCTGGTCCTGGCCGCGATGAAGGGCGCGTACGGGTCACTGACGTTTCGCTCCGAGGTGGCCGCGGCCGCGGCCGACGACCAGTTACTGGTCGCTATCGATATCGCCGAACGCTTAGTCGCTGAGGGGATGGCGTTTCGCCAGGCTCACGAAGTAGCCGGCGCGCTGGTCGGACGCGCCGTGCGAGAAGATCGTCCGTTGCGTGACGTGGTGGCCGAGGAGGCGAGCCTCGCGGGGTACGACGTCCTCTTCGAGCCGGGCGCCGCCTTGGCGAATCGCCGTTCACCGGGTTCCTCGGGACCGGTCGCCGCCGCGGAGCAAGCGAGTCGACTGCGCGCGCGCATCGACGACCTGCGTCGGCGCCTCTGAGGTACATCCCTCGCCAAGGTCACACTCGTGGGGCAGACTCGGAGAATCTCCTCGACGAAAGCGACCATGACCGAACGACTCCTCACCCCCTCCAAGATCACTGCCTGGTTGGGCTGTAGTCACTACCTCACCTTGAACAACGAGGTGGAGTCGGGACTGCGCGAGGTCGCGCCCAGCGTGATGGGATCGCTCGCCGACATTCTGGTGGAGAAGGGTAACGAGCACGAGTCGCACTGCCTTAGCGACTTCGAAGAGATGGGCAAGACCATCTACCAGGTCCCCGGACGCAATCGCGGTGAGTCGTTCACCGACTGGGTGCAGCGCGTGGGTGATACGACGACACTGGGTTTTGACGTGATCTATCAGATGCCCTTCGTCCACGAGGGGATCCGCGGCATCGCCGACTTCCTGGTGAAGGTGGACGAGCCGAGCGACGGGTACTGCGGGTACGAACCCGTGGACGCCAAGCTCACGCGTTCGCGGGGCAAGCCCGGTCACGTCTTGCAGCTGTGCTTCTACGCCGAGGCCCTGGAGGCCCTGGTCGGACGCCCGCCACGTCAAATGCACCTGTGGTTGGGTTCGGGGACGCTGGAGGGCCTCACGGTCGAGGAGTTCTTGCCCTATTGGCGCCGACTCCGACGACAGCTCGCTCGGCTGCTCTCGGATAACGAGGCGCCGATGTCGACGCGGCCGCAGCCCTGTGAGAGTTGCGACTATTGCGAGTTCTACGACGCGTGCGATCGCCAGTGGCGCGAGGAGGATTCGCTGGCCTTCGTCGCGAATGCGCGCCAGAACGAACGTGAAGCCCTCGAGGAGGCCGGGGTACGGACCCTGGTCGCCCTGTCCCAGCGTCGCACGCCGGTCGAGAATGTCCGCGACGAGAAGCTGACCCGACTGCAACGCCAGGCGGCGCTGCAGGTGCGCAGTCGCCAATCGCCCCACCGCCCACCGGAGTTCGAACTCATCGCGCCCGGTGAGGACCCGGTGTACGGCCACGGTTTTGAAT
>Ga0209067_10000776_pt1 | contig 20122 bp, 16 predicted proteins | sample ColStrG_CSR_2013_FD_187199 | JGI IMG/M metagenome (GOLD analysis project Ga0209067, IMG submission 187199) | Freshwater sediment microbial communities in response to fracking from Pennsylvania, USA - Cold Stream Run_MetaG_CSR_2013 (SPAdes)... | ecosystem: Environmental > Aquatic > Freshwater >...
GGCCGCCATGACCGGGTTTAAACCGGAACAGCCGTCGGAGCGGATTCATCAGGGACTGGATAAAAAAATTGCCGTGCGGCGCGCCGAGCATGAACGCTGGTTTGAACAAGGCAGCCCCGAATCAGGCATGATGCGCCTGCTGATTTATGTCGCCAGTGGCAATGGTGTCATCGATGAGCGCCCGTTTAATGGGATCAAACGATTGATGCTGGAGTCGGGACAAGACCAGAAGCTCAGTCTGCAGTTGTTGAAAGATACGATCCGGCAGCAGACTTTTCTGGTGCGCATGGATGAGCAACGGGCTTTGCAGGGCTTGAACAAATTGATGCCGACCAAAGCAGGTCGGCAGCATGCTCTGACCATGGCGCGCGACTTGTTGTCCCTGAGCGGGCCGATCAGTGCGGAAAAAGAAGGGCGGCTGCAGCGGGTGGCGTTGATCCTGGGACTGGAAAAAGCTGAAACGCCCCAAAAAGTGGTGGCTGTAAAAAAATCGATAGCCGTGAAAAAAACGGTCACTGTTAAAAAACCGGTCATCGCGAAAAAAGCTGCACCAACTAAAAAGGCAGTTGCTGCCAAAAAAACAGCCCGACAGATACGTTAATTTTTGAGATGCTGTGGCCCGGTGGATCAATCGCGCAGCAGCTGGCGCGGCTGATACCACGTAAATCGCAATTCCGGCACCATCGTGCCGTCTGGCGCGTCCCACATCGCTGACATGTCCTGCCTTGCCCCCATGCGTTTGTAAAAACCGATGGCGGGTGTGTTTTCTGTGACAACCCACAAATGCAGCAGGTCATCCGGGAAGCGGGCAAGACTCCACTCGGCCATATGCGCCAACAGCATTTTGCCGATACCGGTATTTTTGTGCTTCGGATGGGCGTGCAGGTTTTCCACCAGTGTGCCGGCCTCCGGATCGAACTTCGAATAGGCGCAGGAAAAGCCGAGCAGATTATTCTGCTCATCTTCAGCGACAATCACATACTGATTCGGCTGCGGGGTACTGAAGCGCTGCTGCCAGTCGGTAAGCCGGTCTTTATCAAGTTCATGCAAAAGATAATGGTCACTCAATATGCCCCGGTAGGCGATGCGCCAGCTTTGGGTATGCAGCTTTGCGATGGCCTCGGCGTCATCCGACGTTGCTGTTCTGATCCGTACCAAAATAACTCCTTACATTGCTCGCATGATGTCAGTGGCTGCGTTCTGTAGCGCCGGCAGATACTGCTTCGTTAACGTTTCCATGGCGGTTGAGGTGCTCGGTGTGCCGATATTGATGGCCGCCACGATTTTGCCCTGAGAATTCAGAATGGGTACGGCCGCAGAGCACAGACCCAATTCTAGCTCCTGGTTCACCGTGCTCCAACCCTGCCGTTTGGATTCCAGCACGATGTTTTTCAGCTTGATTTTATCCGTCACCGTATGTTCAGTCAGGCTTACCGGCGTGACCTGGGCAAAATAATTATCCAGTTCCGGCTGCGTGTAATTGCCCAGCAAAACCCGTCCCATTGAGGTGGCCCAGGCCGGCAGCCGGGTTCCGACGCCGAGACTGATTTTCATGATCCGCTTGGTTGGGATGCGCAATACATAGACGATATCCAGACCATCCATGACGGACATCGAACACGATTCCTGCACCTGCTCGGCCAGTCGTTCCAGTACCGGTTGCGCCACCGCGATCAGGCGCTGTGAAGACAGATAGGCGTAGCCCAATTCCAGGATTTTCGGTGTCAGATAAAACAGCCGGCCGGCATTTTCTACATACCCCAGTTTCTCCAGCGTCCATAACAGTCGTCGGGCCATGGCACGCGTCATACCGCATTTGGCGGCGACTTCGGACAACGTCATTTTGGAATCTTCCGCATCGAAGGCGCAAATCAGCGTCAGCCCGTTGGCAAAACTCTGGATGAATTCGTTTGGTTTTTCTTTTTCAGTCATGACAGGTGTTTGTTGTTTTGTGAGCGTTGACAGCCGAAATCGGCTTACTCTACAATGTACTTAATGCGAACAGATGTTCGCTGTGCGAATATTTTTACAGGTTCGGCTTGTGATGTCAATTGAAAATAAATTATCAGAACAACAGGTGGTGATGCACAGCTGGTGCGTGCAGGACGACTGGCATGGACCGGAAATCGTCGGAGGACAGGGCGCCAGTTTCTGGGACGCGCACGGCCAGCACTATATCGACATGAGTTCTTTGGCCGAATGCAACAACCTCGGTCATCAGCACCCGAACGTCGTAGCGGCAATCAAGCAGCAGGCTGACCAGCTGTGTTTCATCACCTCCGAATGGGGTGCCGAACCGCGCCGAGCGCTGGCGCAAAAAATTCTGGAAGTCAGCGGCTTTGCCGGCGGCCGGGTATTTTTTACGCTGGCCGGAGCGGACGCCAATGAAAATGCGGTCAAGTTTGCGCGCTGGGCTTCCGGCAAGACGCGCGGACAGGTGCTGGCACGCGCCCGTTCCTATCACGGGGCATCGAACGCCACCATGAACTACAGCGGCGATCCGCGCGGTGCCAATTATCCCGAGCTTGAACATGTGGTGCGGGTTGAACCGCCATATTGTTACCGCTGCCCGTTCGGCTACAAATCCAGTCAGGACTGCCGGCGCGAATGCGTGCGCGATGTACGTCAGGCAATCGACAATGCCGGAGCGGATGCGATCGCTGCCGTACTGATGGAGTCGCACGCCGGCACCAACGGGATTGTGGCACCTGCCGATTACTGGCCCGCGCTGCATCAGATCTGCAAAGATAAAAATATTTATCTGATTGCGGATGAAGTCATGGCCGGCTTCGGTCGCACCGGCAAGTGGTTCGGCTGGCAACATGCCGGAGAAGAACATCGTCCCGACATGATGACGCTGGCCAAAGGTTTGACCGGTGCGCATATTCCGCTGGGTGCCGTCGTGGTGTCGGAACAGGTCAATCAGCGTCTGGAAGGCAATATGCTTTATACCGGTCTGACCTATTGCGGACATCCGCTGGCGTGCGCCGCCGGTCTGGCGGCAGTGCAGACCTATCAGGATGACTTTTTGGTAGATCGCTCAGCGCACCTGGGACGCGACCTGTTCAAAACACTGGAAACGCTGAAAGACAAACACGAAATTATCGGCGACGTGCGTGGTTCAGGACTGTTTGCGATACTGGAACTGGTCAAAGACCGTGCCACGCGCGTGCCAGTTGCCCCCTGGGGTGGTTCGAACCCGGCGCTGCGTGCACTGGTCAACAAAGCCCGCACATTGGGTGTTTCCTTTGCGGTGCGCAGCAATCTGATCGTGCTTGCGCCACCGCTGGTCATTACAGAAAAAGAACTGGCACAGGCGCTGTCGGTACTCGATCAGCTCCTGACTGAATTCGCGCCGGCATTGCAGGGAATTCAGGCATGACGCCACCATTAAAAGAAGCCGGTGCGCAACCCGGCAAAAAACATATGTCCCTGAGTCAGGCCGTTGCCACTCTGGTGCAGGATGGCATGAGCGTTGCGATGGAAGGTTTTACCCACCTGATTCCGTTTGCTGCCGGCCATGAAATCATTCGCCAGCAAAAACGTCAGCTGACTTTGATCCGTATGACACCGGACCTGATCTATGACCAGCTCATCGGTATGGGCTGCGCCAGCAAACTGATCTTTTCCTGGGGCGGCAATCCCGGTGTCGGTTCCCTGCACCGGTTTCGCGATGCGGTAGAAAATGCCTGGCCTGCCAAGCTGGAACTGAACGAACACAGTCATGCCGCCATGGCTGCGGCGTATCAGGCCGGTGCCTCAAATTTACCGTTTGCCATGTTGCGCGGTTATCTGGGCTGCGATCTGCCCAAAGTCAATCCGCAGATTCGCACGGTCAACTGTCCTTTCACCAATGAACAACTGGCAGCGGTGCCGGCGTTGCGCCCGGACGTCACTATTATCCATGCACTGAAGGCCGATCTGCGCGGCAACGTGTATCTGGGCGGGATCATCGGTGTGCAGCGTGAAGCGGCACTGGCCGCCAGGAACGTGATCGTCACTGTCGAGGAAGTGGTAGAAAAACTCGATCTGGATATCAATGCCTGCGTTCTGCCGCACTGGGTAATTTCTGCCGTGTGCCATGTGCCGGGCGGTGCCACTCCTTCGTATGCGCATGGTTATTACGAACGCGACAACGCCTTCTGCAAACAGTGGGATGAGATTGCGCGCGAACGCGACAGCTTTACCGAATGGATGGAGCGCATGGTGATGCAGAGCCCCGATTTCGCCGCGTACCGGCAGAAAGTGAGTGCGGCATGAGCACCGTTTCTGACATCAATTACAGCACCGATGAAATGATGACGGTGGCTGCCAGTCGCCTGCTGGCTGATGGTGCGGTCTGTTTTGTCGGTATCGGCCTGCCGAGTGCAGCGGCCAATCTGGCCCGGCTGACGCATGCGCCGGAAGTCGTGCTGATTTATGAATCCGGTACCATCGGTGCCAAACCGGAAGTGTTGCCGTTGTCGATAGGCGACAGTGAACTGGCCAGCACGGCCGATTTCATTGTGTCGATTCCGGAAATTTTCCGTTACTGGCTGCAGGCCGGCCGTATTGATGTCGGCTTTCTGGGTGCAGCGCAGATCGATTGTTACGGCAACATCAATACCACCGTCATCGGTGATTACGATCATCCGAAAACGCGCTTGCCGGGGGCCGGCGGTGCGCCCGAAATTGCCACGTCGGCCAAGGAAGTATTTCTGATCTTGCGCCAGTCGCCACGCAGCTTTGTACCAAAACTGGATTTCATTACCTCGGCCGGCTACCTCACCGGGGGGAAATCACGCGAGCATGCCGGTATCACCACCCGCGGACCGACGCAGGTCATTACCGATTACGGCATCATGAAACCCGATCCGGTCACCCGTGAACTGATCATGACGGCGCTGTATCCGGGAAAAACTATGGAACAGGCCCGCGCTGCCACCGGTTGGGATCTGAAGGGTGCCGTCCATATGGAACAGCTGAACCCGCCCACCGAAATGGAATTGAAGGTGTTGCGCGACCTGCATGAACGTACTGCGCTGGCGCATCAGGGCAACAGGCAGCAGGTGGCCAGATCATGATGCATCTGTATCTGGAGCATATCGTAGCCGGGGTCGGTGTGACCCTGCTGATTGCTCTGGGTTCGTTGCTCATTGCCATTGTTCTGGGGTTGTTCGGCGCCGTGTGCAAACTGTCCGATTTCAAATTGCTGCATCTGGTCTCCGACGCGTATTCGACAATTGTGCGCGGCGTACCGGAACTGGTCTGGATGCTGTTCCTGTTTTTTGGTGCGCAGATCTGGTTGAATCAACTCATTGGCTGGTTGAACGGCTGGATGGAAGTCGACAGCATCGATATCGATCCAATGATCGCCGGGATCGTCACCATCGGTTTCATTTACGGTGCCTACATGACCGAAACGTTTCGGGGTGCATTACTGGCAGTGCCCGCCGGGCAGCGCGAAGCCGGTCTGTCACTGGGCATGTCACGCTTCCAGGTATTTTTCAGAATTATTTTGCCGCAAATGGTGGTGCATGCCTTGCCAGGCTTTGCCAATAACTGGATGGTGCTGGTGAAAAGTACCGCACTGGTGTCGGTTCTGGGCGTGAGTGACCTGATGCATCGTGCCTCGCTGGCCAAATCGGCCACCGGCAATGCCTTCGGCGTATATCTGGCGGTGTGTCTGGTGTATCTGGCCATCACCAGCGTGTCGATCTGGCTGCTGCGTCTTTGTGAACAGCGCTTTTCGCGCGGTATCAGGAAGGCGGTTTCGGCATGAATGAATTGATCTCGCAATTGCAGACTGAATTACCGGATTTTTTCGGCGGCTCAACCGACACCGCGCTGTTCTCCACCAGCGATGGGCTGATTCTGACCCTGCTGCTGCAACTGATTCCGATGGCCCTGGGTCTGGCCCTGTCGATCCCGCTGGCCTTTGCGCGCAATGCAACTTCGGTATGGATCGCCAAACCGGTCTGGATGTATACCTGTCTGTTTCGGGGTACCCCAATGCTGGTGCAGCTGTTTTTGATCTACTACGGTCTGGCACAATTTGATATCGTCAAGGACAGCAGTCTGTGGGACTATCTGCGTGATCCGTATTGCTGCGCGCTGCTGACCTTCACGTTAAATACCACTGCCTACACCATGGAAATTCTGGCCGGACAGCTGCGTGGCATTGACTGGCGTGAAATCGAGGCGGCACAAAGTCTGGGCATGAGCCGCTGGAAGATGAACATGCACATCGTGCTGCCTTCCGCACTGCGCCGTTCACTGCCTGCTTACAGCAATGAAGTGATCATGCTGTTGCACGGCACTTCCATCGTCAGTCTGGTCACGCTCACCGATATTACCGGCGTGGCGCGACATATCTACAGTGATACCTACAATCCGTTTGAGCCCTTCATGATTGCCGGGGCAATCTACCTGATGCTGACCTGGCTGATCACCCGGATCTTCATGAAAATGGAACGACGCTGGCTGGCGTTCTTAAAACCGATTACTGCCAATTCGAGAGCGAAGACACAATGACAATGATATTCAGAAAATTTGGCCTTGCACTGTTGCTGCTGACCGGGATGAGCCTCGCGCTGGCCCAACAAACTTTGCGCATCGGCATTGAAGGCGAGTATCCGCCGTTTAATCAGATCGACCAAAACGGCAGTCTGGTCGGGTTTGATGTCGATATCACCCACGCGCTGTGTGCCGAGATGAAAGTGCAGTGCAAATTTGTCGTGCAGTCCTGGAACGGCATCATCCCGGCGCTGTTGTCCAACAAATCGGATCTGATCATTTCCAGCATGGCCATTACCGAAAAGCGCAAGGAAATGCTCGCGTTCAGCAATCCCTATTATTTTGAAAGAGCGATTTTTGTGGCAGCCAAAAAAAGCACTCTGCAGATTACACCGGAAGGCCTGAAAGGCAAGGTAATCGGTGTGCAGGGTGCCACTGTCTTTGAAAAAATGCTCAAGGAAAAATATCCCGGTATCAATGTCAGGGTGTATACCGCGGTGTCGGATCACAATCTGGATCTGGTCAGCGGTCGCATCGATGCGGTACTCGGTTCCGATCTGGTGATGAAACCCTGGCTCAGTTCGGCCGATGCGGCCAACTTTGAAATCAAGGGTGCACCGTTTGTCGACGTGAAATATATGGGCTACGGTGCCGGCATCGCTGCCCGCAAATCGGATACGGCTTTAATCGCCAAAGTCAATGCGGCGCTGGAGGCGCTGCATAAAAACGGTCAGTTTGACGCCATCAGCAAAAAATATTTCAAAGACGATATTTCTCATTGAGTAGGTTATGACAAAAGAATTTGATCATCAGCTGTTCATCAACGGTCAGTTCGTTCCGGCCAGTGACGACGCGCAGTTTGACTGCATTGCCCCGGCGACCGGCGAGCTGCTGTGCCGGGTTGCCGCTGCGAGTGAAACGGATGTGGACCGTGCAGTCAGCGCGGCGCGCGCCACGTTCAGTTACGGCGTATGGCGCAATGCACCGGTGTCACAGCGCAAACAGGTGTTGCTGAAACTGGCGCAACTCGTGGAAACGCATGCCGAACCGTTGGCGCTGATTGAATCCATGGATACCGGCAAGCCGCTGCGCGACGCACGCACCATTGATATTGCCGGATCAGTGCAGATGATCCGCTGGTTCGCTGAATGTCTGGACAAACTGTACGATGAAATCGCCCCGACCGATCACCCGATTGTTGCGCAGATTCGCCGCACCCCTCTGGGAGTGATTGCCGCCGTTACACCGTGGAATTTTCCGCTGCTGACTGCCTTGACCAAAATCATTCCGGCGCTGGCGATGGGTAACAGCGTGGTATTGAAGCCGTCCGAACTGTCGCCGTTAAGTGCGCTGTATTTTGCCCGCCTTACGCTCGAAGCCGGTTTGCCACATGGTGTCTTTAACGTCATCACCGGCAATGGCGAAGTTGCCGGCCGTGCCTTGGGTATGCACATGGATGTGGATGCGCTGTTGTTTACCGGCTCGACTGCTACCGGCAAGCGCTTCATGCAGTATTCGGGGTTGTCGAATCTGAAAAAAGTCAGCCTGGAATGCGGTGGCAAGTCGGCCAACATCGTACTCGATGACTGCCCGGATCTGGAGCGGGCCGTGGCAGCCACCGCCAACGGCATCTTTTTTAATGCCGGTCAGATCTGCAACGCCGGTTCGCGCCTGATTCTGCAACGTGGCATTGCCGCTGAATTCAAGCAAAAGCTGATCAGCCAGCTGGACCGGTTCCGACCCGGGGATCCGATGGAGGACGGCACCACGCTGGGCAGCATGATTTCTGTCGCGCATGCCAACAAAGTACGCGGATTTATTTCTGAGGCCCAGCGCGAGGGCGCCCGTATTCTGGCACAGGGACCGGTTTTTAATGCGCCCGAGGGATTGGATGCGCAGGCCTGGGTACAGCCGACCCTGATCGACAATGTCAGCCGGCATATGCAGATCGCGCAGGAAGAAGTGTTCGGCCCGGTACTGGCGATCATGGAAGTGGACAGTGCGGCGCAGGCCATTACGCTGGCCAATGAAAGCATTTACGGACTGGCAGCGGCCATCTGGACCAAGGATATGCGCGTGGCGCACATGGCGCAACAAAATCTGCACTCGGGTTTTGTGTGGGTCAACAGTGTGCGTGCCGGACATATCGCCACGCCGTTTGGCGGGGTCAAGCAGTCAGGGTTTGGACGAGACAAGTCGCTGCATGCGTTTGACAATGTTTCGTATTTGAAAACAACGTGGTATGACTACAGTTGAATGACGAAAAAATGAATTTGACAATGGATTTTGAACATGACTAACCAAACCAAAAACTGGCAAAAAATCGACCTGCAACACCACATGCACCCGTTCACCGACCACGTCGATCTGGAACAGGTGAAACCGCAAATCATGGTGCGCGGTGAAGGCGTGTACATCTACGACAGTGACGGCCAGCAGCTGCTCGATGGCATGGCCGGGTTATGGTGTGTGAATGTCGGCTATGGCCGCAACGAAATCGGCGATGCGGTAGCGGATCAGATGCGCGAACTGCCTTATTACAATAATTTTTTCAAGACCAGTACCAAACCGGCACTCGAACTGGCCCAGAAACTGGCCGAGCTGACACCGGAAGGCGTGGATTATTTTTTCTTTGCCAATTCCGGCTCGGAAGCCAACGATACCAATATCCGTCTCGTGCAAACCTACTGGACGCTGCTCGGCAAGCCGGAAAAAAAGCTGCTGATCAGTCGCCATAATGCGTATCACGGCAGTACCATTGCCGGCGCCAGCCTGACTGGTATGGCCAGCATGCATGACATTCCGGCAGTGCCGATCCCCGGTATTGTGCATATCGCCAATCCGGACTGGTATGCCAGCGGCGGTAACAGTGATCCGGAACAGTTCGGACTGCAGACCGCGCAGGCGCTGGAACAGAAAATTCTGGAGTTGGGCGCTGACAAGGTGGCGGCGTTTTTTGCTGAACCAATTCAGGGTGCCGGCGGGGTGATCGTGCCACCGGCCAGCTACTGGCCGGAAATCCAGCGCATCTGCAACAAGTACGATGTGTTGCTGGTGGTGGATGAAGTCATTACCGGATTTGGACGCACCGGACAATGGTTCGGCTCGGACACTTTCCAGATCAAACCGGACCTGATGACGCTGGCCAAAGGACTGTCTTCCGGTTACCTGCCGATTGCAGCCAGTGCGGTCGGTGAGCGCGTGGCCAAGGTTTTGCGCAGCAAGGAAGGACGCTTCCCGCATGGTTACACGTACGGTGGTCATCCGGCAGCAGCCGTTGCAGCCCTGAAGAACATCGAAATCATGCAGCGTGAAAATCTGGTCGAACAGGTCGGACAGGACACCGGTTCGTATTTTCAGCAACAGTTGCAGACCTTGCTGGATCACCCCTGGGTCAGTTATGTGCGCGGCACCGGACTGATGGCATGCGTGATCCTGAGTCCGGACAAAGTCAATCGCAGCGCTTTCACACCACTGGGTTTCATGTCCAATCTGGTGCGCAATCAATGTTTTAAAAACGGGCTGGTGACCAGAGCCGTGGGCGACGGACTGGTGTTCTCGCCGCCACTGATTATTACCCGCGCGCAGATCGATGAACTGGTCGTCAAATTACGCAAGAGTATCGATGAAGTCTATCAAGGCCAGAGCAACGGACAAGGTCAGATCGGATGAAGCAGATTGCTGTAGCCCGCCTGTGGTTTGAAGGCAATTCCTTTTGCCCGCGACCCACCACGTTCGCCGACTTTGAGGCACGTGAATGGCATGATGCGCGCACCGCACCCGATTATTACCGCGGTTCGCAAACTGAAATGGGTGGCGTAATCGACTGGGTCGAACGTCATCAGGGGGCGGTGCAGACCCATATTTTGCGTTGTGCGGCGGCCGCTCCGGGCGGACCGATAGAACCGGGGACCTATCTGCGTATCAAAGACGCGATATTGATCGAACTGACCCATCTGCACAGCCTGCGTCATCTGGACGGGGTGTACCTGTCGCTGCACGGTGCCATGGTGGCGCAGGATAATCCGCGCGCTGACTACCATTTGGTAAAACGGGTACGCAGCATCGTCGGCCCGGCGTGTCCGATCGCGGTCAGTTTTGACCTGCACGCCAATCTGGATCCGGAACTCGCTGACCTCGTCGATATCATCGTCGGCTACAAAACCTATCCGCACATCGACATGGCTGAAACAGCCTGCAAGGCACTGGATATTCTGCACGGCACGATGCACCATCTGGTGCAGCCGGTGTCGACCATTACGTCGGCACAACTGGTTCTGCCCAGTCATCTGATGGCGACCTCGAAAGGACCGATGGCCGAACTGGAGCACCTTGCGCACGAATTGACCGAAGCAGAACAGTTACTCGATATCACGCCGTTTGGCGGCTTTGCCTATGCCGATACCCCGGTTACATCGGCCAGCGTATCCGTTTGCATTGACGCGGGAAAACGGCAGCATGCGCACGCGGTAGCCCGGCAGGTCGGCGCGCGGATGGTGGAAGAATTCCGGCAGCGTACCCAGGCGTTTTTGCCGAAACTGCCCGATGCAGAACAAGGGCTGGCTCAGGCGCTGGCATTGCTGCAGGAGCAGGACGGTTGCGTTGCCATTCTCGATCCGGCTGACAATCCGCTGTCCGGCGGCGCGGGCGATACCACCCGGCTGTTTCAGGCGCTGCTCGCTGCCAGACTGAATATACCGATGGTGTTTGCGTTTTTTCATGACCCGCTGCTGGTAGCTCGAGCCACGGCCAGTCGTGTTGGCGCCGAAATCAGGGCAAGTCTGGGTGGACGCGTCACGGGGGAGTATGGTGCTGCGGTGCCATTTGCCGGACGCATTGAATTGATTACTGACGGCCAGTTTGTTAACGATGGTCCGATGGAAAAAGGGCTGGCCTGCAACGTCGGACCCTCGGTGGTGCTGCGTTCGCTGGATCAACCGCAATTGCGCGTGGTGATCAGCTCACAGTGCCAGTCGCCGAATGACATGGCATGGTGTCGCATGCATCAGATTGATCTGACGCAGACCCGACTGTTTTGCGTCAAGGCCAAAAATCATTTCCGCGCTGCGTTTTTACCGCAGCTGCTGGGCATTATTGATATCGACACGCCGGGTCCGGCCATGCTGGATCTGGCTGCCTTGCCATACCGGCAGGTACAGCGCCAGTACCTGGCGACCAAGCATTAATTAAGGAAGCGTAAAGATGGCAGAGTACCTCATCGAGCAATTGCACAAATCGTATGGTCACAACGAAGTGTTGAAGGGTGTGTCGCTGCAGATCGAAAAAGGCGAGGTGATGAGCATCATCGGTTCCTCCGGCTCGGGCAAGAGCACACTGCTGCGCTGCCTGAATCTGCTGGAGCGGCCGAATCAGGGGCGACTGATTTTTGGCGGAGAAGAAATCCGCCTGCAGAGGCAGAAGGACGGTACGCTGTTTTGCAATGATGCACGTCAGTTGCAGCAGCTGCGTACCCGGATTGGCATGGTGTTTCAGAGCTTTAACCTGTTTTCGCACATGACCGTGCTGGAAAATGTCATCGAAGCCCCTGTACATGTTTTGGGACTGTCCAAAAGTGCAGCGATCGAACGGGCGCGTCATTATCTGGACAAGGTCGGCGTGCTGCAGCGTGACGGGTATTATCCGGCGCATCTGTCGGGCGGTCAGCAGCAGCGTGTGGCGATTGCACGCTCACTGGCAATGGAGCCGCAGATGATGTTGTTTGACGAACCGACGTCGGCGCTTGATCCGGAGCTGGTGGGTGAAGTACTGGGCGTGATGCAAAATCTTGCCAAAGAAGGTCGCACCATGATGGTGGTCACGCATGAAATGGGTTTTGCGCGCAACGTGTCGAATCAGGTGGTGTTTCTGCACCAGGGACTGGTGGAAGAGCAGGGTGCGCCGGATCAGTTGTTTGATGCGCCGAAGAGTGCGCGGCTGGCGCAGTTTTTGTCCGGCGTGCAGAGGCATTCTTAGTTTGGCTCGTCATTGCCGCGAAAGTGGGAATGACGGGAACAAAATTGACAAATTACCGGAGTTTCAAAAATGAAATACCCATTGGCTGTATGCGGCTTATTATGCGGACTCATCTGTTCCACAACCCAGGCCGACCCCGCTGTACAGTCAGGGTCACAGTCCGTCGCCGACCTGGGCCATGCCATCCTGAAGCAACTCATCGAAATCAACACCACCGCCGCACACGGTTCGACTGCCGCAGCGCAGGCCATTTATGACCGGTTGCAGAACGCCGGATTCAGCGGCGACGATCTGCACATTCTCGCTCCCGCCAACCATCCCGAACGCGCCAATGTAGTCGCCCGCCTGCGAGGCAAAAATCTGGCCAGACCGATACTGTATATCGGTCATCTGGATGTCGTGGAAGCACTGCGTGAAGACTGGAGCATGGACCCGTTCGCGTTGAACCAGCAGGATGGCTGGCTGTATGGACGCGGCACGATTGACATGAAAGGACAGGACACGGCCGTTCTGACCAGCCTGATTACATTAAAGCAGCAAGGCTTTGTTCCGGAGCGCGACATCATCGTGGCTTTTACTGCCGATGAAGAAGAGGGTGACGCCAACGGTGTTGAGTGGCTGCTGAAAGAACACCGGCCGCTGGTTGATGCCGCTCTGGCGATCAATCCCGATGGCGGTGAAGCCGGCATGGAACATGGCAAACGTCGTTATCTGGTGATGCAGACCAGTGAAAAAATCTACATTACCTACAAACTGGAAGTCACTGACAAGGGTGGCCACAGTTCACGTCCGACTCCACAAAATCCGATATACCGGCTGGCCCATGCGCTCGACCGCCTGTCCGGTTTCCAGTTCCCGGTCCACCTGACGGACACCACAAAGCTGTATTTCACCCGGCGCGCCGAACTTGAAACCGGTCAGCTCAAAGCCGACATGCTGCAAATGGCCAAAGCCCATCCGAGCCCGGCAGCCATGCAACGTCTGTCTGCCGATATCAATACCAATATTCTGATGCGCACCACCTGCACGGCCACCATGCTGGAAGGCGGCCATGCAGAAAACGCGTTACCGCAGCGTGCCGGAGTAACGATTCAGTGCCGGGTTGTGCCGGGTGAGACGCCGGAGTCGGTGCAGAAACAGTTGGCCGGCGTAATTCGTGATGGCTCGGTCAGCATCAAATCCATATCCACTCCAGTGCTGAGCCCGGAATCGATTCCGACCAGAGAAGTCATGCAGCCGCTTGAAGAACTGGTGCATACAATGTGGCCCGAAGTTGCGGTCATGCCGCAGATGTCGCCAGGGGCGTCAGACAGTATTTATACTCGTGCGGCCGGTATTCCAACCTTTGGCATCGATGCCATGTTTACCGATATCGATGACGACCGCTTCCATGGTCGGGATGAACGCATCAGTGAAGAGGCGTTTTTGCAGGAACTGGACTTTACCCGTCGATTGATGCAGCGTTTGAGTGCCGCCCATTGATGGTGTAGAGCCAACACTAACCGGATTGTAATCATGATTAAAAAACGCTTCACTTTTCTTTTGCTGCTGGCCGGTCTGGGCATAAGCAGTCTGGCGCAGAGTGCGAAGAATTTTCAGCTGGATGATATTGCGCGTCTGGCTGATGTTGCTTCTCCGGTCGTCACCGCCGACGGTCGCTGGATCGCCTACACGGTCTCGCTGGCCGACAAAGAAACCAATAAGACCGTGACCCACGTCTGGCTGGTCAGCGGTGATGGCAAAGAGCGATCCGAACTCAAGGGCAGTGCCTGGCAACTGCAATTTGGCAGTGACGGCCGCACGCTGGCTTTTATTTCCGATCAGGGCGACGACCATACGGCGCAGGTCTGGTTGCAGAAACTTGACGGTTCGGCTGCGCGTCAGATCACCAGATTCGAAGGGGGTGTGGCGGATTTTTCACTGGCCCCGGGTACCAATCAGATTGCCGTGGTGGCGGAAGTGGCGAATGGCGAGAAGGACGATGCGCCGATCGTTATCGACCGTTACCAGTTCAAGGATGATGAACGCGGCTATTTGACCAAAAAGCGCCATCGTCTGTTCCGTGTTGACACCGACACGCAACAGGTCACACCCTTAACCGATGACAACACCGATATCTGGCTGCCGGCCTGGTCACCGGATGGCAACAACATTGCCTATGTCGGCAAGCGCATCCAGGAGGGAGACCGCCACGCCGGTTTCAACGTCTACCTGATCAATGCGCTGGACGGCAGCAACCGTCACTGCGTTTCCCGGGACGGCCGGGTCAACAATGATCCCGATCATCTCAGCCGTCTGGCCTGGTCGCCGGACAGCAAACAGATCGCCTTCCTGCAGGGTGGTCCGGAACAATTACTGGAGTACGCGCCATGGGAACTGGCTGTAGTGAATCTGCCGGACGGTACAATCCGTCAGATCGGCAAGAAAGACCGCAATTTTGTCCATCCGCAGTTTTCGGCTGATGGTCAATATTTGTATGCGATCGTGGAAGAAAGCCGCACTGCCTATCTGACCCGGGTCGAGTTGCGCACAGGCGCAGTGCAGAATCTGACGGCCGGCCAGCGTATGGATGCCGATTTTGCACTGGATCAAAATAACCGTGCCGTGACACTGGTCTGCGATGATCTGCACCCATGCCGGATCAGTACGATAAGCAGCGTCGGCGAAACAGTGCTGGCCGATCACAACGACTGGTTGAAGGATTATGCGTTGGCTGCTTCAGAAGACATCGAAATGAAAAGCAAAGATGGCACGCTGGTACAGGCGTTGCTGGTGAAGCCAGTCGGGTATCAGCCCGGAAAGCGCTATCCGACCATCGTGCGCGTGCACGGCGGACCGATCTACCAGTTCAGCCACGAATTCATGATTGACTGGCAGATATTTGGCGCCAATGGTTATGCGGTGCTGGCAGTCAATCCGCGCGGTTCATCGGGTCGCGGCTTTCAGTATTCCCACGCGATCTGGGCTGACTGGGGTAACAAGGACGTGCAGGATGTGCTGGCCGCAACCGATTATGTGGTCAGGCAGGGACTGGCCGATAAAAATCATCTGGGTATCGGCGGCTGGAGCTATGGCGGTATGCTGACCGATTATGTGATTGCTTCCGACCAGCGTTTCAAGGTCGCCATTGCCGGTGCCGGTGCGGCCAATATTTTTACCAATTATGGGTCGGATGAATACACGGTGTTTCTGGAAACCGAATTGGGTACGCCTTGGAAAAATCCCGATGCCTATAAAAAAGTCAGCTACCCGTTTTTTCATAATGATCGCATCGTGACGCCGACCCTGTTTCTGTGCGGATCGCTTGACTTCAACGTTCCGTGTGCCGGCAGCGAACAGATGTATCAGGCACTGAGCTCGCGCCGTATTCCGACTGAGCTGGTTATTTATAAGGATCAGCATCATCAGCTGGATGTACCCAGCAATATTGTTGATAAATTTACCCGTTATCTGAATTGGTATGACCGCTTTTTGAAAGACCCTGCAAAATAAAATTAACCATTTATGGGAGTTGATCATGAAATTGAATCGCACAGCGTTGGCAGTATCGTCGGTAATTGGTGTGATCGGCATGGCCGGGTCGGGATGGGCAGCGGACACGCCGGACCCTGCATCGGCAACGACGGCTGAAACACCGCAAAAAGTCTATATCACCGGATCTTCAGTCAAGCATATTCAGGGCGAAACCTCGCTACCGGTTCAAGTCATCACGCGGCAGGATATTGACCATACGGGTGCCACCACAACCACGGAATTGCTGAATTCGATTTCGGCTGCATCCAGTTCCGGCAATACCAATCTGGCTTCGAATACGTTGGGTGTCAACATGATGTCGGGCGCATCACTGCGTGGTCTGGGTTATCAACGCACGCTGGTTTTGCTTAACGGACGCCGGGTCGCCAATAATGCCATGGACGGCGGGGGCGTCGATCTGGAAACGATTCCGCTTTCTGCCGTTGAGCGGGTTGAAGTGCTGGAAGATGGCGCGTCAGCCGTGTACGGCGCCGATGCGGTGGGCGGCGTGATCAACTTCATTCTTAAAAAAGATTTTCAGGGGGTGGAAGGTTCGGTCTACGGTACCGGTACCCAACACGGCGGTGCAGCCGGTTCGCGCGCCTCGCTGACGATGGGCATGGGTGACCTGATCAATGACAATTACAACCTGTTTGTGACCCTGAATGCCGGTCACGACAATTCCCTGAATTATGCAAAACGGCCGCAGTTCAATACCTTGCTGTTGCCGGCCAGCTATGGCCCGCTTAACGCCAACGGTCTGGGTCGATATACCAACCTGTCTACCCAGTCAACGCCAGGCAATGCATATTCACAGGATGGCTCGGTTGCCGGCAATCCCTCCAACCCGAATTGTACGGCACCGAATACGTATCCGAATACCGATGGTACCTGTCTGTTTGATTATGGCTCCTATGGCCAGATCATTCCCTCGTCAAACAAGTACTCGCTGGTATCAAGAATGACCTTCAAGGCGGACAATGAAACCGAGTATTTCATTGAAACCAGTGCCTCCAGAAACAGCTATTTGTTCGGGAATTACCCGACCTCGGCCGATGGCAGCAATACCAGTCCCGAAGGAACTTTTCCGGGGTTTGTGCCATTCTCCGTGCTTCCGGGTCAACCCTACTATCCGAACCAGTGGGCGGATGCCAATGGCTTGACTGGCCAGCCCATCAATTTCCAGTCATTTTTAACCGAGCTGGGTCCATCAGTAGCGCAAGTCATCAATCAGCAATTCCGTGTAGTGCTGGGTACCACCGGCACTGCATTTGGTTGGGACTATGACACCGGACTCAATTTGAATCACGCCTATAGTGCCAGTTATTTTTTGAGCGGGGTTGTCGACACCCAGAAATTCTACAACCTGACCTTATCCGGCCTGTACAACCCGTTTGGTCCGCAATCGGCGGCCGGACTGGCGGCGCTGCAGGCTACCCAGTTCAGCGGCAATCTGACGCGCGCCAATTCGAATGTTGAATCCTGGGATTTGAAACTGTCGCGCTCGCTGACCAAATTGCCCGCCGGTACCCTTGATTTTGCTTTGGGCACCGAACTGCGCCGGGAAACGCTGAATCAGGATTATTCACCGCAGTGGGCGTTGGGCGAGCTGATGAATTATGGCGGTACCGGTGCTGCAGCCACGCCGGCGCCGCGCACAATCAAGTCACTTAGTGTCGAAGCCAATATTCCGATCATGAAAGGTCTTGAAGCAGATATCAGCGCACGCGATGATCACTATTCCACGTTCGGCAATACCGTCAATCCAAAAGTGTCGTTTAAATGGAATCCGGTAGAGACTTTGATGTTCCGGGGATCGTGGGGTACCGGATTCCGCGCGCCATCGATGACCGATACTGCCACGCCGCCAACCTATGGCTACACGTCGCAGGCCTACTCCGACCCGATCCGCTGCCCGGGTGGTACTGCAGTGAGCACAACGGCAATTGCCGATTGCAATAATTATTTTCAGGAGCTGTTTTACGGTAATTCGAATCTGCAGCCAGAAAAGTCCAGGCAGAGCACACTCGGTGTGATGTTTGAACCGAGCAAGAATCTGACTCTGGGGGCGAACTACTTTCACATTAATATTAAAAATGTGATTCAGCTTAATGGATTGCCGCCACAACTGGCGTTTGATCCGGCCACCGCAGCGCAGTATGCGTCAATGCTGGTACGTTTTCCAGCCGATCCGGCAGATCCGGGTCTGCCAGGGTCGATCAATTACGTCAATACACCGTCTCTCAATGAAGGCGGTTGGGATATGCGCGGCGCCGATCTGAGCGGTGAATACACGTTCCCAGAGTCAGACCTGGGTAAATTCTCGATCAAGTCAAATGGCACGTATTATCAAAAGTTCGATATCACAATGGCCGGCTTTGGCACTTTCGGGGTGGCGGGCTCGGATAATCCGCTGGGAATGGGGGCATTCAGCCGTTGGCATCAATATGCAGCGCTGAACTGGAACAAGGGCGGTCTGGACGTGACGTTGGATACAACGTTCTGGTCCGGCTATCAGGACTACAATCCTTACTCATACTACGGACTGACTGCCGCCGGGACACCACGTGTAGCAAGTTATACGCTGTTCGATCTCACTGGTCAGTACGCGGTATCGAAAAACCTGAGTGTCAGCGGGGGAATAAAGAATCTGCTCGACAGGCTGCCACCGTACACCAATTCCTATGTGAACGGCTGGAATCCTGGTCTGGCAGATCCGCGGCTGCGTTCATTCTGGGTATCCGGAACGTATTCGTTTAAATAACTGCAGTGCGGCCCGCTCTGGTTGGCCTCACTGTTTCAATGTTTACCAGGAGTGATGGAGTGCAAATCCAGTCTCGAATTTTGATGGTCACATGTCTGTTTTTCAGCGCGGTCATCCATGCTGCACAACCGGAACGTGCCCGTGACCTGGGTGTGCCGTTTGAAGGTACACCCGGTCCGCTCAACGCCATTACCGACGTACCCGGCGTCGAAGTCGGACAGATCACCGTCGTCAAAGGCAATGGCAAGCTGGACAGTGGCAAGGGACCGGTACGCAGCGGCGTTACGGTAATTTTCCCGTTGGGCAAACACAGCGATGCGCCGGTCAATGCCGGTTTCTTCAACCTGAACGGTAACGGTGAAATGACGGCGCAAGCCTATCTGCAGGATTTCGGCGTTGCGTACGCACCGATCGCCCTCACTAATACGAATGCGATCGGACAGGTGTATGCCGGTATCCAGCAATGGACGTCCAAAACCTTTGGCAGCGCGATCTGGCCGGTGGTGGCCGAAACCTGGGATGGCATGCTCAACGACATCGAAGGATTCCACATCACCTCTGATCATGCATTGCAGGCAATTGCCAACGCACGGCCCGGTGCGGTAGAAGAAGGCAATGTTGGCGGTGGTACCGGGATGGTGTGCTTTGGCTTTAAAGGCGGGATCGGCAGCGCCTCGCGTCAGATTCAGGTGCAGGACAAAAGCTACACCGTTGGCGTGCTGGTTCAGTGCAATACCGGCAAGCGTGAAGTGCTGCGTATTGCCGGTATGCCGGTCGGGCAGAATCTGGCCGAACAATGGCTGGGCTGCTATGACGCGAAATTTGCCGGCAATGACAAATTGCCGGTCTGTCGGCCCGACGGCACTGGCGGCAAACCAACCAAGGATCAGGGCTCGATCATTATTGTGGTCGGTACCAACACACCGTTGTCATCGACCCAGTTGAATCGGGTAGCCAAACGGGCGGCAATGGGTCTGGCGCGCCTCGGTTCGTTTGCCGGCAATGAATCGGGTGATATCATCCTGTCATTCTCGACCGCAAAAGGTGCCAACGATCCGGAAAACAAGGCGCCGGTTAATGCAGATCAAATTGCCAGTGGTGATATCGATTTAGTATTTGAAGCCACCGTGCAGGCCACCGAAGAAGCCATTGTCAACGCGCTGGTGGCAGCCAGAACCATGAGCGGAATCCACGGGTATACCGTTTTTGGTCTGCCACATGAAGCATTGCAAAAGGAACTGATCCGTTACAACCGGGTTGAACGGTCAAAATAACACGCTTGGAGTTGGCATGTCGTTACCAGAATTTTCTGCACTGAACGCCTGGATCGTGGACGGCATCCGCACGCCGTTTGGACGCTATGGCGGTGGTCTTGCG
>Ga0209067_10000778_pt1 | contig 20023 bp, 14 predicted proteins | sample ColStrG_CSR_2013_FD_187199 | JGI IMG/M metagenome (GOLD analysis project Ga0209067, IMG submission 187199) | Freshwater sediment microbial communities in response to fracking from Pennsylvania, USA - Cold Stream Run_MetaG_CSR_2013 (SPAdes)... | ecosystem: Environmental > Aquatic > Freshwater >...
TCCCATCCTTCTGCGCGTTCCAGCTGAAGAGGACGGCCTGCTGCGTCATAGTGATAACGGGTTTCTTCACCATCCGGCGCGATGACACAACTGAGCCAGCCCAGGGGATGATAACGGTAGCGCGTGGTCAGCCCTGAGCAGTCGGTTTCACGGATAACCTGGCCAGCATCGTTAAACTCCCGGCGGTAGCTATTACCTGCTACGTCAGTCTCCTCGACAACCAGTCCGAATTCATCCCGCTTATAGAGCGTGCTTTGCCCGAGCGCATCAACGACGCGCTCAAGGCCATGATGGGGATCGTAATAGTACTTCGTGGTGGAACCATCTGCTCCGGCAACCACTGTCGGCAGCGAACGGTGGGACAGCCATTGCACAGCCTGCATACCGCCGTCAGCATCTTCCTCTTCAATGCGGTTGCCCAGATCGTCATAGGTGAAACTCACCGCGTTGCCCAGCGGATCGATGCGGCGCGTCAGGAGTTCGTTTTCATCCCACTCGTAGCGCCACTTCTCGCCCCGCTCGTCGATAAAACAGGTGATGAGGCCCGCAGCATTCCAGTGATGTTCGCGCTGCTGACCGTCATAGGTTGACACGCGCGTGATGCCCGCCTCGAGATCGTAATGCATGTGGCAGCCGTCACCGGTATTGGTGCGGTTCTCAACCACGCGCCAGTGATCCAGCTTCTGCCAGCGATATTCGCTTTCCAGCCCGCCCGGCAGCTGATGCCAGACCATTAACCCGTCGTCGTTGTACCGGAAGCGCCGCGACACAACGCCAGCGGCATCAGTAACGCTGGCAAGCTGGCCCTGTTCAGTGTAGGTCCAGCGCGTCAGAGGCCAGTGCTGATCGCCATCAAAATGGCTGGCTGATGTCGGGCGCCGCGCGTGCAGTTTGTCGTCGTAGTGCAGCGTAACGTCAATCGCCAGCGGCGCGTCATGGATACGCACCAGGCGGGCCTGTTCATCCCAGCCCATCTCCAGCGCATTACCGTACTCGTCGCTGAGTGAAGCCAGCCGCAGCACCTGCGGATCGGCAGCTGTGCGCCGGTAAAGACGCCATACCGCACCGTCGTCATCGGCAATGGCGATATCGCCAGACGCGTTGCGCCGTACCATCAGCCCTTCGCTGATGCTGTAGAGCACCTCTTTTTCACCGGGCACGTCAAAGCTCAGCTCGCGCCCGTTGTCATCAAACCAGGTCGCCCGATTCCCTTCCAGCGTCAGGTAACTGTCAAACACCGTGGCCCAGCCCTGACCAAACAGGCCAGCGCGCTGAGTCAGACTGTTATAGCTGCGCTGAAAACTGAGCGGGAAACGTCCGGGAAGGGAAAAATCGCGCTCGGCATCATCATTCAGGACTTTGACGCCGGTCGCCGCATGAACCGGAAATAGTGACGAGAAGGCCGCATTGATAGCCATGTCCGCCGCCATACCGCCCACGGCGCTGGCCAGCGCGCAGGGCATATTCTTCAGGATCTGACCGGGGCGACCACGGATAAGGGAAAGGCCGACCATCATCACAGCCAGGCCTGGCACCTTGCCACTTTTTATCTCTCGTACCGTGACGGTTTCACCACCAATGATGACATTGGGGGAAACATCGTCGCTCACGGTGGCATCACAGGTGGTTTTATCCTTTGCGCGCACCGCAGGCTGGCCATTGATAAAGACGCTTTTCGACCCCTGAGCCAGATATTGCGGTGCACTGTGTTTTTCACAGGCCACTTTGTCCTGCTCCAGCGGAGAGGTGCCCGCATCGGCGGAGGCGACCGTGGGCTGCCACATTGCACTGCCAAACTGGCCGACCGCAGAGAGCAGCATGCCGCCATAGTCCGCGAAGCTCTGCGGCGATTGTGGTTCCGGTGGCGGTGTCTCGCCGGGCGTGAGCATCCCGGCCGCGCGTGCGGCTAAAAGACCATTAACGTAGACATTCTCTGATCCACTGGCGATTACTCCGGCAGGTGACGGCGGGAATATCATGTTTCCCAGCCCATCGGCCGCTTTGCTGATCTCTTGTGACAGACCCACGGCGTTGGCCAGTACACCACCCAGAATGCCGCTGAGCAGGCAACTGTTACCCACGGCTGCTACACTCGCCGCTGCCGCCCCAGTACCCAGCAGGGGCGCTGCCGAGACGATAGCAGCACCCACTGCGGCACCAATGACGGCATAGGCCGCACCTTCCGCAACAATGCTCGTGATATCAGCGAAAATGCTGGAGTGAATGATCTCGTCGCCCACGCGGGCAGCCGGGTTATCCATAGGTTATGCTTTCCGTGGATTGTTCAGACTCAGGCTTTGTTTAAATGCACTCCAGCGCTGTCCGTCTTCTTCATTGAATGGACGCATGGCTGAGAGCGTAAAAATCATTAAGATGTTCGAATCAGGCACCTGTGTAGCCAGCTGTTTCTGCCACACTGCCTGCCCGTTACGGTCAAATACGGTTTCAACTTCTACCGCGTGTAATGTGTTATCTACACCTGCCATCAAACGTACAAATTCAGTCTGCTGGATATGGCCCATCTGAGTCCGCAATGTGTCCCACTGACGCTGAAACTCTTTTTCCGCATCACTACCCTCAGAAATAACGCCACGGCTCACAACCCAGGCCAGCCCACTGGCTTCATCGCGGAGAATATTCATGGTGGTGTCCTGCCAGGCAGCAGGAAAAAGCGCAAAGGCGCCCTCATTGAACTGATAATTCATATTGGGTGTCCGTTTTATTAATTGTTTGTGGCGGGTGGAATCAGGCTATGGTATTCGCCATCAACGTTATCGGCATTAGTGAGTAGCTGTGTATTATCACGCGCAACTTTAATGTCGAAAAGTCGATGCGTAATATCAGGATCGCCACCACAACTGGCGTCGTGATTATCTTCACGAACCGTAATAACAAAGAAACTTTCATCACTGCTGTCGTCAAGATCGTATCGCAGGCATTTCTCATCGAGGGTGGTCAGTTGCCAGGTATGAATTGCTTCAGTTGCAGCGCTGATAGCCTGGTCAGCGCTGATTTCGCTTTGCTCTGCACCCATGTCTGTTTTCAACATGATGCAGCTGACTTTTCCCTGGTCAATCTGAAACATCAACTGTTTCCCGCCAGACGGGTAGACAAGCCAATGTTGATTATCACTGTTATCTTCTTTGCCGGGTCCATAGGCTTGCTGAACCTGTTCCAGACTATCGCCTGCCATGATATTTCGGGCCGTCGGCACGCTGGCATTTCTCAGAAGGATCTCTGCCAGAACCGTGTGGCTGGCATCTCCAGCCGCCGCCGCGCTGAACAACTCAAAGCCGTCATAGCTATGCTGGAAGTAGTTGTACTGCTGATGGTTAATAACCACTTCTCCGGCCAGAACTGAACTGAGGGCCTTGCCTGCGCGTACGAAACTTTCGTTGCTCCAGTTGTCACCGGGAGTGAAAGCATAGTCGTTCAGCAGAACGGAAAAATCGCCCTCGTTAAGAGCAGGAACAGACAATTCCGTACCAGGCTCAGCTCTGGCAAGGCAAGATAAAACCAGGAGGACAGGCACAAATATAAGGCTGGTAAAAAAACGATTTACAATCATTGTGTTTTATCGGCGTAAAGGCATAAGAGCCTCAAATATGAGGCAATGGATTCAACATCACGTTCTTTCACTCATCGGCAGCGATGATGATTTTACTCAGGCAATCAGGATTTTTGGCAGAAAATGAAAATGTGATGAACTGCCCATTAACATCGGGAGATGATGTGTAGCTGGTCACTTCATTTTCAGACTGTCCCCGTGGATAATCGGTTAACTTCACACTCTGATAGTGATTTTTAACATCATCGAGCGAGATGCATTTTCCCTGCGGAGCAAAGCTAAGAAAAGGGGCCATGCCACCAGACGTTTTACTTAAACGCAGCTCAATATCCGTTATCGTTGAAGCATCTTGCAGTTTTACCGGATGAGCCTGATAGAAATTGATGTATTCATTTTGATTTTTTAATGTAAACGCCAGTGGTGCCTGATGAATACGTTCCACAGACAGATTTTTTATGGAAGTACTCATTTGCGAGACAAAACCCCATATATCTTCTTTTTGCATCTTCGCTTCCACTATTCCGCTTAACATAAAACCCGCCATTAATAAAATAAACATCTTACTTTGTCGGATAATTTTTGTCATACCAGCCCCCATAGTAATCTTCGTAAAGCTGTTTGGTTGTGGAGGTTTTTTCACCTTTACTGAATATACGACCAAACGGAAATATCATCCATGTTAAGGGCGGGATCTGACGATTCTGTGCTGGATTCAGCCCTGGCAATTAAGGATAAAAACATGAGGAAAGGAAGAAATATAATGCTGACAAAAATGGTTTACATGACAGTGCACAAAAATGACGCACTGTCATGCAGAGATTTAATTAGCTGGAATCACTCTTCCACTTTCCGTCTTCAGATAGTACGATTTTATTATTAACAACAACAGTAAGATTACTAATTACATTATTGATAATATAGGTTGCATCATGATTACGGAATTTATAACTCAGAACCGGGCAGGAAGCTTCACCACAATCACTTTTCATGGCTTTGCCTTTTAATCTGACAACAGCCCCATCTGATTTTCTTACACCCTCATAACTAACGTCATTACACTCCGAACCCACAGCGCAGAGCGACTTTATTCTGATTTTAAATTTCGCCGTCTCAAAAAATTTCTCGCCATTGCCTTGCATTTCTTTTTGGTTTTTAGCGGTAGTATCTGACTGTTTTTTACCAAAACGTTTTGCCCAACTCGCAATATCTTCCTGCATCTTATTATTTGCACGATCATTGCTTACATAGTGTATCTTATCATCTTCAGGCAGCATCCATGCAGCATAGACTTTACCGTCAGGCTGTATAACAAATGCTGAAGCCTGCTCAAGATAAAGATCTTTTAACCAGCCCTCAACGAATATACCACCGTTCGCTGTTTTGTGAGGCTGGCCAAAAACATCAAAATTCTGGCTAAAGTCATTGTACTCGCTACCTAAAACAGATTTCAAATTGGAAACGACTTTCTGGTCATTAAAAATAGTTGAAACACTATTCAGGTTATTATACTGAGAATAAGCCGCCTGGGTATCCGATGCTGTTGCAATACCTATTGGGCCACTTGTAAAAACAACCAGAAAAATTAAATTAATAAATAAATTCATTTTATTCACCTGAAAACTTTAAAAATTCAGCAGCTTCATTGGTATAGCGCTTGGTCAAACCGTTTGAATAATGATCCCACCAGTTATATGAAACACCGTTTTTCACCGTAGTCGTTGAACCATATATAGCCTTGTCATAATTCAATCTGGCGCTGACAAGGTCATTTTGGAATTCAGAAGAACCCATTTTTTCAACATAGTCAATAGATTTTTCAGTGAGTTGTGAAGATTTGACGATATCATCACCACTCATAGAATTGAGTATAGCCTGAGCGCCACCCACTCCTCTCATATGAGCTAATGACATAACGGCCGCTTGTTTTCCTGGATCACTAAAATTAAGCGCCCCGGCTTTTTGGGCTGTCTGGTTCATATATTTTGAAACCACTGCGAATTCTTCATCACTACCCTGTCCATACTGTTTCCTGGCGGCAGCGATATCTTTATATGCAGGCCCAAATCCTTTTCTGAAACCATACATTTCCGGTACACCCCCCTGTTCACCACCCGCACCTTCTGACTTCATAATTGACCGGACGACGCTATCATCAAGTTTCTTCGGATCACCCGCATTTGTATTTTGTTTTAACGGCGCAGCCGCACCTTTCGCCGGGGCCGCCGCAGCCTTTGGCGCAGCGGGTGCCGCCTGCCCTTTCTGCTTCGGCGGGAACAGATTTTCTACGGCCTGACTGATGTTCTGTTTATGACTGGATCCAGGTGCGCTTGTGCCCGGTTTTGCACCATCCGTGTTCAGGTTCAGTTTGCCGCCAGAGGTGGTGATATGACCATCGCCCTGCACGAAAATATTGAACCCCTTGCCCACAATATTAATCTGACCATTCGCATTGAGTTCGATAGCACTCTCGCCGCACTCAAGGCGAAGTTTAGTGCCTGACCCCACTACGTAGGTATCGACTACCGCATCAAGTTTGCCTTTACCGGTCAGCCGCTCCTCGCCCCCTTTTACGCCGTGGACACGGTTAGTTTCCACACGGTAAAGCTCATTGCCGCCCGCATAGTGGCTGTGATTATTGGCGACTGAATGGCTTGAGTCGTTTTTAACATGCGTATCCATGTTCTTCTGCGCCTGAATCCACAGGTGCTCCTCACCCGCCTTATCCTCAAACCTTAACGCGTTCGCGGTGTCCGCCGTGCCATCCTTCGACCGGCTCAGAAAGCCCATCTGCGTCGCCGCTGCCGGCAGCGCCCACGGCGGCATGCTCGCCTCGTTATAGACCCGCCCGGTAATAATCGGACGATCCGGATCGCCGTTGATGAAGTCCACCACCACTTCGTCGTTAACCCTGGGGATCTGCACCCCGCCGAATCCCTGACCCGCCCAGGCGCTGGAGACGCGCACCCAGCAGGAGCTGGTGTCGTCGCCCTTCGCCAGCCGGTCCCAGTGAAACTTCACCTTCACCCGGCCGTAGCGGTCAGTCCAGATGGACTCGCCTTTCGGGCCGACCACCTTCGCGGTCTGCGGGCCGTGCGTTTTCGGCCATGCCGTTTCGGGCGGCGTGCGGTAGGTCACCGACGACGGCAGCACCGTGAAGTGGATGTTGTGACGGCTGTCGCCGGTGTCGCCGCTGGCGTAGCTGTTCTCGGCGAAGTCATAGGTCGCGGAGGTCACCAGGTACTCGCCGTTGTCGCTGAAGTGCGGTGCGTTGATGATCGAGAAGGTAAAGCCCGGCGCGATGCCGGTGGCCGTGCCCGACCCGCTGACGCTGTGGTGCTCGGCCTGCCACACTTCCTGACGGATGCGCGCGTAGGACTCACCGTGGCTGTGGTCGACAAAGTGACCCGGCCAGTCGTAGACGTCCACCGAGCCCGGCACCGGCGACGCCGGGTTCTGCCGCGCCTGCAGCATCCACGCGTTCGGCTTGCGGAAGTCGTAGTCGTCGGTGCTGTAAATGCCCGGCGTCACGCTCTCCGCCAGCGACCACTGGCTGATGCCCTCTTCCGTGACGACGCCGCCCGACGGGGTGACGTGATAGGCGATGGTCTCATAGCCCGGAAACGCCTGATGCTGGTCCGGCGCGTCGCACAGCACCAGCGTATGTTTGTCCGCCTCGTGGCGGAAGAAGTAGTAAATCCCCTCCAGCTCCATCAGGCGGCTGATAAAGTCCAGGCTGCTCTCCTGATACTGCACGCAGTACTCCCATACCCGGTAGTTACCCGCCAGCCGCGTCTCGACGTTGACCGCGTACTCCTTCAGCAGCGTCTGCACAATCTGCGGCACCGTCTGGCTCTGGAAGATGCGCAGGTTGCGGTCGCGCCGCATCGGCCACAGGTCCGGCTCGACCGTCAGCTCATAGACCGCGTAGCGGGTGCCGCTCAGCTCCTGGCTGCGCACCGCCACCCGGGTGATTTTGCCGTTGAGGTAGCGCGGACTGAGCGCGCTCATCAGGCCATCGGTCGGCAGCGAAAAGGTGACCGGCTTGCCCAGCAGGGCGTGACGGTCGATGCGCGCGTCGGTGGCCAGCAGTTCGGCGGTGAGCACAAACGGACGGGACAGCGTCTCGGTGCCCGTGAGCGTATGGAACAGCAGGCCGTCCGCCGGCAGCTGTGCAGTAATGCGTGAGAACATAAGTAATCCCTGACTATTAACTGTGTGGATCGAGCAACCAGACGCCTTCTTCGCTGATGTTCAGCGTCTGCTGGCGGGTGCCACTCTGGCCGCTGATGGCAAAGGTGTAGTTACCCGGCGCCAGTTGCAGCGTGGCGAAGCCATTCACCGCCGGGACCAGCGCCTGCGGCTGACCGTTTACCTGAACACGTTCACCCTGCTGCAGACGGATATAGACCTGAGCAACCGGCGCGGGTGGCGGTACCGGTTGAGGATCGGGTTCACGTGCGGTGGTCTGCGCGGGCTCAGACGTCTGAGCCGGAGTGCTGGCAACCGTATCCGGTGAGGCGTCAGCCTGGGTCGGTGGCGCAGCCACCGGCTGGTTAACCGGCGCGACGGTGACGGCAGGCGCGCTGTTTTTTGCGATCTCATCCGGCGCCGTCTGGTCATTACCGCGTGACATCAGAAGACCGGCGCACAGGCCGACCAGCACACCCGCGGCCACCAGGCCCGGCAGTGCAAAGCGGTGTCCCAGCAGCGTTTTCAATTTCGAGGCGGGTTTGATCATCTCCTCTTCTTCTTCAATCGGCACCAGCATGGTGCCCGGCCCGCTCATTTTTGCGCTGAGCAGCGGTTCAGGCTCGCGTTCCGGCAGCGCCATCAGCGCAGCAAAATCGTCAATGCTCTGCGGACGGTCTTCCGGTTTCAGCGCCAGCGCGCGGTCGACGGCGCTGAGCAGCGCGGTGGAGTAGCCCGCCAGACGACGCTGCACCAGCGGCTGGTAGTTATCTTCGATGCTGCGCACCACGCTCACCGGCGGCGGCGCACCGGTGATCAGCGTATGCAGCACCGCGCCCAGCGCATAGATATCGGTCCACGCGCCCTGCTCGCTCTCATCGTTGTCGCTGTACTGCTCAATCGGCGCATAGCCGGGACGCAGCATGGTTTCGCTCTCATCCGACAGGTTGCCGATGGTTTTACGCGCCGACCCGAAGTCCAGCAGAATCGGCTCGCCGCTGCTCTGGATCTGGATGTTGTCCAGCGAGATATCGCGGTGCAGATACCCCGCTTCATGGATGGTTTTAATCGCCCCCAGCAGCGGCGGCAGCAGGCGACGGATCCAGATTTCATTTACCGACTGCGGATTACGTTCGCGGAAGTTCGAGAGCGTGGTGCCGCTGTAGAACACCGTGCCCATGTAGGCGGTGTCGTTCTGCACCCAGAAACGCAGCACGTGCAGCAGGTTGGGATGGTTAAAGCGCGCCAGCAGACGCGCCTCCTGAATAAAGCTGTTCAGCCCGGCATGAAAGGTTTTACTGAAGCGCTCACTGCGCAGCACCAGGTTAAGGTCATCGCTGCGCACCGCCAGCGAGGCAGGCATAAATTCTTTAATGGCGATATCACGTTCCAGCTGGTGATCCCAGGCGCGATAGACGATGCCAAAGCCGCCACCGCCGATGACCTCTTTGATTTCAAACTCATTGAAGCGGTAACCCAGCGGCAGGGCGTTGGGGACATTCAGGGGTTGATCATGTTCCGACATATTCGAAAACTCTCTGATGACTAGGCTTAAACAGCGAACTGGCAGACAAATTCGCCCTGCTCACAACGCACCTCAACGCGGCGATAGCGCTCATCGCGGGCGTGGGCGCTCAGCAGTATCTGGCTCATCTGCGGCAGCAGTGTGTTGGTGAGGATGGCATCGACCATGCGACCGCCCGACTCCACTTCGGTGCAGCGCTGCACGATCTGGCTCACCACTGACTCGTCGATCTGCGCCTCAATGCCGTGGTTGTCGGCCAGGCGACGCACAATGCGCGTCAGCTGCAGCCGCACAATTTCTGCTAGCATTTCATCGCTGAGCGGGTAGTAAGGCACCACCAGCAGGCGGCCCAGCAGTGCAGGCGGGAACACTTCCAGCAACGGCTTACGCAGCGCGGTGCTCAGGGCATCAGGATCGGGCATCAGTTCAGGATCGGCACACATCGCGCTGATAAGCGTCGTGCCGACGTTCGAGGTCAGAATGATGATGGTGTTGCGGAAATCGATGTGGCGGCCTTCGCCATCCTCCATCCAGCCTTTATCAAACACCTGGAAGAACAGCTCATGCACATCCGGATGGGCTTTCTCAATCTCATCCAGCAGCACCACACTGTAGGGGCGACGGCGAACGGCTTCGGTCAGCACGCCGCCCTCGCCGTAGCCGACGTAACCCGGCGGGGCACCTTTCAGCGTCGAGACGGTGTGCGCCTCCTGAAACTCGCTCATGTTGATGGTGATGATGTTTTGCTCGCCGCCGTACAGCGACTCGGCCAGCGCCAGCGCGGTCTCGGTTTTACCGACGCCGGACGGGCCACACAGCATAAACACGCCGACCGGCTTGTTGGGATTATCAAGGCGCGCGCGCGAGGTGCGTACCCGTCTGGCGATCAGATCCAGACCATGACGCTGGCCGATGACCCGCTGGTTCAGGGTGTCGGCCAGATTCAGCACCGCGTCGATCTCATTCTTCACCATCCGGCCCAGCGGAATGCCGGTCCAGTCGGAGACCACGGCCGCCACCACGCCCGCATCGACGGCGGCAAACAGCAGCGGCGTGTCGCCCTGCAGCGCAGTAAGCTGCTGCTGCGTCGCATCGCGTTCTTCACGCAGCGCCGCATCCTCTTCGGTCACACAGCGGGCGCGCAACGCAATTAACGTTTCGACCAGTTCGCGCTCCTGCAGCCAGCGCTGTTGCAGCGCATCGCGTTCGGCTTCCAGCGCCGTACGCTCTGCGGTAATCGCCTGCTGGCGAGTCACATCGCCAAGGCCCACCCGGATTTCACGTTCAATGATCTCCGCTTCAATCTCCAGCGCGGCCAGACGGTGCAGACAATCTTCCAGCGCCGCGGGCTGCGCGCCCTGGCTGACCGCCACGCGGGCGCAGGCGGTATCCAGCAGCGCCACCGCTTTGTCAGGCAGCTGGCGCGCCGGAATGTAGCGGTGCGACAGTTTCACCGCCGCACTGACCGCATCATCCAGTAGCAGAACCCGATGATGTTTCTCCAGCGCACTGACGGTGCTGCGCAGCATCAGAATCGCTTTGGCTTCATCCGGCTCCTGCACCTGCACGGTCTGGAAGCGCCGGGTCAGCGCCGGATCTTTCTCGATGTACTTTTTGTATTCGGCCCAGGTCGTTGCGCCGATGGTGCGAAGCTGTCCGCGTGCCAGGGCTGGTTTCAGCAGGTTGGCGGCGTCGCCCGTGCCCTGCTGACCGCCCGCGCCGACCAGGGTGTGGATCTCATCAACGAACAGCACAATCGGCGTCGGGCTGGACTGCACTTCATTGATCAGCGCCTGCAGTCGCGCTTCGAACTCCCCTTTCATCCCGGCACCTGCCTGCAGCAGGCCGATATCCAGCAGCCAGAGCTGCACATCGCGCAGCGGCGCAGGGACATCGCCCGCCGCGATGCGCAGGGCAAGTCCTTCGACCACCGCGGTTTTGCCGACGCCCGCTTCGCCGGTCAGCAGCGGGTTGTTCTGGCGACGCCGCATCAGGATATCGACCATCTGGCGGATCTCATCGTCACGTCCGGTCACCGGATCGATGCGGCCTTCTCGGGCGCGGGCGGTCAGGTCCTGCCCATATTGTTCCAGCGTACTGCCGCTGGCCGCGGGCGTTGCCCCAACGGCATCCGCTGGTACGCTCATCGCCTGCTGCGCTTCTTTGCTGTTGCTGAGCAGCGTGTCGAACTGCTCCAGCAGCGCATCGGCGTTGACGCGGCTGAACTGGCCGGAGATGCCTTTCAGCACGCTGGCCAGGTTGAAGGTTTTCAGCATCCCGATCAGCAGATGGCCACCGCGAATGCGGGTTGCGCCATATTTCAGCGAGGCATAAACCCACGCCCGCTCAACGGCGCTGTCGATATGCTCGGAGAGGTCGGAGACCGCACTGGCACCGCGTGGCAGGCGATCCAGCGCGGCAACAATGTCCTGAGTCAGGGCCTTTTCATCCAGTGAAAAATGTGTGATGACCTGCTGTAAGTCGCCATCCTGCTGCTGCATCAGCTGATGCAGCCAGTGCACCAGTTCGACATAGGGATTGCCGCGCAGTTTGCAAAAGGCGGTGGCGCTTTCCAGCGAGGTAAATAACAGCGTATCCAGTTTGCCGAATAGCACGGCACGGCTGATTTCTGACATAGGGGGCTCTCTTCAATGAAAGACGCAGGCTGTGTAACAGAGAAAGCGGCTGGGCTAGCGCGAAGCCGCCTCAACCTCGAACATAAAATCTTCACGATCTTGCGGCTGCGGCGCGTGCCCCAGCCAGCTGGTGTAACCAAGCCGGGCAGCGCCGCCCAGCGCCACGCCCTGCACCTCGTCTGCGGACAGGATCAGGCTCAGATCCCACTGCATTTCGATGCCGAGGTAGTGACGCACCCAGTCGCGTACTTCCTGCGCGCCGGGGGCATCCGGCAGAAAACGGGCATACTGCGCCGCGCTGAGCGGGCCGAGGTGCAGGCGAAAACGGTGTTGTACGTCGCGCACCGCCACGCCGAGAAATGCAGAGGCGCCCAGCCGGGGCATGTGACGTCCCGCGCCCAGCCGGGCCTGATCGCGGCTGTCCAGCGTCAGCCAATGCGGCAGGTTCTGCGTCAGCCTGACCGGCACGCCAAAGTAGTGGCGCAGAATGCGCACCAGCCCTTCGGCATCGTGACCGTGGCGGCTGAGATGGCCCACCAGCATCAGCCGGGCATGAAGACTCAGCGAGCTGGCCTGCTGCTGCGCCGGTAAACCGATGCCCGCCAGGCAGGCGAGATAATTCAGAAAGCGGCTGTCGTCGGGGCGATCCAGCGACACGGTCGGCTGCGCATCGGCCCAGGCGCGATAGAACAGCAGCGTGGCGCGATGGTGAAACAGATCCGCAAACGCCGACAGGCTGTGATCCTGATGATGCACAATCCGTTCATGCACATATTCAGTCAGATGGGTCGGCAGCGGCCCGTTGGGGCCAAACAAACCAAAGCTGTAGATCGACAGCTCATGGCGTCCCGTCTCCTCACGTGGCGTGGCACTGGCGACGGTAGCGGGTGCAAACGCCAGTGACGGCGTCTGACCGATGCGCACCGATTCGAACTTCGGCAGCGGCGCACGGCCCAGCGGATAGCGCTGACCGCCCTGCGCATCCAGCCGTCGCAGCAGCTGAAACAGATCGTAGCGCCACGGCGCGGCCATCACTTTTTGCCAGAAATCATCCGGCAGTCGGGTCAGCCGCGGCAGCGTAATGACTTTTTCGCCACTCATATCAGCGCTTTCCGGCCCATGCGCGGCGGCCAGTAGCCCACTTCCCCGCGCTGCTGGCTGTTCAGGGTGAACTCCGTAAAGCTGTTCAGCGCCACCAGACGGCCACAGACCCGCTCCAGCACGCTGCCAAACAGCCACGGGCTGGCACCCGAAAACGCCTGCTCATCCACTTCCAGCGTGATGCTGACGCCGCGCGCAAACACCACCGGACCCGGCTCCGGCACGCGGCGGTTGACCGCGCTGAGCGTACAGTGGCGGATGCCGTCAATCTGGCGGGCAACCGGCGCTTCCGCGAGGTTGGCATAGAGGCTTAGCAACTGGCGCAACGCCGCCGCGCCTTCTCCGTCGCTGCTGTCCATCAGGCTGAGATAGTTCATCTGCAGATGGCTGATCAGCCGCCACGCCGAAAGGCCCTCGGCCAGTGCCGGACGCGGCGGCGTCGGCCCTTTGCACAGCTTCAGTTCTGCCACCGGAATGGAGTCCGGCATCACGAAGTTACCCTGATCCTGCTGCAGCATCAGCGGCAGATCGCGACTGGTGCACATCACGTCGGCGGAGAGATAGCGCACGTCATCGCGCCACGGCGCGTGATGCTCATCCACCAGCGACAGAAAGACTTCTGAACCGATGTAGCCGGTGCGCGTGCCGTAACGTTGTGCCTGCTCTGACAGGGTGCGCTGTTCGCGGCGCAGTGAAAAATAGGTGCCGTAATCGCCCTGGTCACCGCTGAAGGTGCTCCAGAACGGGCGGAAAACCTGCTCTTCCCGCTGGCCTTCCACGGTAGCGAACAGCCGCTGCACCGAATGCACCTCATAATCCAGCGGCCGGATGTTATCCACCACCAGATGATATTCATGCTGGCTGTCGCTGACCTTCAGGCGCTCAGCGGTTTTCGGGAACAGATTGATGACCGGCGTGCAGTGCAGCGCCAGATGACTGTGATCGACCACGCTTTCCAGCGCGCTGTCCGCTTTGTCGAGCAGGATGATGATATCGAACGCCATGGCGCTGTCGCAGCGACTCAGAAACGGGGCCAACTGACTCAGGCTGATAAACTGGAAGCGCGCCGGAAAGGCGAAATACTCCTGCAACAGACGATAGCCGTCGAAGTTGCGCAGATCGTCCGGCAGTAGTGCCTGCTCCGGCGCAAAACCCTGCTGCTGCAATGCGTCATCCGTCAGCACCTGGCGCTGTGGCCGCTTCTCTACCGACTGCAGCACGATGCCCACCCGGTGCTGCATCAGCAGCTCCAGCAGCTTCAGCGCCTGGATATCCGGACCGCTGAGAAATAGCATCAAATCATCCACACTAAGCTGACTCAGCGAGGAGATCCCTTCGCAACTGATGCGAATGCGCAGCGCACTGGCCGCGCCCAGGCCAGTGAGTTTCAACTCGCCAGAAGGCAGATCGCCGGGCACGCCGCCAAGGGTGGCTTCGCTGATGCGCAGCGGATGCAGCACCACATCGTGTGCGGTGGTATAGCTGCAGGTCACCCCGGTTTTTTTCAGGTTCTGGCTCTCCATCATAGTGCCGCGCGGCACACGAAAGCCCTGGGTGATGTCACCCTTGCGGCTGTCCGGCGTGAGCTGCGCGATCGCCATTGACGGGGTTGGCGAAAGATAGGATGGCGCAATCATCTCCAGCAGACGCTGCGAGAAGCGCGGAAACTCCGCATCCATCTTCAGCTGCACGCGCGACGTCAGGAAAGCGAATCCTTCCATCAGCCGCTCGACATAGGGGTCCGCCACGTCAATGCCATGCATGCCAAGTCGTCCCGCGACTTTAGGGTAGCGCGTAGCGAACTCCGCCCCCATCTCGCGCAGGTAGGCCAGTTCACGGTTGTAGTAGTCGAGCAGATTGCTGTCCATGGTTACCCTGCATCCTGAAGTTCGAAATGGCCGCTCTCCAGATCAACCTGAGTGCGGAACAGAAACGCCAGCGGATAAGGCACACACCAGAGCCGCCCTTTGATCTCAATCGACAGCACGTTGTGCAAACTGAGCGAGCCGAGATCGCTGACGCAGCGCACCTGCAGCCCCTGCGGCAGAATGCGCGGCTCGAAGTGCAGAATGGCGTTGGTCATTTTGCGCTGCATATCCTGCCATTCGATATCAGAAACGTTCTGTCCGGCCAGCGGCGCAACGCCGAAGTTCCAGACAGAGCGCTGCACCTGATCAAAACCGCTGAGATCCTGCTGTGCTTCGTTATTAATGGTGTTGAACAGCCACTGCAGATCGCGCAGGACGTGGCGGCGCAGCGTGCTGTGGCTGATCAGCATGCTGTTCTCCGCCTCCTGCTGTTTGTCCGGCGCGTTGTCGGTCAGGCGATCCAGCAGCGAGGATTGCAGCTTGTCGCGGGCGGTCAGCGCATCGCGCTTTTTGCGCGCACGAAAGCCGCCATGCAGCTGGGCATAGCCATCGTTATGCGCGCCTGAATCATGGCTCATCGGCAGACTCGATGTTGTCGAACGCGACCTCTTGCAGGCTCAGCAGCGAAAATTCCGCACGGTCGCTGAGCCACATTTTTTGACCCTGACCGATAAACTGGTCTGTATTGTCGCCCAGTGACTGCCATTCGGTGACGCGGGCGCGCAGAAAACGCTCGTCCGCACCCGCCAGCAGCGGATAGCGCGCCGGGATCTGACACACCTGCTCGCTGCCATCAACCAGTTGTACCCGCGTATGACGCCACACCAGGTCGGTGACGCTGGCAGGTGCCTGAAACTGCATCTCACGAATGGCGGCGAACGGGACCCAGTAATAACGGCCCTGATTGATCACTTCACACACCGGCCCGAAACGGCTGTCGCCATCCATCAGCCAGCTGAAGGCGGTGGGCTGATCCTGCCCGGTCGCGGTGCCGGGAGTGGCGGCGGCGAGGTCGAGTGATTTCGCCCGCAGTGCGCTGCCGCGCGCGGCATCGCCTGCGGTTTCGGCCTGCAACGCGGCCAGCAGCGTATCGCACCAGTGCCACGCACTGCCTGGCAGCACTGGGTCGGCCTCGCCACGCAGCACGGCGTCACGCTGCAGCTCACCGGCGATCGCCTGCTGCAGCAGATTAACCGTCGGCTGCGCCTGCGGGCTTAACGCCAGCCAGGATTGCAGCTGCGTCTGCGCGCGCGACCAGTTACCCGCCAGACACAGCAGTTGCACAAACGCAGCCCGCAGGTCGGCATTCGCCGGATTTGCCTGAATCTGGCGGGTCACATCAGCCAGCGTCTCGCCGAGCGTGGCGTTGGCCAGACGGTGTTGTAAGGATTCCATGCAAACTCCTTTTGCGTCAGTTAAGTGTGCGGTAAACCGCAGCGGCCGGATCTTTCAGTTCAGGATGCAGTTTTTCCACCAGCTGCACGCTCAGCGCAGTATCACCGCTCACCCACGGTGACCAGACTTTGCGGACTTCCTGCAGACGCGCCTGCAACGCACTCTCATCAGCCGCTTCGCTGACGGGCATCTGCACCACCACCTGGCGCATTGCCTGCCAGCCGTTAAAGCGGTTGCTGAACGGCAGAACCAGCCAGCTGTCCGGGGATTTTTCATTGCTCAGCACCATGCGCTCACTGTTGACGGTGGTGATGTGAAGTTCAGCGGTGGACGACTGACTGCTCAGCCCCATCACCGGGAAGCCCTGCAGGAAGGTCACGCCGACTGCTGCAGGTGCACCGTTACCCTGTTGCGTCAGGCGGCTATGTCCGCTGAGCCAGCCATCGGAACCACAGACCAGCCCCTGCTTTGCCGGCACAAACAGCGCGCTGCCCTGCGCCGGATGCTGCCACCAGGTACGGAAATGGCAGCCGTCCAGCAGACTGAATTGCAGCCACGGCGAAGTGTCAGCCTGGACGGCGTTGCGCAGCGCCTCAGCGGGCACGGCAACAGCGGCTGGCTGTTGCTGCGGTACAGGCGGCGTCACCACGGTTTTCCACTGCTGCGATCGGGCAGCGCTACCAGTGGCGATTTCACTGCCCTCTGTATCGGTCAGTTGCCAGTGCAGCTGCTGCAGCGGCTTACACTGCGACGCCATCAGGCCAGCCACCCGTGGCAGAAACTCTTTCAGCACCGACGCGTTTTTCTCACCCAGGGTGACGATGCGCAGGTTAATGGTGCTGTTACACCAGCTCGACAGCTGATTGTTTTTTACGTCATCAATCCAGACATCCAGTTTCTGTGCCGGGGACTGAACGATGCGATAATTTTCAGCATAAGCGTGCGTGCTGAGCAGCAACGCAGCCAGACCCAGTAATCCATATTTCATGTTGGCGTTCTCAATCTCGCAGAGGGAAGAACTGCGCCGCTTCAGAGAGCGAGTGCAGCAAGGTGGTGTCCTGAGGTGATCCGATCCAGACGGCCAGTGCGCTGAAATTATCCTGCTGCCCCTGATCTGACTGATCGTTTTTGATGATTTGCTGCATCAGCGTCAGCCACTCTTCCGGCGTATTCACCATGTGCAGCGACTGCTGCATCTGTTCCAGCGTCACGCCGTGCCAGAAACCATCGGTGCAGAGTAAAAAGGCGTCGCCATCTTCAATCCCGACCACCTCGCTGTAGCTGGCGTCGCGCTGCTCATCACCCATCCCCAGCGCAAAATAGAGCAGGTTGCTGTTGATGCCTTCGGTGCGATGTCCGGCATCTTTCATCTGCTGCACCAGGCTGTGGTCGGTGGTCACGAGATAGAGATAGCCGCGGCGGAACAGATAAAGGCGGCTGTCACCGGCATGCGCCCAGCAGGCAAGGTGGTAGTCGCGGTCGATGAACAGGCTGACCAGCGTGGTGCCCATCCGGCTGTGCTCGCTGCTGGCTTTCTGCTGCTGCCGGATAGCGTGATTCGCGTGATTAACGTAGTTGCGAATTGACTGCGCATTGAGGTGCGCATCCCCATCAAACGCTTCCAGCAGGCTGCTGCGGGCGATGGCGGCCGCCCTGTCACCGCCGGGAAACCCGGCCACACCGTCGCACACCACAAAACAGGCGGAACGCTTACCGATGACATCACCGATCTGATCCTGATTACTGGCGCGATCGCCCTGATTCGACGTCGAGGCAATAGTGATATTCATGCGTCATCCGTGTGGGTTTGTGAGTCTTTGTACTGATTAACTTCCAGGTCATAGGCGTGCAGAAATGCTTCGCCAAACAGGGTGTGGAAATCGTCTTCGATTTCGCCCGCTGTCTCGCTATAGCGCTCAACGAAATGCTCCCACAGCGCCGCTTTACGGCTGCCCGGCAGGCCGATACGGGAAACCGATCCTGCCTGACGCGCCTCCTCTTCCAGTTGTTCCGGATTAAAGGATTGCAGCATCGAGGCGATGATGGCGCGGATACCGGCGATCATGCCCAGCTGGTGCGCCTGCAAATCAATCAGCGCATCCCGCACCGCCTGACGCGGCGGCATAAAGCCCGGCATCCGGCTGCCGAACATCTGCATCAGAACGGTTTTGCCCGATGGCAGCAGCTTGAACGGGTTATTGGCGTCGTCGAGGATCACCGTCATGTCGGCCTTAACGCCGCGCTTAAGGATCGAGCGCGATGACAGCAGCGCGACCGTGCCCTGCGAGAACATGCTGAGCATCTGACCAAACTGCAGCATCTGCTCGCGGTCAAACTGCGGCGTAGGCTGCAGATCGCGCAGGCCCATGCCTTCCAGCAGCGCATCCAGCAGTTCGCCTTTGAGGGCGTCGCCGCTGCTCTGGCTCGACGTGGACGGGTGCACCGCAGCGGCATGATGGCGACCGGAAGCAACCGGATCGATGCGCAACCGCCCTTTCGGCGTCGGGGACGGCGCACGCTGCACCGCCTGCGGCGTGGGCAGCGTAATGCCGCCGTAATCGTTTTGCGGATTCACCGCTTCCGGCTGGCCGGACTCCGCCTCTTCAGTCAGCGGTGTCTGGCGTGCGGCGTCACTGTGCGGCTGGCTGTGAGCCTGGTCATCAATATGTGAGTCGCCACTGAACAGCGGTGAGTGGTCCATTTCGTTCAGGCTGACGGAAGCCTGTTCGGGTGAGCGTGCGGCAACCGGCTCAGGCTTTGCCTCTGGCTGAGGCGGTACCTGCAACGTCGCCGGTTTCGCTGGCTCCGGCTGCGCCAGCGGCACCGCATTGCCCATCATCAGTCCTAATGGATCATCATGGTTGCGCACATCCGCACTGCTCTCGCCGTCAAACAGGCTCAGCGGGTCCAGTTCAGCGGCGGGCGCTTCAGCCTGCTTTGGCGCGCTGTTCTGCTGAGCCGCCAGCGTGCTCGGCGTGCGGTCGTCAAAAATACTCTGCTGCGCGAACAGCGCATCGCCTTCATCAAACAGGCTGCTGTTTTTTGGCTGCTGACCATAATCCAGCGGTGCGTCGTTAATCAGCTGTGCCAGCGGATCTTCCGGATTTCGGTCAGGACGAGCGGGCGCGGTCAGCGGATGGGCATCCGGCATTTCCGGCACCGCTTTGCGTTTGGAGAGATCGTCCGAAATTGAAAACTCTTTCGCCAGGCTGTCCCAGATTTCGCTGGGGATAGCGGCGGTGGTGCTGGCTTTTTCCGCTGCCGGTTCGCGAGCGGGTGCTACGAGCTGCACCGGCTCAGGACGCGGAACCGCCCTTTCAGCCTGCGGCTGCTGCGCACTGTTGAGATCGCTGACCAGTAATTGGTAATCATCAATGCCCAGTATGTCGCCATCCTGTAGCTCAACCTGACGACCGCGTTCCAGCGGAATATCGTTGAGCAACACGCGCGTCACATTGCCACGGTTAGTCAGGCGACATTCACCGTTCGCGGTGATGTGCACAATGGCCTGCAGCCGGGAGAGCGTTCGGTCGTCATCCGGCAGCACCAGATTATTATCCACGCCGCGACCAATGGTGCCGCCGGGCGGGAAGAAATCACAATGAGTTTGCGGCGGCTGTTGGCCGGGTTTAGTCGTTATTATCATAAAGCGCATAACGGATTCCTGCGGTTAGCGGTTCGGCATCTATACCGCGCACCTCTCGGGGAAAGGCGCGGGGTATAGGGAGCGGGGGGGTTTAAT
>Ga0209067_10000780_pt1 | contig 19954 bp, 12 predicted proteins | sample ColStrG_CSR_2013_FD_187199 | JGI IMG/M metagenome (GOLD analysis project Ga0209067, IMG submission 187199) | Freshwater sediment microbial communities in response to fracking from Pennsylvania, USA - Cold Stream Run_MetaG_CSR_2013 (SPAdes)... | ecosystem: Environmental > Aquatic > Freshwater >...
CTGGAAGCTAAAGTCGCATCAGAAGGCATTCTGTTAACGGACAACCAGATTGCCGCATTGGAAAGAAAAAAGCTGGATGATGAAGCCTGTGGTGAAATTGAAACGCATCACCCTGGTTACCTAGGCTCGCAAGATACCTTTTATGTAGGCAACCTCAAAGGCGTAGGTCGAATTTATCAACAAACATTCGTGGATACTTACAGCAAGGTGGCATTTGCAAAACTCTACACCAGTAAAACACCTATCACGTCGGCTGATATTTTAAATGACCGAGTGCTTCCGTTCTTTGATCAACAGCAATTGCCCATGTTGCGGATTTTGACAGATCGTGGCACGGAATATTGTGGCCGAATGGATCAACACGACTATCAATTATATTTAGCCATCAACGACATTGACCACACTAAAACCAAAGCACAATCACCGCAAACAAACGGCATATGCGAGCGCTTCCATAAAACGATTCTGCAAGAGTTTTATCAAGTGACATTTCGCAAAAAGCTTTACGATAAATTAGAGGAATTGCAAAAGGATCTGGACGAATGGATAAAATACTACAACAATGAACGGACTCATCAGGGCAAGATGTGTTGTGGTAGGACACCACTGAACACATTACTTGATGGTAAGAAAATCTGGGCTGAGAAAAATTTAGCTCAAATCTAAACTTACAGATGCCTATAAAAACCGGTAACTGTCAGATCAAGTCTGAGCTAGTACACGTAAGCGCTGGTCGCTTCTATCTTAATGTTCGATTCAGTAGCCACTGTTAACATTTTCCTAATAGCCAATATGTAATTTGTTTTCTATTTTGGTTACGCCAGGTGCGCTCCATGCCGCTAATTTCGCATCGCTCATCTCTGCAAAGGAGTGAACTTCGCCCGATAAGGTGACAGTGCTGCCGTGAATATCAACTGTGATTTGTTTGGCTTCACGCATGGCTTCGCGTTTTAATGCATCTTCAATTTTTTGTTTAACGACATTCGCCTGAACTTCTCTGGATTTTAACGTAAGACTATTTGATAGACCTTTCACGCCGGTTAAGCCGCGAACGGAATTTTCAGCTGCTTTACGTTGATAATCCCATTCAACTTCACCTGTGAGTTTCACCCAACCATTTTCAACGCTGACTTTTATCAATGTTTCTGGAACTTGTACGCTCCATGTAAATTGATTGAGGATGGCCTCTGCAATATCTTGATCATCTTTTTCATAGGAGCTCAGCAATTTAACATCTATTTTTTCGACAATCGCTTTTACGCCTGAAACTCGTTGAGCCGCTTTCTCTGCGGCTGATTTTTCAAAGTAGCTGGGGATGCTTCCCGATAGCGTCACTATGCCATTTGCTACTGTAATTCCAATATGTTCATGCGCAACACTCGGATCCCATTTTAATTCCTGAATAACGTCTGCTTGAATTTGTGAGTCTGATTTCATGATAAAACTCCTGCATTTGTTGGGTAAAAGTAAGCTTTCACTTACACACTGAGTGTGAGCAATTAAAAACCGACTAAGTGTTTAGCTAAATAGGTTTTATAGAAAGCAGTATTATCGGCGTCACGTATGTCGACTAATCAAGTGTCTACCCTTAACCGATAAGTTGAAAATGGAGTTGGAAGAATAGTGAGTTGTGTTTGCCTTTTCGGTTCGATAGCGAACCTAAGGTAAAGTTAATTATTATTTTAAACGGTACTGAATATGTGGGCTAACTTTTTTGTGATGAATTCAGTTGTAGATAAAATGTTAAATTAAAAAATAAATTCAGTTTGTATGTCGAGATAACATCAATCACTGTGATGGTGCTGGGGATTGTGAAAGGGTTTTGCGGGATGTTTAAGTGGCGGTAAGTGTGGTCGGAGCGAGCACTCTAGCTCCGACCTAAAAAATTTAGAATCGATAATCTACGGTAGCGCTAACAGAGCTCAGTTTAATACTCAAATCGTCTACTTGATGATATTTGTCTTGATACCAGGTTCCTTTAGCGTTAGCGAGTACCTTGTATTCTAAGTTAAGGTTAAATTGGTCATTAATCACAAAGCCAACACCGGCACCATAAGAGAAACCGTTAAAATTAAAGTTACCGGTTTGCGCATCGACATCAGCGTGGGTGTAGCCCAGCAATAAATAGGTTTTTCCTACCGAGTTAGAACTTTCGGTGCGATAGTAAACGGATTCGTAATTGGTAATTTTGGTATCGCCGCCTGTGGACTCGCCAAAGCGAATCTCACCGCCAACAAAAGGATTAAGTTTATAGCCGCCAAAGATTTCTACTGGATTCCATTTGTTGTTATCCCATGTGTTTCTGACATTAGAAGTGCCCCCACCCACATAAAAACCGTCAAACGATTGTGTGTCGGCATAAGCGGTTAACGCGGAAAAAGCACATACCGCTGCTAAGAGTTTTTTCATTTTGGGCTATCCTTTTGGGAACTTTTTAGAATATTTGGTGTGTCGGGTCGATTTTACTCGGATAAATAAGTACTTTTCAACCAAACCGCTCACAAGACTGCTGTTAAAGTATGCGTTGTAACAATTTAAGATGTGATTGTCAGCCAAAACTAGAATAAAGCCTTTATTCCTTCAGCGGTTAGCTTTAGCCCAGCAAGAAATAAAAAACCGTAGCTTACCCAATAGAACACTTTGTCTGAAACTCGGTTGTGCAAATATACGCCTAATTGTACGCCGATCGGCGCGAGCGGTAAAAGCACCAGCGATGTAAAAAATGATTTACCATTAATCTGCCCAAGCCACGCATAGGGAATCAACTTGATAAAGTTAATAATTGAAAAAAACAGAATAGTGGTGCCGGCTAAGGCTGTTTTAGAAAGGCGCTGAGGCAGTAAATAGATAGCAATGGGTGGGCCGCCTGCGTGGGCAATATAGCTCACATAGCCTGCAAGAGCCCCCCAGAATGTCCCGCGTACCGAGCTGGGTTGCTGTTGATTTAATGATTCTAAAAAATGTTTCCCCCATAGGTAGTGGCCTACAAAGTAAATAGAGAGTAGCCCTACAATCAAGCGCACCATATCCGCATTGGTGACTTGGAAGGTGAGCGCGCCCGCAATAGTGCCGAGCAGTGCGCCGGGCAGTAAAATTTTCAGGTTATTTTTGTCCCATGTACCGCGAAAGCTCCATAAACTGACAGCATCCATGCCACATAAAATGGGCAATAGAATCGCGGCGGCAAGACGAGGGTCTATGAGCAGTGATAAGAGGGGGACGGCGAGAGTTCCAAGTCCACCACCAAAGCCACCCTTGGACATGCCTACTAAGATCACCACTGGCACAGCCAAATAGTAGAAAGATAAATCGCTAATCATGCAGTACAACCTTAATAAGGGCTCAATCGGCAAGCGGGCGTGAGTGAGTGTTTAGCCAAAGTGTTTATCGGCTACAAACGCATTATTCAAGCGCTCAGCACCGAAGGTGGACATGGGGCCGTGACCAGGAATAAATTTCACTTGGTCACCAAGAGGCCATAGTTTTTGGCGAATAGCATTAACCAGATGGTCGTAATTACCGCGCGGAAAATCTGTTCGGCCAATCGAGCCTTTAAAGAGTACATCGCCTACAATCGCCAGTTGGGATTCGGCGTGGAAAAAGACAATATGGCCGGGAGTGTGGCCAGGGCAATGAAGTACCTGCAGTTTAAGATTGCCAACCAATACGCTGTCATCTTCATTCAAGTAGTGGTTGGGTATGAAGGGGCTGCTGGTGGAGAAGCCCATCATTTGCGCCTGCTGCGGCAATATGTCCAACCAAAATTGATCATCTTTGTGCGGGCCGATAATTGGCACTTGGAGTATCTTTGCCAAGGCGGTGGCACCACCTACATGGTCGAGGTGACCGTGGGTGAGCAGAATGTTCGTTATGTGCACCTGGTGTTCGGCAATGACATCTTGAATGCGTTGAATGTCTCCGCCTGGGTCAATCACTGCGGCATTCATCGTTTCATCGCACCATAACAGCGAGCAGTTTTGTTGGTAGTGAGTGACAGGAATTATCACAAAATGGAGCACAAAATCACCAATGCATTAGAGTTGAGATTAAAGAGCGCCTGTGTGCGCTTTTTGATAAGATGCCGCATTCTAACATCCTAACGAAAAATAGTTTTGACAGGGCGCGTTTATCTGACAATTTGCGCAAAGCCCTGCGAAGAGAAATTCTATGAATGACAAGCTGTTTATTAAATTGCAACATCTGGTGCCGCAACATGCGTTGTCTCGCGTGATTGGTCGCATTGCTAGTTGCACGAATCCGCTGGTAAAAAATACTTTTATTCATTGGTTTATTAAGCGCTATCACGTGGATATGTCTTTAGCCGCTGAAGAAAATCCTCGCGCGTATGCCTCCTTTAATGATTTTTTCACGCGTGCCTTAAAACCGGGCGTTCGTCCAATTGCACGCGAAGAAAGTGCAATTGTATGTCCTGCTGACGGATCGATTAGTCAAATAGGCAAAATAGATAATGGCCGTATTTTTCAAGCCAAAGGACAAGACTATAGTGTTGAAGAGTTGTTGGGTGGCGATAGTGAGTTAGCACAACAATTTGTTCAGGGCGATTTTGCAACTGTGTATTTGTCCCCTAAAGATTATCATCGTGTGCATATGCCTTATGCAGGTAAACTCACCAAAATGATTTCAATTCCCGGTGATTTATTTTCTGTGAACACGGTGACAGCGGAAAATGTTCCGCGCTTATTTGCACGCAATGAACGGGTGGTCGCTATTTTTGAAACGGATATTGGGCCAATGGCAGTGGTGCTAGTTGGCGCTATGATTGTCGCAGGCATTGAAACCGTATGGGATGGCGAGCTAGCACCTATGGGCAGTCGCGAAATTACTGCATCATTATACCCGTATCAAAATATTGTATTGGAACGCGGTGCTGAGATGGGGCGTTTTAAATTGGGCTCGACAGCAATCATTTTGTTTGCGCAAGATAAAATAATATGGGAGCCGCAGTTTGTTGCCGGCACAACTACCCGTGTGGGGGTAAAGCTGGCATTAAAACGTTAGGCTTTAAAGCAATAGTACCCAATAAATAAAAAAGGCTTTAACCTCAAGTCTTTTTTATTTATTGGGTGATAGATTATTTTTTTCTGCCATTTTTTTTCGCATTTTTATGTTGATTGTTTCCACGCACAATGAAAAGGCCATGGCAAAATAAATATAACCTTTAGGTATGTGTATATCAAAGCCTTCAGCGATTAAGGTGACGCCCACGACCACTAAAAAAGCCAGTGCCAAAATTTTAATTGTTGGGTGATGTACGACAAATTCGCCAATACTTTTCGCAGCAAACATCATTACGCCAACGGCGATAATAATGGCTACCGCCATTAGTGAAACTTGGCTCACTAAACCTACAGCGGTGATCACTGAATCGAGCGAGAATACGATATCCAATACAGCGATTTGAAGCAGAATGAGCAAGAGATTCGAATGGTGTTCCTTTTGTTTTTCCTCTTCGTTCTTGCCTTCTATGCTTTCGTGAATTTCCAGTGTGGCTTTGTATAATAAAAATATTCCGCCGCCCATTAAAATTAAATCGCGCCCAGAAATGGCGTAATCGAAAGGGCTAATAAATGGTTGAATCAGGCTCATTACCCAAGATAGCGAAAAGAGTAATGCTAGGCGCGTTAACATTGCTAAGGCCAAACCGCCTGTGCGCCCAAAGGTGCGTTGATTTTCTGGTAATCGATTTACCAAAATAGACAGAAAAATAATGTTATCTATCCCTAATACAATTTCCAGCGCAGTTAATGTCGCTAAAGCGACCCACGCTTCCGGGCTTACTATCCACTCAAACATTATTACTGCCTCTAACTAGCAGCCGCGATTACGAAAGATTGCGGCTAGTGTTTACTCAAGATGATTCTCTGGTGTCATGTTTAAAGCGTCAGCTTTATTGTACCCTGTTAACCCTCGAGATAGGCAATCACATGGCTTGATATGTCGGTAATCGGTGGCAGATCTAACCGTTGTTCAATTCAGAGCAATAGATGAGTTCATCAACAGCCAAGTATTGTCTGGCATTTAATTTAGTCTAGTGTTTTTCACTGCCTAGTTGGCTGTTGCTGACAAATGCAGCATAGCGACCATCGGGGGACCAAGAGGGGACATTGAGCGTTCCTTGTCCTCCGTAAAGGTAGGCCACCACTTTAGCATCACTGCCCGCAACAGGCAGTGTGCGCAAGTAAACCTGTTGGTAATAGGGGTGCAACTCAGGTCTTATTTCTGGTTGGTAGGACAAAAATAAAATTTGTTTGCCGTCGGGTGAGATGTGTGGAAACCAATCGTTAAAATGATCGTGTGAGATTTGTTTTGGGTTTTTGCCATCGGCGTCCATGCGCCACAGGCGCATTCCACCGCTGCGATCAGAGTTAAAATAAATAAACTGACCGTCCGGTGTATATTCAGAGCCATCATCCATGTTGTTGTTATTGGTTAGCTGCAGTTCTTCACCACTGCCATCGCTGGTGCCACGATAAATTTCGAATTGCCCATTGCGCTCGGATGTATACAAAATATAGCGTCCATCAGGCGACCAGCCATGCAAAAAAGAAGGCGATTTAAACGTAAGTTGTAAGGGCTCTCCACCGTTGATTGGCAGTTTATAAATGGTCCAATTATCTTTGAGTCCTTTATCGAGATGCGTGATACCTAAAAATTTTCCTTTGAAAGAAACAATATGGTCATTGTTATTTTTCACTTCAAAACCAGTGTTGACCAAAGATATTTTTTTGCTCGGCAAATGTAATTTGTACACTCTGCCTGACGAGTTATAAATAATATTCTCGCCATCCGAGGTCCAATTAGGGGCTTCAATCCCCGCGGCTGTTTCATAAATGACTTTGCGTTCGCCAGAGACAACATCCAAAATTTCTAAGCGACTACCGAGGTAGTCAACATAAGGTAGAAAGTTTTTCCACGCAGGAATGACCCAGCGTAAATTACATATCTCTAACACGGATTTATCATTGTTTATAAAGTTTCGATAAACGCCCACATCAAGTGGTTGTGCTTTGGAAAGCGCATAGCGTGATATTAATTTTAATGGCTTGCCAAAGTTGGCAGCAGAAAAGCGCAGCTCATCGCCGTTTTGTTCAATTTGTAATATGTCTGGATCCTTAACTTGAGTGAGTCTAGGTAGTTGCTTTTTATCACCCGATATTTCAATGAATAAATTTTCTTGGGTATCCAGTTTGGTTTTTAAACTTATATCCCCCTCGCTATTTTCAACTTGTAGTCCTGTGAGTATTTTATGTTCAGTGGCAGAGGAATGTTTTAATTGCACTGTGAAAATAAAGTCGCCATTCATTTTGCGGTAGGCGAAGCCTAATGGAGATTTGGCCGCTTGTTCTTGAGGCTTCCAAATGTGTATGGCCTGATAAGGGTCAATGATCAGATTGCCTTGCTCTCCCTTAATACCATCAAAGATAGCTGTATTTTTTTGCTGTGATTCAAAGGAGCTAGCAGATGCATGTAGGGCGATTAGGCCATATACGATCAACACACATTTAACCCACAATTTAAACAAGCAACCCATGAATTAACCCTAGCAAAAACCCGTTATTTACAGAAAAGCACAGCTTTACAGTCTGCTACTCATTCGTAGTATAAAACGAGCATTTTTTAATAACTTTACACTGCAAGTGCTTGATTCTGGGTATAAAAAAGCCGTCATAAGCAAACCCTATGACGGCTTTGTATGCTTTAAGCGCTATTACTGGCCGGTAAGCCGACTCAATAATCCCATCAAGCCTGTCTTTTCCGCTTTTATTAAGTATTGATCGCGGATTCCAGAGATATCGACATCGTAACTGCCGGGCTCAAGGTCGCGTGCAATTTCAATTTTCTCAATTTCATAGCGAGTTTTTTTGCCTGAATCGATAAGGGCTTGTTTGCGCTTATCATCTTCAGATAAATCCAGAAGAATATATTCTGGTAGCTCTTGCTTGAGTGCATCCAAGACCACAATTACTTTGGGTTTTAGTCGGCGCTCAAAATTTTGCTCAACCACAACTGCTACTTCACCTGTGCTGAGTTCTACTAAGGTTCCGGTAGGATAAAGGCCGATAGCGCGAATGAACTCTACTACCAGTTCTTCTTGAAACTGAATATTTCGCAGTTCATAGAGCTTAGCAACCGCCTTGGATGGGGCTATGGGGTGGCGTGAACCGCGTGGGTTGGTGACGTGATCGTAATAGGTCACTATCCCTGCAATTTTACCGAGTAGTGGAATTTTATCGCCGATTAAATGTTGAGGGAATCCGCTGCCATTTAAACGCTCGCAGTGAGTTTTCACTACACTGATGACTCGTGGCTCTACACCTTGGGTTTTGCGTAAGATTTCGCAGCCTAATTCGACGAAGGTTTCGTAAATTTTTTCCTCATCGGCATTGCGCTCGGCTTTGATCAATAAGGATTGATCCAGCATTACCTTGCCCACATCTTTAAGCAATACACCCATCGCGAGTACATCCAAGTCGCGCTTGGGTAAGCCTATATGGCGACCGAACAAAATGGCCCACACAGAAGAGCGTACGGCGTGGCTGTAAGTGTATTCATCTTTTTCCTGTACACGCGACAACCATGTAAACGCATCAGGGTTGCGCAGTACGCTGTCCACCATTTCGCTGGCGACACGTTTAGTTTCACCGAGGGAGATATTTTCGAGCTGCTTGTTTTCGAGTAATTCGATTACCTCCACCACAGCGCCATAGACTTTTTGGTGAAGTTGTTTGGCTTTTTTAACCTCTTTTTGCAGGGGTTGCACTTCGCGGTAGAGGTTGCGTTGAATTTTTAAAGGAGCAACTGGCTCAGTGATGGTGGCGTTTTCGCGTTCGCGCCCTGTAACCTTGGTGCGTCCAAACTTACCGTCCAGTTTTTTAAGGTTAGCGGCTATGGGGCCTCGACCACGCTCAACATCAATATAAACATAATGGCAGAGGCTTTTAAGTTCGTTAATTTCCTGCAAGTCACGCAAGTAAAAGCCTTGGAGGGGAAACGGGGTTTGCGACCACGGGCGATCTAAGCCTGAGACATACATGCCTAGGCTCAATTCGTTGACATCTACTTTAACCTGCTTGATACCCACGGTTAGCCTCACCAATTATTGACTATCAATTCCATCTAATAAGCGCACTTGATAATGCCATTATGATTGCTTGAGTGTAATCAAGAATAGCCCAACAAACTAGAGCTTGGCGCCGCAAATGTGACTAAGGGGCTTTTATCTCGCGCTGAGTGGCACCGTACTAAGCATGATATTGGCCGGATAGCTCATGTACTGCATGGATAAAAGCGCCAGCATGTTCTGGGTTAACTTCCGGTGTAATACCATGTCCCAAATTAAATACATGACCTGATCCCTTACCATAAGCGCTTAGGATGTTCCCAACCTCTGTACGAATACGTTCGGGTGATGCATACAGAATGGTTGGGTCCATATTGCCTTGCAGGGCGACTTTATCACCTACGCGTGCACGTGCGGCGGTGATATCGGTGGTCCAGTCCAAGCCCAGTGCGGTAGCGCCTGTAGCGGCCATAGCCTCCAGCCATTGACCCCCGCCTTTGGTGAAGAGAATCGCGGGTACTTGGCGGCCTTCATGCTCGCGAATTAAACCCGAGATAATTTTTTGCATGTAGTTGAGCGAAAACTCTTGATAGGCCGCGTGCGCTAAGGCTCCGCCCCAAGTATCAAAAATCTGCACGGCTTGCGCGCCCGCCTGAATTTGGGCGTTCAGATAGGCGGTGACCGAGTCAGCTAGCACATCCAACAAGCGATGCATTAACTGTGGTTGGTTGTAGAGCATTTCTTTCGCGCGACGGAAGTCGCGGCTGGAGCCACCTTCGATCATGTAAGTGGCCAAGGTCCAAGGGCTGCCTGAGAAACCAATGAGTGGCACGCGGCCATTGAGTTCGCGGCGAATAGTTTTGACGGCATTGATTACATAAGGCAAATCCTGCTCAGGGTTGATAACGGACAGTGCATTGATATCGTCTTCAGTACGTACCGGTTTGCGGAATTTGGGCCCTTCACCTGTTTCAAAATACAGGCCTAAACCCATGGCATCGGGTATGGTCAAAATATCGGAAAAGAGAATGGCGGCATCCAATGGGTAGCGATCTAGAGGCTGTAAGGTTACCTCGCAGGCCATATCGGGATTGGTACACAAACCCATAAAGTCGCCAGCACGTTCGCGGCTGGCACGGTACTCAGGTAGATAGCGACCCGCTTGACGCATCATCCATACGGGGGTTACATCGACGGGTTGTTTCAATAGTGCGCGCAAAAAGCGGTCATTTTTTAATTCAGTCATTCTTTGGTCCTCAAGGCGAGCAAATGGCTCTGCCGGATAGCATTAGCCCCGCAAGGGCGGGGCTAATGAGTTTATCGTATCTGTTTAAATCACTCTTTGCGCTGGATTAAACCTGCAGGTAATCCAAAATGCCTTGCGCTGCTTCACGGCCTTCCCAAATGGCAGTAACTACTAGGTCAGAGCCGCGTACCATATCGCCACCAGCAAACACTTTTGGGTTGCTAGTTTGGAATTTGAACGTTTGCTGTTCGGGCGCAATCACGCCGCCCCAGTTGTTAGTTTTCACACCGTTAGTTTCAAACCAAGGTTGTGGGTTGGGGCGGAAACCGAAGGCGATCAGCACTACGTCTGCGGGCAGAATTTCTTCAGAACCTTCAATGACTACTGGGCTGCGACGGCCTTTTTCATCAGGTTCACCCAACTGAGTGGTCACCACTTTAACGCCTTCAACTTTGCCATTACCGACTACGGCTACTGGCTGGCGATTGAAGAGGAATTCAACGCCCTCTTCACGCGCATTGGCTACTTCGCGCTTGGAGCCTGGCATGTTGTCTTCGTCGCGGCGATAGGCGCAAGTTACAGAATCAGCGCCTTGGCGAATAGATGTGCGATTGCAATCCATGGCAGTATCGCCACCACCGAGTACGACCACTTTCTTGCCTTTTACACTGATGAAATCTGCCGCGTCTTTCTCAAAGCCGAGATTGCGATTGACGCTAGCTACCAAGAAAGGTAGCGCATCATAAACGCCGGTCAAATCTTCGCCAGGGAAGCCACCCTTCATGTACGTATAGGTGCCCATGCCCATGAAAACTGCATCGTAATCGCGCAGTAATTCTTGCATGGTTACGTCTTTGCCTACTTCGGTGTTCAACCGGAATTCAATACCCATTTCGGTAAAGATCTGACGGCGACGTGACAGCACGGATTTCTCCAATTTGAATTCGGGAATGCCAAATGTTAGCAGACCACCAATTTCAGGATACTTGTCGAATACCACTGGTTTAACGCCATTGCGCACTAAAACATCGGCACAGCCAATACCGGCTGGGCCAGCGCCAACAATGGCTACTTTTTTATTCGTCCACACCACATTGGACATGTCTGGCTTCCAACCCATGGCGAAGGCAGTATCGGTGATGTACTTTTCAGCGTTGCCGATAGTCACCGCGCCAAAGCCATCGTTCAAGGTGCACGCACCCTCACATAGGCGATCCTGTGGGCACACGCGACCACACACTTCAGGTAGTGAGTTGGTTTGGTGGCTCAGCTCGGCCGCTTCAAAAATATTGCCTTCAGAAATCAGCTTCAACCAATTGGGAATGAAGTTGTGTACTGGGCATTTCCACTCACAGTAAGGATTGCCGCACTCGAGGCAGCGGTGTGATTGACCCTCAACCTCTTCTTTGGCAAAGGGTTGATAGATTTCAACAAACTTGTGTCTGCGCGTTTCCAAGTCTTTCTTGGTGGGGTCTTGACGACCCACATCCAGAAATTGAAAGTCATTGTTTAAACGTGTCATGATAATGCCTCTCTTCGCCAAACCTTATTCGCCGCGCTTGCGGAAACTGACTAACAAACTGCCCAAAGATGCGGCTTTGGGTTTGACCAGCCAGAACTTACCGATGTAATCATCGAAGTTATCGAGCAGGTGTTGGCCCCAGGCACTTTCGGTTTCCTGAGCAAATTCCTCAATAACACTGCGCAAATGGTTGCGATGAGCTTCCAGTGCTTCGGTATTAATTCGGTGAATGTCCACCAGCTCGTGGTTGTAGCGATCAACAAAGTCGTTAGCTTCATCCAGTACATAAGCAAAACCACCGGTCATGCCCGCACCGAAGTTGACGCCAGTTTGTCCCAGAACGGTTACCACACCACCAGTCATGTATTCACAGCAGTGATCGCCCGCGCCTTCCACAACCACATGGGCACCCGAGTTCCGCACCCCACAACGCTCACCCGCTGTACCTGCAGCAAATAGCTTGCCACCGGTGGCACCATATAGGCAGGTGTTTCCCATGATGCTGGTTACATTAGATTTGAAGCTTGAATTACGCGGTGGACGCAGTACTAGCTTGCCACCCGCCATACCTTTACCGACGTAATCGTTGGCATCGCCTTCAAGATACATATCCAAGCCGCCGGCATTCCACACGCCGAAGCTTTGACCTGCAATGCCTGTCAACTTCAATGTAATGGGCTTGTCGGACATGCCTTGGTTGCCGTAGCGTTTGGCGATTTCACCGCTGATACGCGCACCTATGGAGCGGTCACAGTTGGTGATGCGGAATTCAAATTCACCACCTGTTTTGCCTTCAATTGCAGGTAATAACACGCGCATGATAGCTTCAGCCGTTTCACCTTTATCGAAAGGCTCGTTTTTACTGACCGCACACAATTGCGGTTTGGTTGCCAAAAAGTCATCTGAATAGATGATGCGGCTCAAATCCAATTGTTGTTGTTTAACTGTTTCGCCTTCAAGAATTTTCAATAAATCTACGCGACCAACCAATTCACCCAGCGTGCGAACACCAAGGCGTGCCATCCATTCACGAGTTTCTTCGGCAACGAACTTGAAGAAGTTCATGGCCATTTCAACGGTGCCAATGTAGTGGTCTTTGCGCAGTTTATCTTGTTGGGTAGCAACACCCGTTGCGCAGTTGTTCAAATGGCATATCCGCAGGTATTTACAGCCGAGCGCCACCATGGGGCCAGTGCCAAAGCCAAAGCTCTCCGCGCCTAGCATGGCCGCTTTAACAACGTCTAAGCCGGTTTTTAAGCCACCGTCAGTTTGTACGCGTACCTTGTCCCGCAAGTCGTTGGCGCGCAGGGTTTGATGGGTTTCAGACAAGCCCAATTCCCATGGCGAACCTGCGTACTTAATCGATGTTAAAGGGCTTGCTGCTGTACCGCCGTCATAACCAGAGATAGTAATCAAATCCGCGTAGGCTTTAGCTACGCCCGCAGCGATGGTACCTACGCCGGGGCGTGATACCAGTTTCACTGACACCAGTGCATCAGGGTTAACTTGCTTCAAGTCGAAAATCAGTTGCGCCAGATCTTCGATGGAGTAAATATCGTGGTGCGGAGGTGGTGAAATGAGCGTCACACCAGGCACTGAATGACGCAAGCGAGCAATTAGCTCATTCACTTTACCACCGGGCAGCTGGCCGCCCTCGCCGGGTTTGGCGCCTTGGGCTACTTTAATCTGCAGTACTTCGGCGTTAACCAAATAGGCTGGTGTGACACCGAAACGCCCAGATGCTACCTGCTTAATTTTGGATGACTTAATGGTGCCATAGCGCGCTGGGTCTTCACCGCCTTCACCAGAGTTGGAGCGCCCACCCAGGCGGTTCATGGCTTCCGCCAATGATTCATGCGCTTCAGGTGACAGAGCACCGAGCGACATGCCCGCAGAGTCAAAACGCTTAATAATACTTTCAATCGGTTCAACTTCAGACAGTGGAACCGGCTTGCAGGCGTCTTCGCGAATAGCCAACAAATCACGCAGCATAGAAACTGGGCGCTTGTTAACCAAGTCGGCATAGTTGCGCCACAATGCATAGTTACCGCTTTGTACGGCACGTTGCAGAGTTTGCACTACGTCCGGGTTAAAGGCATGGTATTCAGAATTGTGTACATACTTGAGCAAGCCGCCCTGAATGATTGGCTTGCGTTCTAACCAAGCGCTCTGGGCGACGATTTTTTGATCTGCTTCTAAATCTTCAAAGCGTGCGCCACCAATACGGCTGGGTGTGCTTTCGAAACACGTGCTCACCACTTCTTCCGCTAAACCTATGGCTTCAAACAATTGCGCACCACGATAAGAGGTGATGGTTGAAATGCCCATTTTCGACAGAATTTTCAGCAGGCCTTTGTCGATACCTTTGCGGTAATTTTTGTAGGCGGAATCTGTATCTACCAGTAGCTCGCCAGTCTCAATCAAATCGTTGAGAGCGTAGTAACTGAGGTATGGATAAACCGCCGTAGCGCCATACGCTATCAACGCGGCAACCTGATGGGGATCGCGTGCAGTGCCAGTTTCTACAATGATATTCGCATCACAGCGCAGACCCACGTTCGTTAAGTGCTGGTGTACTGCACCTACCGCGAGAAGTGCATGGATGGGCAATTGGCCTTGTTTAAAGCCATAATCACTCAATATCATTAAAACATTGCCGCTTTTAACCGATGTGGCAACGTCTTCGCAAAGCTGGGTAAGCGCTTGCTTCAAGTTGGTGCTTGTTGGATCGTAATGTAGCGAAAAGGTAGCTGCTTCATAGCCAGGGCGATCCAGACTCAACAGACCACGGAATTTTGCAGGTGACAGTACTGGCGAGCTGAGAATGACACGATCAGCGTGTTCAGGTAGTTCGTCATACACTGGCAATTCACGGCCCAGGCACGTTTCCAGCGACATGACGATGGCTTCGCGCAATGGGTCTATGGGCGGGTTGGTCACCTGTGCAAATTGTTGGCGGAAGTAGTCATAGAGCGAACGTTGCTGGCGCGACAACACAGCCATAGGGGTATCATCCCCCATGGAGCCAACCGCTTCTTGGCCGCCTTCAGCCAGAGGGCGCAACAATTGGTCGCGCTCTTCGAAGGAGACCTGATACATCTTCATATTGGCTTTTAGCTCAATACCTTCGATACCGTTTTCTTTGGTGTCGGTATTCAGCGTTGATTCAACACGCAACGCGCGCTCTTTCAGCCATTGCTTGTAAGGCTTGCTGGACTTGAGTTGGTTATCAACTTCTAGCGTGTGATGTAGCTGGCCGGTCAATGTGTCAATTGACATAATTTGGCCGGGGCCAAGGCGGCCTTTGGCCACCACATCAGCGGGATCGTAGTTATATACACCCACTTCCGATGCGACAGTAATAATGTCGTCATTCGTGATGACCCAACGTGATGGGCGCAAACCATTGCGATCCAGTGTGCACACCGCATAGCGACCATCGGTAATAACTAAGCCGGCGGGGCCATCCCAAGGTTCGATGTGCATTGAGTTGTACTCATAGAATGCACGCAAATCGGGATCCATGTTTTCAACGTTCTGCCACGCAGGCGGAACCAGCATGCGTATCGCGCGGTGCAACTCCATACCGCCTAGGGTCAAAATTTCCAGCATGTTGTCGAGGCTGGATGAGTCTGAGCCGGTACGATTTACCAGAGGGGTCACTGAATTAAGTTCGGGTAATAGCGGTGTTATAAATTTAGGTGTGCGCGCCACAGACCAGTTACGGTTACCTACAACGGTATTGATCTCACCATTGTGCGCCAACATGCGGAATGGCTGAGCCAAAGGCCATTGTGGCGTGGTGTTGGTAGAAAAGCGTTGGTGGAATACGCAGATGGCGGTTTCTAAGCGCGGGTCGGCCAAATCAGCGAAGAAGCGCGGCAAATCCACGGGCATCATCAAGCCTTTGTAGGACAATACACCAGTGCTTAAGCTGGCAATATAAAAGGCCTTATCGTCTTGCAGGCGCAGTTCGGCTTTGCGGCGCGCCATAAAGAGTTTGGCGTTGACTTGTTCCAGCGATAAACCATTACTATTTACGAATAAGTGGTTAAACCTAGGCAGCGATTTCATTGCGATAGGGCCAAGGCAGCTTGGATCTACTGGCACCTCGCGCCAACCGGCAACAACCAAACCTTGAGCGGTGAGTTCTTCAGCTAAAACGGAACGAGCAGCATCTGCTCGCGCGGAGTCGCGGCTCAGCATAACAGCGCCAACACCATAAATCGCGGTCAGCTCAACATTGCAGGCTTCTTTCGCTACGGCGCGCAGAAAGCTGTCGGGCTTTTGAATTAGCAGGCCGCAACCGTCGCCGGTTTTACCGTCTGAGTTAATGCCGCCGCGATGGGTCATACAAGTCAGCGCTTCAATCGCCGTGGTAAGCAGACGATGGCTGGTTTTTCCCTTCAGGTGGGCAATCAAACCGAAACCGCAGTTATCTTTAAACTCGTCTATCTGGTAGAGGCCAGTGGTCATAGGCTGCATCTCTGGTAAATTCATTCAACATCAAAATCTGGCGAAAACGTCACAATAACTATCCACCAAATTCGAAATAATCCGACTGTTCTAGACAAAAATGCCCCACGCGTTTGGGGCAGGCAAATGGGCGCAGGATATTACCCGCTTGACTATGGAATGGCAAGTAAATGCACTTGGAATTGGGTCGTACAAACATTGCCAGAATATTGGCGTGAAGAAAAGATACACCCTCAAAATAATCTACACAAAATGCAGAAAGAAACCTAGAAATTGCCATAACAAGATTCGCTAACCCCCTAAAAATGCTAAAGAATGCACATTTAGCAACTCAATCTGACTTACGGTGTTACTTTTACGATAACAAGGCTTTAACATTGAGCAGATATAAGCTAAGTTAAGAGTTTGACAAATTGGGCTTTCTGTCACCGAACCCACAAAAGCCTTAAAACCCACGTTTCGCTATGCCGCCCCATGGGGTAACTCTAGGTAAATTAGGAAGACACCATGCAAACAAAAACGACGTTTAATTTCCTTAGCGCCAGCCTCATATGCTTCATATTAACAGCCTGTGGTGGTGGAAGCGGGGGTAGCTCGGCGCTGGATAATCAGCTAAATGGCGGTACAAGCACAAACGGCACCACCAACTGGCGTATCGGAAATGGTTCAGGCTCAACCTTCGTTTCTGGCGCTCTTGCGGTAGACCCAACAAAAATTCTGTATGCCGGCGGCTCTGTCGCCGTCAGCTTCTCTATAGTAAACGAGTCTGGGAATTATATTTCCGATAGTATTCCGGTCCAAATTTCATCTCCCTGTCTTGCTAATGGTACGGCAAAGATTGCGGAAGGCGCCTCTCTTGTTTCAACTACTGGTCTGGTAACCTTTCAATATCAACCGACCAATTGTGTTGGTAAAGAAACAGTTACAGCTACTGCAACCTATAAAAACAAAACGCTTTCCGCAACGGGCATAGTCAATATAAATAATATACGTCTTGGCTTGGGTAATGGTGTTAGTTTTATCCCTACAAAACTGGATCTTGGTGCTAATTATCTGGCACTTTTTACAGGCCAAACTACGCTCATAAGCGTTAATGTGGTCAATGACAATGGCGACCCTGTTGCTACATCTATGCCTGTAACGCTTTCGTCTGGTTGTATTAATTCTGGGGCGTCATCAATTACTGGCGGCAACACAATTAATAGTAATAGCGGACAAATCATTGGTGAATATAAAGCGGGTACTTGTTTTGGTGATGATACGGTTACTGCAAGCGTTAACTATGCAGGTAACATCATTTCTGCATCAGCTACGATTCCACAAGTCAACAACAAGCGAATTGGTTCCGGTACTGGCGGTAATTTTACTCCTGGGCAGATGACGGCATCTACTTCGACTACTCTGTTTCAAGGTGATACAACACAGTTGATTGTCAACATTGTCGATAATCAAAGCAATTTAGTAAGTCAAGCTGTTCAAGTATCTTTTGATTCGCCTTGCATTAGTGCTGGTCAATCTACAGTTGCGGGAGGCAATGTTGTAAACAGTATAAATGGCGTGGCTAAAATTCAATATACCGTGGGTCAATGCAGTATTGATGATACGGTTACAGCAACAATTGCCAATGGCAATTCTACAATTGATGCGTCTATTTCTTTACCTATAGATACTCGTCGGTTGGGCTCTGGCTTCGGTGCTAGCTTTGTTAATGGTGCTCTTGAGTTGGGGATAGGTTCTGGGGCTTTGTCCCCTGGCGGTACTACAACGGTAACTGCCTATATTGTTAACTCCAATGGCGATTTAGTGACAGACCCGATGAATGTGACATTTTCATCGCCCTGTATTTCAGCGGGTAATGCAGTAATTGCGGGCGGAAATACCGTTACTTCTGCAAATGGTAAAGCAATTGCCACTTACACGTCGCAAGGCTGTGCGGGTATAGCGGGAGTGGATACCATTAAAGCCACTGCATCCTTCAGAAGCGTTGTGCTCAGTGCATCTTCTGATTTGGCGGTTAAATCGGATAGCGCGCAAACCATAAAATTTGTCGGTGCCAATCCTTCACCTACTATTAGCATTAAGGGTACGGGTGGTCAGGAGACCTCAATTTTGACGTTCCAAGTGCTTGGGCAAGGTGGTACTCCACTTAAAGGTGTATGCGTTACTTTTGCACCTAGTACCACTGTGGGTGGTTTGGGGTTAGTGCCAAGCAAGTGTAATCCCGCAGGTCCAGAAACTTATGGCTCCACTACGGATAGCAATGGTAATGCAACTACTACAGTTCAGGCGGGAACCGTGGCGACTCCGGTTCGGGTCACGGCAACTACATCTAATGGCATTAGTACACAATCTAGTGCTCTGGCCATTTCGACGGGTATACCTGATCAAAACAGTATGAGCTTATCTGCCAGTAATTTGCAGCCAATCGGTTGGGAGTATGATGGTGAAGTAAGTACTCTTACTATTCGTTTGGCGGATGCGTTTAATAACCCTGTTCCAGATGGTACGAGTGTTTCCTTTACGACCAGTGGTGGCGCCATTGACCCTAATTGTACTACCGGTAGTGCCGGTCACGGCGCATGTACTGTGGTTTGGCGTAGTCAATCACCTCGTCCGGTTTCGCAAAACCAGGTTAGTTTTGACTCTTCACTCAATATGGTTTGCCCAGCTGCGCAAGATTCAAATGGTTATGCCATTACCGAGTGTCGCAGTGGTCGTATAAAAGTGTTGGCAACGGCTATTGGCAATGAATCATTTATTGATGGTAATGGTAACGGTCTTTACGACGATCCAACGGTTGATATTTTCGTTACTCATTCAGCAAGTAACTCCGCGGATGCTAATAAGTTGGCGTGTAATGCGAACGCCCCCAAATCATCGGCTTCAGTGGGAACAACTAAAGGTTGTGATGATTTGCCTGAAGCTTATTTGGACGGTAACTTCAATGGCAACCGATCTAATGATGAGACCTTTGTCGATTTTAACCAAAACGGAACATATGATTCGGCAAATGGTAAATATGATGGTGCCTTGTGTGCTGGAACAGCAAAAGCAAATGGCCAATGTACGACCAATAAAGTGACGGTACGCGATGATATTACTTTGACTATGGCTTGTACTACACCGTTTATATCTGGTGGGAAAATGCCTGGTTTACGTAATATCGTTGCAGGCGACAATTTTCATGCAGGCAGTATTTTTCAGCTACCGTTCTTGGTTGCCGATTGCAATGGTAATGGAATGCCTTCTGGTACGACAATTAGCTATGATAAAACCAATTTGCTTAATGTGGATACTGTTAGCTTGAGTCAGGCGAAGGTTGGCCAATCAACGGAGCCGACTATAACAACGCTTACATTGACCGCGAATGCAACTAATCCACCCTCCGGGTATTTAATTATTAATGTAACATCGCCTGCTCCCTCTTCTGGGACTGTGACAACTACTTTCACCATTAAAGTAAATTAAGTTTTATATAGTTGTTTAAAACAAAAAAGCCGCCGTGAAAACGGCGGCCTTTTTGTTTGGAGTGAAGTTAAAAATTTTCTTTAAGTGATTACACGTTAAAAAGAAAATGCAAAACATCGCCATCTTTTACAATATATTCTTTGCCTTCTTTGCGGGATTT
>Ga0209067_10000782_pt1 | contig 19938 bp, 17 predicted proteins | sample ColStrG_CSR_2013_FD_187199 | JGI IMG/M metagenome (GOLD analysis project Ga0209067, IMG submission 187199) | Freshwater sediment microbial communities in response to fracking from Pennsylvania, USA - Cold Stream Run_MetaG_CSR_2013 (SPAdes)... | ecosystem: Environmental > Aquatic > Freshwater >...
CCTACGAACGGCGGGCTGCGCTACCAGTCTACGACTGGAGCCTCGGCCAGGCCGGTCCGGAGAATCTCTCCGAAACCCTGGCCGAAGTTCTCTTTGGCGATGGTTTGAGTAAGGGTCTTCTGGTGGGCGCTAGAGGACTCGAACCTCCGACCTCAGCCGTGTGAAGGCTGCGCTCTAACCAACTGAGCTAAGCGCCCGGGTGCCGCGGCACGCTGTCCACGGCAGAACGTGCATCCTAGCCCGGCCGGCTGCCGGGGCCAGGCAGGTGCAGGGCGGCCACGTCTCCATTGCCAGGAGTCAGGCGGGTACCGGTGCCACCGCGTCGAATCCGAGTGCGGCCTCGAGTGCGGCCGCCGCCCGGATGACCACCAGGTCGGCGTGCTGGGGCCCGACCAGCTGCAGACCGATCGGCACCCCGGCCGACGAGAGCCCGACGCAGACGGTGGCCGCCGGCGACCGGGTCATGTTGAACGCATAGGTCATCTTCACCCAGTTGTAGTCCGTCGTCCCGTTGATCATCCCGGCCCCGCCGAGCGACCGGGGCGGCGGGGGCGCCGCCATGGTCGGGGTGACCAGCAGCCGGACGTCGTGGAAGAGGTCGACCAGGCGGACGTTCAGGAGGTGGCAGGCGTCCTCGGCACGGACCACCTCGAGAGCGCTGGTCCCGGCTGCCCCGTCGAGGATCATCCGCAGTACCGGGTCGACCTGCTCCCAGTCCGGGGTGCCGACCAGTCCGGCGTGGGTCCGCAGGTTGTAGGCACCGGACAGGGTGAGCCAAGGGTCGACCGGGTCGGTGTCGAAGACGGTGTCGACCGCGACCACCTCGGTGCCCAGGTCGGACAGTACGTCGACCGCCCGGCGGCACAGGGAGAGCACCTCGTCGTCGATCTCGGCGTACCCGAGGGTCGGCGACCACGCCACCCGGGCCGGCGGTCGGGCCCCCACAAGCGCAGCCGGCCACGACGCCTCCGGCCGCGGCAACGACCGCAGATCGGTCGGGTCCGGCCCGACCACCACGTCGAGTGCGGCCACCAGGTCCTCCATCCGCCGGGCCATCGGCCCCTTGGTGGACAGGTGCTGCCAGTCCGGGGGCTGGGTGCCTCCCGACGGCACGCGCCCGAGCGAGGCCTTCACCCCGGAGAGCCCGCAGCACGACGACGGGATCCGCAGCGACCCTCCCCCGTCCGAACCGGTGGCCAACGGCACCATTCCCGCCGCGATGGCCGCGCCGCTCCCCCCGGACGAACCGCCCGGGGTGTGGTCGGTGTTCCACGGGTTGAGGGTGGCCCCGAAGACCGGGTTGTCGGTGTCCGGCTTCCACCCCAGCTCGGGGGTGTTGGTCTTGCCGACCACCACGCATCCGGCCGCCACCAGGCGGGCCACCAGCGTCGAGTCGGCGGTGGCCGGCGGGTTGTCGGCGTAGGCGGCGGAGCCATGGGTGGTGACGTACCCCGCAGCGTCCTCCAGATCCTTCACCCCGAGCGGGATCCCGGCCAACGGTCCCGGGTCGCCACCAGACGCCACGACGGCGTCCACTGCTTCAGCGGCCGCCCTGGCCCGGTCCTCGTCCACGGCGACGAAGGCGTTGATGGTGGGGTTGACCGCCCGGATCCGCCCGAGGGCGTGGTCCACCAGCGCCGACGCCGTCAGCCGGCCGCTCCGGACCTGTGCCGCCAGGTCGACCACCGATGCCGTGGAGAAGTCCATACTGCGACCGTACCGGTGCACCCACCTGCGGACAAGGGACGCTCCGGCACACACGGTGACCCCGACCACCGGACCCATGGCACCCGGCCCCCGCACGACGACCGTCACGGCACCCGACGAGCGGCCGTTTCGACAGGAGTGCCCGGGCCGTTGCAGGCTGGACGCATGGCGACGCCCCCGTCCGACAGCCCCCGTGTGGCGGGCACCGTCCTCGACCACGTGGCCCATGCCGTCCCCCGCTGGCAGGACGTGTGGGACCGCTACGCCACCGACCTGGGCGCCGTCTGGGCCTCCGGGGGACCCGGACCTGGCTTCGCCCCCGGTCAGCTGCGGTTCGCCAACGGCGCACGGGTGGAGCTCCTGATGCCGTGGGACGTCGCGGTCAACGACTTCCTCGCCCGCTTCCTGGCCCGCAACGGACCCGGACCCCACCACCTCACCTTCAAGGTGCCCGACCTCGGTCTGGCCATCGACGAGGCCCGGCGGTTCGGCATCGACCCCATCAACATCGACCGCTCCGACCCGGAATGGATGGAGGCGTTCCTCCACCCGAAGCGGGCCGGCGGTGTCGTCGTGCAGCTGGCCGAGGCGGCCCATCCGTGGAGCAGCCCGCCGCCCGACGACTACCCCGGCGACCTGCGCCTGCGACTCGACGGCTCGGGCCCGACGGCCCCGGCCACCCTGACCCGGGTGTGCCACGTGGTGGCCGACCTGGACGCCGCACTGGCACTGTTCGCTGGCCTGCTTGCCGGCGAGGTGACCGACGAGGGGTCCGAGGACGGCATGCGCTGGGTCGACCTGCGGTGGGCGGGCCCGCTCGGGCTGCGCCTGGTGGGCGCCGAGGCGCCCGGTGGGTCCGGTCCGGTGGGCGACTGGCTGGGCGGCCTGGCCGGCCGGGTCCACCACGTGGCCCTCGAGACCGAGGAGCCCGAGGGTGTCACCGGGGCCCACCCGGCCGCGCCCGGGATCGCCACGCTCGGTGCCGGGCGCGCCCGCCTCCTCGTCCCGGCGGAGGAGAACTGCGGCCTCGCAATGGTGCTGAGCGGGTTCGGTGGCACCTCCGGAGCACCCGACCCCGGGCCGGTAGCCTGAGTCCGATGGCAGATCCGCAGGACGACACCACCGACGACGACGCCACCGACGCGGTCGGGGACGGCGCCGAGGGCCCCGGCGTCCCGCCGGCACCCCGGCCCGAGGGACGCATGGCCCGACTCGAGCGGCGCCTCGCGCCCAAGCCGGCCGTGGCCCGGCCCGCCAAGGACGGTACGCCCGGGGCGCCCACCAAGTGGTCCGTGGACCGGCTCGACGGACGGGAGCGGCTCTACTGCTACGTCGCCGCGATCATGGCCGTCGTCTTCGCCCTCCTCATCTACGTCGGCGAGACCACCCAGAAGAACTTCCACCCGATCAAGAACCAGTTCTCCCCCACCACCGCCCTGCTGGTGGGTCTGGGCAGTGCGGTCGCACTGGCCCTCACCACCTGGATCGGCCGGCGGGCGCTGGTCGGATTCGTCGCCCTGTTCGCCTTCCTCGGCTTCGAGAACTCCGCATTCGTCATCGGCATCCCCTTCCTGGTGCTGGCCGGCTGGCTGCTCTACCGCTCCTACAAGGTGCAGAAGGAGGCCACGGCCAAGCTGCGCGCCGACCGGGCCACCTCGGGGGGGACTCCGGCCGCCCGGACACCGAAGGGTGCCGCGGTCTCGGGCCGGAAGGCGGCCGAACAACGCACGACGGCGAAGAAGGGGCCGGCCACGCCCGAATCGAACAAGCGCTATACGCCGAAGAAGCCGCCGCCCAAGCCGATCCCGGCGCCCAAGCCCTCGTGGCGCGAGCGACGGGCGGCCAAGGCCTCCGACTGACGGTCCCGGTCGAGCGCACGGACGGCGCCCGGCCCTACGACGGGTCGGTCACCAGGGCCGAGCGCAGCAGCTCGAGGATCTCGTTGCGCCGGCGCACCAGCGACCGGGCCGTCGGCTCCTCGCCGAAGGCGCGCAGCACCTCGACCTCGGTCAGCATGCCGATCACCGTCGAGTAGATGGCCAGCAGCAGCAGACGCGGGTCGTGCCGCCGCATGTGCCCGGCGTCCATCTCGGCTTCCAGGAACTCGGTGGCCCGCTGGACCAGGGGCTCCACGGCGGTCACGAACCGGGTGGCCGCCGGCGTGCCCAGACGGCCCATCTCCCGGACCAGGCCCAGCAGCTCGGGCCTGCGGGCCGCCAGTCGGAAGACCGATCGCACCACCGCCTCGACCCGGGCCCAGCCGGTGCCGGCGCCGGCCAGCGACGCCTCCAGCGCGGCCGACAACTCGACCGCGCTGCGGTCGACGACCGCCTCGAGCAGGACCTCCTTGCTGGGGAACCAGTACAGGATGGTCTGCTTGCGGATGTCGAGGCCCACCGCCAGCGCGTCGAGCGATGACGCCTCGTACCCTCGGGTGGCGAAGGACACGAGAGCCGCGTCCAGGATCCGCTCCGACGTGCTGACCCCGTCGGCGTCGGTGCGCCCGCCTTCGGGCACCGGGCGGGGGCGACTCCGGTCCCGACCCGCCGCCCGGGGTGCGCCGCGCTCCCCCGACCCGGCCGCCGGACGCTTCGTCGGCTCCCCCGCTGGCATGGTCGACCCGGTCACTTACCATATGGTAGACAGATCGGGTGACCCGCGTCCGCGACGCCCTGGCCGGTAGGCGCTTCTTCATCACCGGCGCCACCGGGTTCCTGGGCACCGCACTGGTCGAGCGGATCCTGCGCAGCGTCCCCGACAGCCAGGTCGTCCTCCTCATCCGACCCGGCCGCCGCGCCACGCCGATGCAGCGGGCCACCAAGGAGATCCTGAAGAACGACTGCTTCGACCGGCTGCGCGAGGAGCTCGGCGACCGGTTCGACGATGACATGGCCGCCCGGGTGACCGCCGTGGCCGGCGACGTGGCCACTGACGGGCTGGGCCTGGACGACGCCGGCCTCGAGGCCCTGTCCCACTGCGACATCGTGGTGCACTCGGCCGCGTCGGTCAGCTTCGACTCACCGCTCGACGCCGCCGTCGAGGTCAACCTGCTCGGACCGTCCCGGGTGGCGGCCGCACTGGTGGCCGCCCGTGACCTCGCCCGTGCCGACGGCCGGCGGGGCCCGGTCCACTTCCTCCCGGTGTCGACCGCGTACGTGGCCAGCACCCACCAGGGCGAGGCCAAGGAGGAGCTGCTCGACGCCAACCCCTTCACCATCGACGTCGACTGGCGCACCGAGGTCGACGCCGCCCGGCGCCAGCGGGGCGATTCGGAGGCCGAGTCCCGCCAGCCCGAGCGCCTGACCCGGTTCCACAAGGAGGCCCGTGAGGAGCTCGGCGGGGCCGGGCTGCACCTGCTGGCCGAGCGGGCCGAGCGCCTGCGCGAGGACTGGGTGAAGAAGCAGATGGTCTCGATCGGACAGGCCCGGGCCCAGTCGCTCGGGTGGCCTGACGCCTATCCGTACACGAAGGCCCTGGGCGAGCGGGCGCTCGTGGCCCAGTTCGGCGACACCGTCCCGATCACCATCATCCGGCCGTCGATCATCGAGTCCGCCCTGGCCGAACCCCGACCGGGCTGGATCCGCGGGTTCCGGATGGCTGAGCCGATCATCATCTCCTACGCCCGCGGCCTGCTGCGGGAGTTCCCGGGCGTACCCGAAGGGGTCACCGACGTGATCCCGGTGGACCTGGTGGTGGCGACGATCATTGCCGTGGCCGGCGAGGCCCTCCTCCAGGCCGACTCGGACGACCCGGCCGACGCCTACACCGGTCCGTCCGTCTACCAGGTGGCCTCCGGCGTGCGGAACCCCTTCCGCTACGGGCGCCTGGTGGAGCTGGTGACGGCCTGGTTCACCGAGCACCCGCTCTACGACCAGGACGGACAGCCCATCGTGGTGCCCGAGTGGTCGTTCCCCGGCCGGGGCCGGGTCCAGCGCCAGCTCACCCGGGCGTCGAAGGCGATGTCGCTGGCCGAGCGGGTCGTCGGATCGCTCCCCATCCGGGGCAGGCAGGCCGAGTGGATGGCCGCCCTGGAGGAGCAGCACCTGCTGGCCGACCGGGCTCTCGGCTACGTGGAGCTCTACGGCGCCTACACCGAGACCGACGCCCTCTACCGGGTGGACCGGCTGATCGCCCTGTGGGACCGCATGGACGAGGACGACCGGGCCACGTTCTGCCTCGACCCCGCCGCCGTCGACTGGGCGACGTACGTCAACGAGATCCACCTGCCCTCGATCATCGAGCACGCACGGGTGCGGACGACACCGGGCAAGTCGGTCAAGACCAACCGGGCCGACCGGGCCCGCAAGAACATCCTCTCCCCCGACCGCCATCTGGCCGCCTTCGACCTCGAGAACACCCTGATCGCGTCCAACGTGGTGGACTCGTACGCCTGGCTGGCCTCGCGCCACCTGCCGGCCGGCGAGCGGGCCGCCTTCGTGGCCGACCTGGTGGCCGAGGCCCCCGCGCTGCTCGCCCTCGACCGACGCGACCGGGGGGACTTCCTGCGCTCCTTCTACCGCCGCTACGACGGCGCCCCGGTCGCCCGGCTGCGCGACGACGGCTGGGACCTCTTCCACCATCTGCTGCTGGCCAAGTCCTTCCCGGCCGGCATCGCCCGGGTGCGGGCCCACCAGGCACTCGGCCACCGGACCATCCTGATCACCGGCGCCCTCGACTTCGTGGTCGAGCCGTTCCGACCCCTGTTCGACGAGATCGTCTGCGCCCGCCTCGGCGAGGAGGACGGGAAGTTCACCGGCCGCCTCGAACTCCTGCCCCCCATCGGCGAGGCACGCGCCCTGGTGCTGGCCGAGTACGCCGAGTCCCAAGGCCTCCGCCTGGATGAGTCGATGGCCTACGCCGACTCGGCGAGCGACCTGCCCATGCTCGAGGCAGTCGGCTTCCCCGTGGCTGTCAACCCCGAGGCCAAGCTGGCTGCCATCGCCCGGCGGCGGGGCTGGCACGTGGAGACCTGGCACAAGGCCGACGGCGGCGCCCAGCCCCTGCTGCCCCTCGGTCCGCTCGACCGCCGTGGGGCCGCCGCCCGCGGGCGCACCGCGCCGGCCGCCCTCGCCGGCCAGGCCCGCCGCACCGGTGGAGGCGGGCGATGAAGGCGCTGGTCGTCGAACGGAACCTCCCGAGGTTCGCCGCGGCCCGGGTGGCCTCGGTGTTCGGCTCCGGTCGCGGTGCGGGCATCGGCCCGCTGCAGCTGCTCGACGCCGACACCCCCGACCGGCCCGGAAGCGACTGGTTCCCCCTGCGACCCCTCCTGTCGGGCATCTGCGGGTCCGACCTGGCCACACTGGACGGACGCACCTCGCGCTACTTCGAGGACATGGTGTCGTTCCCCTTCGTGCCCGGCCACGAGGTGGTGGGCGTGCTGGACGACGGCGGCACCGACCACGCCGGCCGACCCCTCGCCCCCGGGACCCGGGCCGTCATCGAGCCCGTGCTCGGCTGCGCCCCCCGCCACATCCACCCGGTGTGCGCCCAGTGCGGCTCCGGACACACCGGCCTGTGCGGCAACCTCGCCTCGGGCCGCCTGGCCGCCGGGCTCCAGACCGGCTTCTGCACCGATACAGGCGGGGGCTGGTCGACCGCCCCGCTCATGGCCCACGCCAGCCAGCTGCATGCGGTGCCCGACATCCTGTCCGACCAGGACGCCGTCCTGATCGAGCCGACCGCCTGCGCCGTCCATGCCGCCCTGTCCGCCCACGTGGCCGACGGCGACCTGGTGGCCGTGGTGGGTGCGGGGACGCTCGGCCTCACCACCGTGGCCGCGCTCGACGGCCTGGTGCGGCCGACCAGGCCGTGCACGATCGTCGTCGGGGCCAAGCACGCACGCCAGCGCGCTCTGGCCACCTCGCTCGGCGCCGACCAGGTCGTCCCGCCGGACCAGCTGGCGCGGGCCGTGCGCCGGGCAGCGGGCTCCCTCGTGCTGGGCGGCCGACTGACCGAGGGTGCGGACGTGGTCTTCGACTGCGTGGGAAGCGCCGCCTCCATCACCGAGGCGCTGTCGCTGGTGCGGGCCCGTGGCCGCGTGGTCCTGGTCGGCATGCCCGGAAAGGTCACGGTGGACCTGGCGCCGCTGTGGCACCGCGAGCTGACCCTGGTCGGCGCCTACGCCTACGGCAACGAAGCGGCCCCCGACCCGTCCGGGTCGGACCGCCGCAGCTTCGAGCTGGCCATCGACCTGGTCGGCACCGCCGGCCTCGGCCGACTGGTGTCGGCCCTCTACCCGCTCGAGCGCTACGAGGAGGCCCTGGCCCACGCCGGGTCCGCCGGCCGCCGGGGTGCGGTCAAGGTGGCGTTCGACCTCCGCAACCCGAAAGGACGCACCCGATGAGCCCCAGGCCCGGATTCGTGCTCGACGTCGACAGCTCGACGCCCCCCACCCTGTTCTGGCACGGCGAGCGCTTCTCGCTCGAGAAGCTGCCCGAGGGCAGCCGGGTCATCTACGCGCCCGAGCCGATGGACGCACTGTCGGACCCCCAGGCCGCCATCCGCCACGCGCTCACCCATCCCGAGGGCGATCAGGAGCCGTTGCCGGCACTGCTGTTCCCGGGCATGCGCCTCACCATCGCCTTCGACGACATCAGCCTGCCCCTGCCGCCCATGGAGCGCCCGGACATCCGCCAGCTGGTCATCGAGCAGGTCCTCGACTTCGCCGCCGAGGCCGGCGTGGACGACGTCGAGCTCATCGTGGCCCTCGCCCTCCACCGGCGCATGACCGAACCCGAGCTGCGCCACGCGGTGGGCGACCGGGTCTACGACGCCTTCGCCCCGAACGGCCTGCTCACCCAGCACGACGCCGAGGACCCGGACAACCTGATCCACCTCGGGGTGACCGACCACGGCGAGGACGTCGAGATCAACAAGCGGGCCGCCGAATCGGACCTGCTGGTGTACGTCAACATCAATCTGGTGGCCATGGACGGCGGCCACAAGAGCGTCGCCACCGGCCTGGCCAGCTACAAGAGCCTCCGCCACCATCACAACCCGGCGACCATGCGCAAGTCCAAGTCGTTCATGGACCAGCACAAGTCCGAGCTCCACACGGCCAACTGGCGCATGGGCCGCCTCATCCGCGACGCCGGGGTCAAGGTCTTCCAGATCGAGACCACCCTCAACACCGACACCTTCCCCGACGGGTTCAAGTTCCTGCAGAAGCGCGAGTGGGAGTGGAAGGCCAAGGACCGCCTCGGCTACCTCGGCATGTCGAAGGCGCTCGACCGGGTGCCACCCCGCTACGCCCGGCAGATCTTCCACTCGGTCAAGGCGCCGCACCGGATGACGTCGGTCCAGGCCGGCGAGGTCGAGGCGGTGCACGCCATCACCACAGCCAACGTCTGGGATCAGCAGGGCGTGGTCGTCGAGGGCCAGACCGACATCTTGACCATGGGCCTGCCCTACATCAGCCCCTACAACGTGAACTCGATCCTCAACCCGATCCTGGTGGCCTGCCTCGGCCTGGGCTACTTCTTCAACCTCTACCGGAACAAGCCGCTGGTGCGCGAGGGCGGGGTGCTGATCATGACCCACCCGACCCCGTGGGAGTTCAACCCGGTCCACCACCCGAGCTACATCGACTTCTTCGAGCAGGTCCTGAGCGACACGACCGACGCCAACGTCATGTCGGAGCAGTACGAGCACGGCTTCGCCACCGACCCGTGGTACATCCACCTGTACCGCACCGGCCACGCCTACCACGGCGTACACCCGTTCTACATGTGGTACTGGTGCGCGCACGCCCTCGAGCACCTGGGCTCGGTGATCATCGTGGGCGGCGACCCGAAGTCGGTGCACCGGCTCGGGTTCCGGGCGGCATCGACCCTGGCCGACGCCCTGGAGATGGCCGCTGACGTCGTCGGCCCCTCCCCCACCCTCACCCACCTGCACACGCCCCCGATCCTGATGGCCGACGTGCAGTGAGCAGGGCGCGCGACTCCTCGCGGACGCTGCGGACCCGACGCGCCGTCCGGACCGACGCCACCCTGGGCGACGACGCCGCCACCCCGCGCCGCCTGGGGCCGTCGGCGCTGGCCTCACGGGTGGCCCGATCCACATTCCCACTCGCCGCTCCCACCTGGCCCGGCTCGGTCCCCCGCCCGGCTCCCGAACCGGAGCTCGGCGTCCACTACGACACGGCCTGGTCACGGAAGTACCCGGTCCGTCTGGCCCGTGCCATGGTGCTCGACAACGTGACCCGACCGCTGGCCCGGGTCGTGGCCCAGCCCCAGCTGCGGGGCGAGGAGTACCTGGCCGACCTCGACACGCCGGTGATCTTCGCCGCCAACCACGCCAGCCACATCGACACACCGCTCCTGCTGGCCTGCCTGCCCCTCAAATTCCGCCACCGGACCGTCGTGGCCGCCGCCGCCGACTACTTCTTCGACCGCCGGTGGAAGGCGGACACCTTCTCGTTCCTGCTCGGGGCCATCCCCATCGAGCGGACCAAGGTGAACCGCCGGTCCGCGGACCTGGCCGCCGAGCTGCTGGCCGACGACTGGAACCTGGTGATCTTTCCCGAAGGAGGGCGGTCACCCGACGGTTGGGCCCAGCAGTTCCGCGGCGGTGCCGCCTACCTGGCCTCGCGGACGGGACGGCCGGTGGTGCCCGTCCACCTCGACGGCACGCGCCACATCCTGCCCAAGGGCGGAGGCATGGTGACGCGCACCCGCACCACCGTCACCTTCGGCACACCGCTCTGGCCGGCCGAGGGCGAGGACGCCCGACGATTCGGCGAGCGGATCGAAGCTGCCGTGGCCACACTGGCGAACGAGTCGACCACCGACTGGTGGACCGCACGCAAGCTGGCCGCCCGGGGCGAGACCCCGTCGCTCCAGGGACCCGATGTCGCACCCTGGCGCCGGGCCTGGGCGCTCGCCCCGGCCCCCGACCGCGCCCCGGCCATCGACGCCGAGGGCAACGACTGGCCGCGCACCAAGGACTGAGCAGGTCGATCCGGGCCGACGGACCCTGATGGCACGCCGCCGGAGCGGTGGTGGCAACGCTGGCTCAGCCGGCCGTGCGCTGAATCCCATCGCTTCGAAGTAGTAGCCGTGAGCACGACGCACGGAATGCCCGTGGATCGCGTCTGCCACCGACCGGCAGCACGCGTGGGACATCGTGCGCGATCCATCGTCTGCGGATCGCACGGCCAGGACCAGTTCACGCGGGATGGGGCTGGTGCCCCCCGATCAGGAGCAGGGATTGTCAACCGACCGTCACGTCAGCGCCACTCGGGCGTCACGCTAGTGCCACACTTCTTCCTGCAAAGGTTCATGCAATGGTTCGGCAATCGTAAGAAACCGATTACCGACGCTTCCTAGTTTGGGGCGATGAACCCCCATAGGAATGCCCAACGTCATGTCCGTGCAGTTCGCACGTCGTCGGGTCGTCGAGGACTGAAGTTGGTCGCCGGCGGCGTCGCACTGTGCGCAGCTCTCCTCTCGATGGTGGCCGTCCCCGAGGCGCAGGCTGCGCCCGGCGCACAGCCGCAAGCCGCAAAAGCGGCGCTGCCGCCCATCAAGCATGTCTGGTTCATCATCCTGGAGAACAAGTCCTACGACGCTTCGTTCACCGGACTGAACAACAACTCCTACCTCTGGAAGACGTTGCCTTCCCAGGGCACGCTGCTGACGCACTACTACGGCACGGGCCACTTCAGTCTGGACAACTACACCGCATTGGCATCGGGCCAGGGCCCGCAGTACGACCAGCAGGTCGACTGCCCGGTCTACAAAGACATGGCCGGCTCGATGGATACCAACCCGTCGGACGCCAACTACGGCCAGTTCGTGGCTGCGGGTTCGCCCTACACATCCCAGGGCTGCGTGTACCCCAACTCGGTACCGACCCTGTTCAACCAGCTGAGTGCGGCCGGTGTGCCCTGGAAAGGCTACGCCCAGGACCTCGGCAACGTGGACACCAACTCCACCGGTACTGCTCCTGGCCAGGTGCACGACGTCTACTGCGGTGCCCCGAGCAACAGTCCGACGGCCTTCCCGGTAACCAACCCTGGATCGGCCAATGCGACGGACCAGTTCGTGGGTAAGCACTTCCCGTTCCCATGGTTCCACTCGCTCCTGGACAATCCCACCAACTGCAACTCGGCCCATGTGGCCAACCTGTTCGATCCTTACAACGGGCTGTATCACGACCTCCAGCACGCCAAGACCACGCCGGCGTTCAGCTGGATCTCGCCCAACAACTGCTCGGACGCCCATGACGCCGTGTGCTTCGGCAACAACCTGTCGGGCGGCTGGTCGGATCCCAACACGCCGAAGCCCCCGGTCAACTACACCGGCGGCCTCTACGCTTCGGACCTCTTCCTCCAGCACGTCATTCCTGAGATCGAGGCCTCTCCGGCCTTCAAGCAGGGTGGGCTGATCGACATCACCTTCGACGAGGGTTTCCCTGCGTTCACCTTCACCGGCAATAGCTTCAACAACTCGACGACAGATACGCCAAACGCGGCGTCCTCGATCGCCGCGGACTCTGCCGGCGAGAACGTGAACGGCGTGAACGTCAACTCGGAGCCCACCGGCCCGAACGCTCCGTTGGCGCAGGATGCCAGCGGGAACCAGCTGCTTCCCGGTCCGGGCTTCAACGCCTTCGTCGACCGTGACCCCTCCATCCCTGGCCTGGTCCTGGGTGGCGGTAGCCCGATTGCCGGTCCTCGCACCGATGCCTCGGCCTCCAGTGACGGGACCACCAACGTGGTGAACGACAACTCGGCTGTGATCACAGACCAGGGGCGCGGAGTCACCGGCACCAACATTCCAGCCGGGACCTTCGTCGGCACAGTGACGGATACTCCGGTCAACCCGGATGCCAACGGCAACCCGCAGGTGGCTACGGCCAAGGGCTTCGGTGGCTTTGCCGACACTGGTTCGTTCACGCTGGTGGACTCTGGCGGTAATCCCGTTGTCCCGAGCGGCCCCATCTCCGGAGTGGTCATGTCGGCCAGAACCTCGGCCACCGACCCGCTCTTCGACGCCACCAACGCCACCACTGGTGGCGGTGATGTCGGGGCGGTGCTGATCAGCAAGTACATCAAGCCCGGTTCCACCGACTCGACGTTCTACAACCACTACTCGTGGCTGCGGTCGATGGAGGACATCTTCGGCGTGAGTTCGGCTTCACCCGGGATCGACGGTCAGGGTCACATCGGCTTCGCCGCCCAGACCGGCCTGAAGTCCTTCGGCACGGACGTCTTCAACTGCTGGGCTGCGAGGCCTCACTGCTGATGCATCACCACCTCCCCGCTTCTCGCGGAGAACATCCGTCCTGCACTCGTACTGGGCAGACGCATGTCGTCGAAGGTCGGGCCACCTCCGGGCCCGGCCTTCGACGACTGCGCCGGACGGGGGCCGTGACGCTCTTGGCGCTTGCCCTGGCTGCGTGCGGAACGGCTTCGGCGAGTGGCACGACCACTAGCACCACGACCAACCCCGGAAACAACCCCAATGTCTACGGTGGCACTCCCTCCTGGCTGCCCAGGGCGAGCAACTCGGTGCACGCCGTCAAGGTCACCAGTTGGAAGAACCCGCAACTCGGGTTCGAAGGTGACACGTTCGTCGCCCAACTTCCCAACGGGACGGCTCGGGTCACACTCACGGGACCGCTGGTCCCCCCTTTCGTTGCGCCACCGCCCCCGACAACCACCTGCACGTTCACCTTCACCATGCACGCCATCTCTGGCCACGTCCCCCTTTCGGCCGGGGACATCGAGTTCATCGATGGCGCTGGGGTCATCCACCACCCCGCTTTCGTGGGGCCGGTGCCTCCGGCGGACGCTCCACTGGGACAGACGCTCGTCTTCCGGGTGCAGGCCGCTGGCGTCACTACGGGACCCGGTGCGATCCGCTGGGGACCCAATCACCAGACAGTCGCCACCTGGGACTTCACCGTCGAAGTCGACTGACGCACCCGAAGGAATGGTGCCAATAGGGGTGGTCCAGTTGGTTTGGGCCGCCGCTCCATCTGCGACCCACTCGGTAGTTGAGCACACTCGTCGCACGAGGGTGCCCCACAACGCCTGGATTGGGTCACTGCCTGCGAGTTCACAGGCGAACACCGGCAATGGCGAGGGTGATGCCTCCTCCGAATCAAAGACTCGCTTGAGGGTGAGGTTGGTCGAACCGGCCTCGAACCCCTCGTTGGTCAGGATCTCGCGACCCTCCTGAAGGAGTACGTCGTGCAACTCGTCGCCACTCCACCGCCTTCCTCGCATTGCTCCCATCTTGCGCCTGATGACCGCTCGAGGACATTCCGGATCTGAAGGCCCAGGCCGGCGACACGTGCTTGCCGAGCGCGAACTGGCTCACACCGGGGAAATTGCCGTACGCCGAGTCGGAGCGCGACGGCGGGATCGATGAACGACTGCCGAAGACGGTGTTCCATCATCGACCTATGCTCAAGTGATGGCCATCAGCGCCGACCGAGAAGTTCTCCGGTGCGAGCTGGACGAGTACCTCGCGGCCACCAGCGAACTGCAAGCATCACTCATCGAGGTCCAGACCCGTATCCAACACATGGCGGGCCTGATCGACGAAGGCGCGGACACAAGTGTCATCCTGACGTCGTTCTCGGATCCAGGGGCAGTTTCACGGGGCCTCACCGACAACATCGAGCGGCTCGAACTGGCACGGCGACGCACGCGCAGGCAGATCGTCATCATGGGCCAGGTGGAAGGGTTGAGCATCAAGCAGCTGGCGAGCTTCTGGGGAGTTTCCCGACAACTGATCTCCCGCCACAAGGACGAGGTACCTCGCCGAGATGATCGGCCCAGAACATAGGCCGGCTGGCACGAGCAGTGCGCCGAGGCCTCCGTGGCGCCTCCACCATCCATCCGGTGGTGCCTGCCTCACCTGACCGGTCTCTGCACAAGGCGGGCCGGTGTCGACCGCCCCCTGTCATCGGGTCACTGAGACGCGGTCGTGACCGTAGTGTCAACACGGCTGGACCCGGTTGAAGGCGTGATGACAGCCTGGAGGACCCTCGATCGCCGGAGCGGATTCACCTACGGCCCGGCCCGCAAGGAGCATCTGCCCAGGCTGTCCCCCCCCGGCGTTCGTGACCCACAGCACGACCCTCGATTCCTACCTGGAGACGGTTGAACGTGGTTGACCAGACCCGAAGTTGGGGTGAGGATGACTTCATGCCCAAAGTGGCCGACCGATCAGCGGTGCTCACGGAGGTAGAGCGTTTCCACGGGCACTTTCTCTTCCTCAACGAGGAACTGAACCTGATCGTCGGGCTCCTGTCCCTCGAAGGCGAAGGCCGGATGCGAATCTCAGCCCTCTGCGACGAGGCGAGGAGTGACCTTCGGGAGAAAGCAGGGGACCTGGAGAGGTTCCGGGAGAAGTACTGTGCCGACTCAACAGAGATCGACGGCGATGCAGTGGAGCTCGCCGAGACGTGTGTCCCTCATATCGCTACGGAGATTGCCGCCCTGGACCTTCTGGCGGAGGCCCTGGCAATAGCCGAGAACGTGACGGACGACGATCTCGGATTCGTGGACGGCGTCGTTCGAACCGCACGATACGTCTACAACTCTCATGTTGCGTTCGTCCACTCGGCTCTGACCTTCCAGGGTCAGGATCTCATTGCGTTCGCCGAGTCATACGACAGGGATCCGAATGCCGCCGCGTCCGGCCAGGCATTCAACGCACTGCGAACCGCGGAATTCCCGCAATTCGTGGAGCGGCTCATGGATGGGTCTTCCGCCTGAGCGCAACCCCTCGGAACGCTCATCGACCGCCCCCCAACAGTGCCGAATGCATGGATTGCCACGTCTCCCCGGTGTCCATGCACGGTAGATCTCCTCGGAGTCGGCTCCCACCGGAGACAGCGTTCCCGGAGTGTGCAAGTCTTTTCGAGAAGCTCTTGAAATCACCGGAGTCCGGGGGTAGAACGGAAGCAGACGGTCGGTTCAGGTCGTTGCAGTCTGGTTGGCGGACTCAGATTGCGAGGCTCGAACGGATCGGTCCATGGACCCGTTGGCTCCCCGGCTCAGTCCGGGGAGCTTTCGCGTCGGAGTGGCTCCCACGTGAACGAAATCACCTAGCTCGGTGGTGCTGCACCCGTCGAACCGACCGTCTCGTGATGCTCCGGGTGGTGCCTCGATGCCACCGGTCACGATCGGCGGCGTGTCCTCCAGTTCGATTGACGAGCACTCGATACACCCGGCGTCGCGGAACAGGGGGAGCACGTGCTCGTGGGCATGGCGCAACTCCGTCCGGGTGTGCTCGGGGTAGCCCACCTCGGACACCGACGGGATGGAGACGAGCTCCGCGAGGTTGTCGGTCAGCTGCGGCGAGAGCTCATGGACCCGCTGACTCGACGTGACCTTCGCCTGACCGTCCGCGCCCACGGCGGTGTCTTGCCGTGGTTCTGGGCCCGCCATGGTGGTCCCCCGCGCGCTGTCGATTCTCTCGATGCACAAGGAATGGCTCCTCCATCGCAGGAGTGGCACACCCCGGCGAAATGGGAAGTGCCGTCTGTCGTGGAGTTCAGAAGTCCGAGACCGCCGTCGATGTGTCGTATTCGCGAACTCGTGGGGCCTGGCCCGGATCACCCGGCTGGGCGCACGACGACGAGGAGCGGCCGTCAGGAACCGTTCACCCATCGTCAGTCGGGTCGTCGGCCAGCATGTCGACGAGTCGACCGACATAGTCGGCGGCGTTCCCGCGAGCTGCCAACGATGCCGACTGGCCGGACCACAGATTGAGGAACTCCGGATTGCCCTGTGATGCCGCCGCCCTCCGGATCGGTAGCGTCAACGCGCTCTGCAGCGGGTAGTCCGGGAGTTGCGCCTCGCTCCCCTTCAGGCTCCTGGTCATGGCATTGGGGACCGCCCGGGCCGCACGCCCGGTGAACACCGACGTCAGCACCGTGGTCCTCCCCCGCCCGCTGGCCAGGACATCCTTGTGCACGGCACTGGCCGTCGATTCGGACGTCACCAGGAATGCCGTGCCGATCTGGACTCCTTCGGCTCCGAGCGCGAATGCGGCCCGGACCTGACGGTGGTCGGCGATGCCACCGGCGGCCACCACCGGCGTGTCGACCTCGTCCACGACCTGTGGCACCAGGGACATCGTCCCGACCAACGACTCGTCGACGTCCCGCAGGAAGGCTCCCCGGTGACCTCCGGCGTCGCTGCCCGAGGCGACGATGATGTCGATCCCGGACTCGTCGAGCGCGACGGCCTCGTCGACGGTCGTGGCGGTGCCGATGGTCACGATCGACCGCGTGCGAGCCTCCGACAGTGCGGATGACGACGGAACGCCGAACACGAAGCTGATCACCGGCGGACCGGCGGCGAGCAGCGCATCGAGCTGGTCGTCGAAGTCGGGGAACGCAGGGGGTGGCTGCCGGGTCGGTTCGAGCCCCACGGCGGCCGAATACGGAGCGAGTCGTTGCGCGGATTCCTCGAGCTGCTCGACACTGAGCTCGGCGTTCCGCTCGCCAGGTAGTGGCACCCAGAGATTCACGTTGAACGGGTGCCGGGTCATCGAGGAGAGCTCGGCGACCAGCTCGGTGATTCCGTGTGGCTCCAGGTAGTTGGCGCCGAACGAGCCGAGACCGCCGGCATTCGACACCGCAGCAGCCAACTCGGTGGACGACAGCCCCCCGCCGAACGGTCCCTGGATGATCGGGAACGCCACGTCGAGGGCGGCTGCCACGCGCGTCTCATTCCAAGGACGCCTGTGAGCCACGTGTGATTTCCTCCTGAGTTCGCCAGGTGCACGCTGCGACCCGGGTCGGCCGGCTTCCATTCCACCAGAAGTTCCCCACCCACCTCCTGTCCCCGCATGCCGGCCGGGGTCCGAACTCCGACGGCTGGTGCTCGCCGCTCGCGAGCTACCCCTCTGTCGGCACTTCGGCCATACCCGCTCCGGTCCAACGGACGGGAGCGTCGCGACCCTCGGAATTCCTGCTGAGGATTGGTCGCGACCCCCATCAGGTGAGGGCTCGATCCGAGCAGGCTCGGCTCTCGCTCCGCCCGCCTGATCGCCTTGAGAATCGAGGAAGGGCGCGCAGGATCATCGGGGGAATCCCCCAGATCCATGCATCCTCCGGCGCCTTCCCCGGCGTACAGGTCCTGATGGTCGAATCCGGCTGACGTGACCACTGCGAGCAGTTCCTCCGGGCGATGGAAGTAGGCGGGCGTGGGCCACTCCGGATGGCCCCCCACATCCGGATTCCGACGGCGACCGTCGTGCAGGTCAGCCTCGACGATGGACTCGAAGCGCGGGTCGGCGAGGTGCACGGAGTACCCGCTCCGGGCCACGACGGATCCGAGCATGGCACCGTCACTCACCGGTCGACGTCCATCCACGGTGGTCTCCCAGCCTGAACCGGCTTCGGACCGGACCCATATCATCGACTCATGCCTACGACCGAGCGGAAACGGGTGGTCCTGGACCTCATCGACAACGTCTGGACACACGGCGATCTGGACGCCCTCCCCGATTACTGGACCGACGACTGCGTGAACCATGCGGCTCCAGGACACGACAGGGTGGGTCTCGCATCGCTCAGGGCGTATCACGAGGGATTCCAGGCGGGCTTTGCCGATTTCTCGAACGTCGTGATCGAGGTGCTCCGACAGGTCGAGGAGGGAGACACCGTGGTGACGCAGTTGATCACGTCGGCCACCCACTCCGGACTCGGCAGGGACGTCACACTCGACACCATCCGCATCGATCGGCTCCGTGATCTCAAGATCGCCGAGCACTGGTCGGTAGCGGACATGGCGGGGCTGATGGCACAGCTCGAGTAGTACCCGAGTCTGCGCCGGCCAGGCGGGTGCCCCTCCTGGCCGGGAATGTGACGGGTATCGACGGTCCCGCCTGTTCGGTATCCGAAAGTGCAGCGCGGGTGGCGGCATGGCCCGGTACCGTTCCCATGCATGACAGTCGTTCTCGTCAATGGCAATCCGGAGACGGCAGCGATCTGGCCGCCACTCGTCGCTGCGTTGGGACGAGATGACACCGTGACCCTGTCGCCACCGGGTTTCGGCGCGCCCCTGCCCGATGGCTTCGGTGCGACGTACGACGACTACGTGGCCTGGCTGACCGGGGAGCTCGATGCGATCGGTGAGCCGGTCGACCTGGTCGGACACGACTGGGGTGCCAACTTCACACTTCGGTTGGCGTGTGAGCGACCGGACCTGCTCCACTCGTGGGCCATCGACACGGCCGGGTGCTTCGCCCCGGGCTACGCCTTCGACGACGTGCCCTGCCATGTCTGGCAGACGCCCGGTGCTGGTGAAGAGGCCATCGGCGCATGGCTGGCACTGGGTGTCGAGGACCGAGCCAGCCTCAACCAGGCGATGGGCATGACGCCGGGGGTGGCGAAGGAGCTGGCCACAGCCCTGGATGACACCATGGGTCGGTGCATCCTCGCCGTGTACCGCTCGGTACCCGAAGCCGTGCTTGCCGAATGGGGTCAGAGGGTCACTGCTGCGTCGGCTCGACCGGGTCTCGTCATCGTTCCCGCTGAGGATCCATACACGGGCGGTGAGGCCCGGCACCGCTGGCTCGCCGAACGGGCCGGCGCGACGGTTGCCGTTCTGGAGGGGGTCGGCCACTGGTGGATGCTGCAGGATCCGGCCAACGGGGCAGCCGCACTCCGAAAGTTCTGGGACGCGATCTAGACGCATCCGGAACCTGTCGTTCCCGGCCCGCATCCTGGCGCCCCCGGTCGCCGGCCCAGGGTACGGCTGCGATCGAGCGCGCTCGCCGATCGCGAGTGCTCGCACTCCGGCGCATCGGGGACAGCGGCGTTCGCGTTCGTTCTCTTCGGCTCCATGGGCGGCATGCCGATCAACCGCCCCATGGTCGGGATCGCCTCCGCCGGGTCCGCCGGGTACTGGACCGTCGCAGCAGACGGCGGGATCTTCTCGTTCGGCAGCGCCCAATTCTTCGGGTCTCCTGCCTGATCACTGCACCGGGCGCTTCGTCCGACCCGCCGCGTGCTCGCCGCGGCGGGGGGCTGATGAACAGTGGCGCCCTTCCCACTGACGTGGACCGGATGTACCGCGCCGACCCCCGCGTCACTACCGATGACGCGGGGTCCCCGTCTCCAGGTGTCATAATTGCCGCACTACAAGGGGAGCAGTGTGGCGGACAGTCCTGATGCGGGATGGTGGTCGGATCCGACGGATCGGCACGAACTTCGTTACCACGACGGATCGCAGTGGACCGCGTACACGTGCGACAA
>Ga0209067_10000783_pt1 | contig 19917 bp, 12 predicted proteins | sample ColStrG_CSR_2013_FD_187199 | JGI IMG/M metagenome (GOLD analysis project Ga0209067, IMG submission 187199) | Freshwater sediment microbial communities in response to fracking from Pennsylvania, USA - Cold Stream Run_MetaG_CSR_2013 (SPAdes)... | ecosystem: Environmental > Aquatic > Freshwater >...
CCGGTTCGCCAGCCGTGACTTGCCCGCAAAACCGAATTCGAGAGGCCATTCCGGCGCGCTCTGCTTGCGCCCTGAGATCCGGCCGATATTTACCGTCACCGACGATGACGGCGGTCACATCGACACCGGCACGTACACAACGCGCCACCGCCTCGATCAGCACGTCCGTGCCTTTGTAAAGCTGCGCCAGCGAGCCCACCGTTACCAGTTGATACGGTCCGTGCTCTTTCGGTTTGCGAAGGCACTCCGCAAAACCTGCGGGTGCCAGTTCGATGCTCGAATAGTGTGTCCACCCGACCCCGCCCAGGACCGCCTCTCGCGGCAGTTCCACGTCGGAGACGTCCGTGCTCATCAATCGCGTGGGGTACCGCTTCTGTAACGCGTGTTTCGTGACATAGGCCACCCCAGCCGCGCGCAGGCACTGCCGGCGCAAGTGCCGGGAGAAATGCCACCGAAAGAATGGTCTTAGCGGGTGATCGACAACTCCCGGCGCAAAGACCTCGTAAGGGTCGCCGACCACCTCCAGCGCATAAGGGTAACCTCTTTCATGGAGCTGGCGTTCCAGGACGTTCGCCACCTGGGATGCGACGCGCAGGATCACGGCGCCACGGGCGGGAGCGGCCGCCCGAATGGCCGACCGAATCGCCGGATATTGCTTGAGGCACTGCCATGGGCCGCAGAAGTCCGGCAGGCCGTGAAAAAGGATGTTCTTGCCGTTCACGGGCAGCCAACCCTCGGGAGCTTGCTCCGCACGCGCAGCCCGAGCCAAGATCCTGACCCTGTCAAAGACGTCCAGGTAGCGTTCCCAGAAGCTCCGCGCCATCCCGACCTGGGACCACACGGATCCGTCAGCGGCGACCACGTATCGCGCGTCCAGTGCGACTGTTACATCCATATGCTGGCTGCCTGCGCCGCCTCCTACAACCAGTTTCCCGGCGGCAAGATTGCCGCGTGCGCCGAAATGTGAGAGAGTGACATCGGAGGAAAGACCCTTGCTCTCCAGGCACGGTTTGCGCCGACTCTGCGCTGGCTGGGTGATTTCATGGGGACTGGGCGGCGTCGCCTGCGGCCTGGCTCAGGTCCGCGCGACGGGGTCGGTTTCGGTAAAGGACTTCGGCGCCAAGGGAGACGGACTCACGGACGACCGGGCGCCGATACAGGCCGCCATCGATTCGATAACGGCGGGCGCCGTATACTTGCCACCGGCGGCAGCCGGCTACTTGATCACGCCAGCCCCCGGCAAAAAGAGCTTCCTTACCCTGAAGTCGAACGTGCAGTTGATTGGTATTGGCAACCCGGTTCTCCTTGTGGCGGGGTCGTCGGCGCCCTACGATGCCGTAGTCTCGGCTTCGTCCTGTGACGATTGCGCGATTCTGGGTATCACGATCGATTCAAACATCCGAGCGAATCCGGTGGCGGACAAACCCAGTCTCTACGAGCACCCGCGCATCGAAATTGCATTCGGCAGCGGCCGGCGGATCCGGGTCGAGAACGTCACCATAAGGAACTCGAGCTCGGTGAACTCTATCGTCTCGGGAGTTCATGTTTCGGACATCACGATCAGTCACTGCATATTCAACGGCAACGGTGATGACCCGAACCACATCGCGCATGACCACTCCGCCCTCTACATCCAAGCGGACGGCGCCGTTATTGACGGCAACATCTTCACCGCGGAGCGGCGGGCCGCACCCGCTGCTGTTACTGCAATTGAAACGCACGGTTCCGGCATGTCGGTGAGCCACAACGTGATCACAGACTATGCGATCGGGATGAACATCACCGGTGTAGCACTCTCTGATAGCGTGGGCACGGTCGTCAGCGGTAATACGATCAGGGGAGTCCTTTACGGAATATCGATCTGGTCCAACACGTACAAAGAACATTCCAGCGGCATGGGAATCAATGCGCTGTCGATCGCTGGCAACACCATCATTGTTAATCAGGCCAGCTATACCAGCCCACAGCCCGGAGCAGCGCTCGCGACCGCCGGAATTGCGATACACCCTAATTCGGACCTGCCAACCGCTAACATCATCATATCGGGTAACACCGTCGTCTTTGACCTGGAAAACTCCTTGCGCCCGGCAAGCAGCAGTTCCATCGGCATCGGTTGGTGGTCTACTCTGGGACAGACGGCGGAGAATCTCATCATCGCGAACAACATTGTCGACAACGCGCCCGTCGCTGGTATCAGGCTGGCAGCGCACCTTAAGGGTTGCAGAGTCACTGGGAATATCATCCGCAACGCCGGATCTTCGCTCGACCGAGCGGTCCCGGCGGAGTACAAAACGCCGATTTTCATGGCCGGCGCACCCGCAACTGACGTCGAGATCGCAGACAACCAGATTGTCGACAGTTTGGAGCCGTCGCGCATGCGCAATGGCTTGTTTCTGGCCACCACCAAGGGCACATCGTCCGGCGTCTCGGTCCGTAATAATTCTGTGGCCGTTCTGGCGGCGAATAAATCATCGTTTACCTCGTACGTGCGGATCGACGACGACCGCACACGACCACTGCTGGTCGCAGCTTGGGACGACTTTGTCGCTCCCCCTAATGCGGTTGCCGCCGGATCGGAAGTCATCGACCCAAAGAACGGCACACTATGGCGGGCACCTTCGGGGGGTAGCCTGTCGAGGCAGCGCTGATACCGTCCGCCAGCGACCCCGCCGCCCTGCCTTGAAGACCGGTTCTCGGCTTACGGCCCGTGCGAGCGCGTAAGTTCCCAAAGCGTACCAAACGATCCCGCGCACTATCTCCGTGCAATCACTCCGCGCGTACTTCAAGCTGAAGGCCAGCACGGTTGCCACACACGCCAACCTCGTGATGCCCCCCCTGCCTAGAAACGCTGTGGCTAGCCAGGCGAACCCAAACCCGAGCGCACCAGAGACGAGAATCACGCCGGCCCAACCCGCGTTCAAGTAGGCCTCCGCGATAAACGAATACCCCAAGCCACCGCCTCTGGCCGCCATGTCCGGGTCGACGGTCCGGGTAAGCCAAACATTCGGAGTTCCCTTAGCGATCGCCGGGTGAAGATCCCAAAACAAGTTGGGAATCAGTGTGAGGAGGCCCAGGCCGTAGCTGCCGCCGCAGTCGTATGGCCGGAACGCCGGCACCAAATCCACGGTATGGGCAATCGTAACAGCACTGCCACCCATTTCCGAGACGACGGTTACCGCTGGATTGTCAACAGAGTAAAATGCCTCCATCAATGTACTCGGCGATAAGCGATCCTCGCCAACAAACGACCGGCTGACGTGGACCAGCGGGAAGATGATACCAACAAAAACAAGTCCGGCAATGAACGTAGGTACCTTAGGCAGGGGCTTAATGTGCCGATGCCATAACCAGACATAGGGTACTATTGAGGCTGCAGCCAATGCCCGGGAGCCGAGAAACAACTGGACCAGAGTATATAGTCCAATCAAAGTGGTGGCTACGGCCAGTTGCAGTCGCTTGCCTTTGTTAGCGGCGGCAAGCAAAAGCACGCCAGGCACTAGAAATGCAGCTAGTGCTTGGGGCAAGGCATGCAGAGAGGTGGCCGCCTCGCGCTGAAAGAGCATAAGGTAGCCATACGACATCACGGCTGTGACAGCCTCCCGAAGCAGAATAAACGACGGTACTAGCGCAACGCCAATCAGGAGCCAGGCGATCGTGCGCACATTGTCGTAGGTCGCGGTACGCGTGTCATCCTGTGTTGCTGTGGTCGGCGGGCGCCCGCCCGCACCGAGCGTTCCCCCAATATGGAAAGACCAGAGTGCCAGGATGACTAGATACAGAGTGGCCAGAGTCGTCTGCGGCGAGAAATTTGGCCCAAGCGCGCCATCTCGATTCAGCCCGAAGACCTGGAGAACGGCCCGAGAACCGTTGAAAAGCATAGCTGAGGTCGCGAAGATAGTGTATGGGTCGAAGAGCGAGCCTGAAACAAGATACCAAGACCACATTTGAACAACAAAGAGGACTGTAAGCGTCACGGAGACCGGATAGATAAGCGCATCAGGCGAGAGATCGAAAGCACTGAGCGCCAGGGGAGGTAGCAGGAGCAGGCCAAGCACGCCCGCCGCAAATGTAAGCACATGTTGTCTGGTCTGTAGAGAGCACCTCTGAAGGCGCGGAAGCGAAACCACAAGGCTCTCACCGATACAGCAGTTTGGCGAAGTGATTGTGCTGCTAGCCACGACTCCCTCTGATCGTGCTCGCGAGAACAGGCGTGGCAGGCCGAGAAAGGACGGCATGTTCCCGGTAGATGCCGGCGAGCAACTCGACCGCGCGTGCGATTTCGAAGGGGCTGGATTTCAGGAATTCGAGCGCCATGGGGGCATCGAAAGGCCGCTCCTTTGCTGTTTCACAGGCAATGCGGGCCCACTCGCGAACACCGGCCGATAATGGCAGGTAGCGAATGAGCGCCGGGTGGATAGAAACCTCATTTGTTATGTTCTCGGAAACCAGGGAAGGCAGCCCTGCCGCTTGTGCCTCGAGAAGAACGATCGGCAACCCCTCATGAAGGGATGGGAACAGGAGCAGGTCCATGCCGCCCATCATCAAGCGCGGAACGTCTGAACGTAAACCCGCAAACGCGATGTGGTCCTTCAGGCCGAGAGCGCGAGCCCGGCGTTCTATTTCGGGCCGGAGGTGCCCATCTCCCACGAGCAGGAACTTGGCGCGCGGTTCGATTTTTCGGAGTTCGGCAGCGGTTTCCAGCAGAAATGCGTGGTTCTTTGGTGGAGAGAAGCGGCCGACGTGGCCAAACACGACGTCCTCGCCTGAAAATCCGAACTCCGCACGGACCGGCGCTGAACGGAAGTTTGGGTTGAATGGCGCCGGGTCAATACCGCAGTAGAGGACCTGGAACCGAGGGTCGCTCTGCCAGTCTGGTCCGAACAGTGCGCTGGCAGCTTGCTTGCTAACACCGAGACCCTTCGTACAGTTGGCCGCCAGCAACCGGCTCGTGAATTTCAAATAGGCCCTGCGCGCCAGGCTTCCGCGGGAGTCGAGCGTTCTGGTATCGCTATGGCTGTGCGCGATTCGCACCGGTATTCGCGCGGCCCTGCCGAGCGCTAGTGGGAACCCGCTGAAGTGGTGCACGTGGCTGTGCAGCACGTCGTAAGGGCCATTGTGCGCGACGGTCTGGAGAAACCGCGTCGCGTAAAGCAGTGGATTGTCCGTGTGGGGGCAGCGCAGAATCCTCGATCCGAGCGCGAGGACTTCGTTGTCGTATGCCCCGGGCTGATCCGTATGCACCAGCAGATCGGTGTGGAAGCTCTCCCGATCCAAGTGCCGCAGTACATGCAGCAGCCAGGTCTCCACGCCCCCGCGGTTCATCGACCCTAGCACATGCAGAACGCGAAGCCGCTTCATGCTACCTTTCTGGACTGGCGTGCTTCCATATACCGTAGGATTGCCATGGTAGCCGCCAGTTGCACAAAACCGGAAATGGCGAGAGCCTTTGCCGCGCCAACCGGCCCACCCGCCTTCACCATCACATAGCACAGCGCCAGAGTCAGGGCCGTAAGGAAGGTGAACAGGGGCATCTGAACACAAAAGTGCCGCGCCGCAGTCAGGCTGTACCCGGCAAAGGCAGCCATGTACCCGGCAGCCGCCGCCACCATCAGCCACAGGAAGAGCGCATAGCTCTGCGCATATTCGCGCCCGTAGATGAGCGTGACAATCTGCCGGCCGAATGTCAGGACTGCGAAAACTCCGCAGAGTCCCAACAGCATTCCGATGAGGAGCAGGCGATGCGAGAGTCCGCGAAACTCCCGGGTCTTGCCCTGGGACGCATAGAGAGCCAGCCGCGGAGTCGCGGATTGGCCTAGGGCGCTCACGGTCATCGTGCCCGCTATGAGAATGTACCCCAGGGCCGAGAAGATGCCGAGTTCGCGAACACTCCCAAAATGACTGATCATATAACGCGGTATGTTGCTGGAGAGCGAGATCAGCATGGTGACAATCCCTAGAGGCAGCGAAAGGAGGGCCAACTGTTTCATGCGCACAGCCGAGAACCGCGGCATGAGGGTTGCCCCCCTCCCGCGCGCTACGGCAAGCCCCTGCCGCACGTCAAAAACAGCGAAGACCGCGGCCCAAGCCACCGCCATCCCGCAGACGGCCACCCAAACGACGTGCCATAAAACGAAGCAGACGGCGGCCGCGGCCAGCGCAAGCACTCCGCGGAGCATGAGCGACTTGGCGATCAGGTCCATACGCTCCCGCTGCTGCCAGAGGCCATACACGATATCGCTCAGGGACTCGACGCCTTTGGACAGCGCGAAGGCGCCGACAGCGAGCGCCGTTTCGCCGCGGTAGAGCGCCCCGCCGATACCGAAGATCACCAACGCTGCAATCGCGGTTAACAGGATTCTGAGCCCGGCGTAGTCCCGGAACTCGAATTGGAGGCAAGCATCGGTGGCCTGCACGGCGCGGAGTTGCAGGCCCGCAAAAAGCATGATAGGCGCTGTGATGGCGAGCCCCAGGCTGAACTGTCCCACAGCCGCAGGGTTGCCTAGCCGGGCAATCAGCACCAGGACTCCCCATTGCGTACCGGTGTAAACGGCATTGCCCACGACGGTCCAGCTAAAGTTGAGCCGCAGGGAGAGCGCCGAGTGCACCGCCGGTGAAATCGCCGCCGTGGAGGGCGGTTGGGACAGCTCTGCCGGTTGATCCAGTGGTGGTGTACTGAGAATACTTGCCGTCATACCCGCAATCTGAGAGAAACTTGACGTTCCGCGTTCTGGAAGCCCAAGTCTGAGAAATGCATTTGGTGATACTAATAACCGTAATAACCGTAGTAGTAATAACTGTCACTCATGTCACTGGTGACTTCGTTCAGGACTAACCCTATCACATTAGCCCTGACGCGTTGCAGCGTGTTCAGCGCCGAGCCAACCGCGTTGCGGTTGGTTTCGCCGGCTTTAGCAACCATCACAACACCGTCTACTACCGCTGCCATTTGCAGCGGCTCCGGGAAGCCGAGCATGGGAGGGGAGTCAATCACAACCAGGTCGTACTCGCCGGCGCTTTCTTCCAACAGCTGCGGAAGGGCGCGGCCGATCAGGTCCGCGCCGCTGCGGCTGGAAGGACCCGTGGGAAGGATGTCGAGCTGGGGGAGTCCGGCAAGTTTCACCAGCTTTTCGCGCCATAGCATGCCGTTCTGCAATGCAGCGGCGAGACCGGTCTCCGGGTTCATATCCAGCTTGGCGTGGACGCCTGGGCGGCGCATGTCGCAGTCGATCAGCAGCGTCTTGTGATTCTGCTGGGCGTGGGCGATGGCCAGGTGGACGGCAGTGGTGGTCTTACCTTCGGCTGGGGCAGCGCTGGTGACCATCAGCGAGTTCAGGCGGCGATCGAAGGCGCCTAGCAGGATGGCATTGCGGAGAGTGCGCACGGCTTCTTCGAAGCCGGTAACACCGGTCTCGTGCCCGCTCGAGGCGGCAGTTTCGTTACGTACCACGAGGCGTTTGTGCCAGAGTTTCACCAGCGGCAGGCTGCCCATGACTTCGGTCTTGAAGAGCGTGGCGACCTGCTCGGGGTCGCGAATCGTCTTATCCAGCACGTCGCTCATGACGGCGGCACCCATGGCCAGCAGGCACGAGAACAGGAAGGCAAGGATAAGGTTCATCTTGATGTTCGGGAAGACCGGCTTGACGGCGGGGCGCGCCTCGTCGGCGATGCGGATTGAGCTGTTCTGGAAGCCCGCGTTGATACCGGCTTCCTTGATCTTGCGGATCAGTTCCTCGTAGAGGTTCTTATCGGCCTCGGCTTCGTGCTTCAGAGCCTGGTACTCGAAGCTGCGGGCGTTGAGGCGGTCAAACTCGTCCTTGGTCTGGGCCACGGCTTTCCGCAGCATGATTTCGCGGCTGGCAGACTCGACGTACTCGACCTCGACGCGCTGAGCGGCGTTTTCGCGCGCGGCGCGCAACTGGCGCTCGATCTCCTCGACCTGGACGGCGGCCTTATGGTACTCGGGGTGAGCCGCGCCGTAGTGGGTCCTCACGTCGGCGAAACGCTGGCGAGCCTCGTCGAGCTTGGTGGAGAGTGTTTTCAGGTTTTCGCCCTGCGTGGAGGCCTGGGCGGCCTCGAGCGATCCGGTCTGCACCGAGTTCCACGCAGCTTCTTTGTGAACGCGCTCGGTCTGGGCGTTGGTGTACTCGGTATTGAGCTGGAGGAGGCGGGCGGAGAGGATGCTGGTCTTTTGCTCGGGGTTGATGACGTTGAGTTCGCGCTCGAACTGGGCAAGGGCCTCGGAGGAGCGCTCCATCTTAGCCTTCAATTCGCCGAGCTGTTTCTCCATAAAGGAGGAAAGGGAGGCCGAGGCCCGGAAGCGGAGGTTGTAAGTGTGCTCGACGTACGATTTAGCGATGCCATTGGCCACATCCGCGGACAGACGCGGGTCGGTGGAGCGGTAACTAACGAGAAGTAAGTACGTATTGGGCGGCCGGCTAACCTTGAGTTTCTGGAGCAGGATGGGAGCGTTCTCCTCGGCGCCGGCTTTATATGGCGGCAGGTGAGCGGCTTCCTTCTCGAAGTCCAGCAAGTGGTACTTCAAGGCGACCGGGCGGAGCACGGAGTCTGACTGGATAAGCTTCATCTGCGTGGCCAGAAATTGGTCGGAGTCATTCAAGGGCAGTCGCGTGGCGTCCTGGCCGATTACGGCCGAGGGGCTTTGGCGGTCGATGTCCACGGTGGCGGTGGACTCGTAGACGGGAGTTAGACGCCCTGAGACGATGACCGTAACGGCCACGCTGCCCAAAACGAAGCCCAGGATCTTCCAGCGATGGCGCCGGAGGATCCACAGATAGTGGGCCAGGGGGACGGCGGACCTCTCCGGCGGCTCTACCTCGTAGCTATGGCACCAGGGTTGGATGGCTTGACTAGGTGGGGGGGTAAGTTCGCTCATTTTCGCTCATTTGGGAAACCACAGACGGAAGTGGACCGGAGGCTCAATGCACGGTAGCCCCGTATACTACCGCGGTGGTGAGGCTGGTGCCGAAGACCACCACCTTTTCGAGCGTTGCCAGGGCGGCGCGGCGGCCAGTGGCGTCCGGGATGTAAAGGATGTCGTCGGCCAGGAGGGGGACGTCCGGGGACTTGCGAGCCATGATTTGCCTCAGGAGGATGGGGAGTTCCTCTTTGCTGCCGTTGGCTTCGCGACGATAGATGTAGGCTTGGCTGCCGGCGAAGGGCGAAAGGCCTTCGGCGAGGGCAAGCATTTTGAGGATGCTGGATTCGGCGCCGTCCCGGATGGGAAAAGCGCCGGGCTTTTTAACGTTGCCGATGACGTAGACCCGGCCGCTCTCGGGAACGCGGACCTCTTCACCGCCGGTCAGGGGGATGTTCAGGGCGGAATCGGCGGCGTCGATGAGGCCCTTGACGGGGATGCGTTGGCGGAGGGCGGGGGAGTTCGGCAAGGCAGCGCGCGTTACTAGAATTTCGGGACCGGCTTCAGGGCTGAGGCCGCCGGCGCGGGTGAGGGCTTCCAGCAGGTTGACGGACTCGGCGGCTTGGAAGGTGACGGGCTGCTTGACAGCGCCGGCGACGGAGATGGGACGGCTGTTATATTCGGCGACGGTGACGGTGACGAATGGGTCGACGATGAGCTGTTCGGCTCGCAGGGCCTCGGCGATGGCGGATTCCAGATCAGAGGGCATGAGGCCGTGGGCCTTGATGCTCCGCTTGAGCATGGGGAGGCGCATCAAGCCGTCGGCCCCGATGCGGACGGTGCGAGTAAGCTCGGGGGCGTCATAGACGGAGACGTTGACGAGATCGTTGGCGCCGACGGGCTGGGCGGGGAGGTTTGCAGCAGCCGACTCGGGCACGGGAGCCGTGCGGGGTTGCGCGAAACAAACACCTAACCAAAGAGGAACACTGATAAAAACGGATAGGACAGACAAGTCAGCGTTGCAGGACAGATGTGGCATGGCTTACTCCTTCCAGGTCTTGGCTAAGACGGATAATTGCGAACCTTGGCGGATTACATGGCGCAAGCTTGGGCTACAGTGCGCCACTCACGGTACAAACGACGTCACGATCGATCTTGACGGCGACGGACCAATTGAGTAACCTGACACTGCGGACGATGCGAACGGTATCGGCGCGGAGCAGGATGCCCTCGATGCCGGCCAGCGACGCCGGGAAGCATGGCCTCTGGCGACGCGGCCCGCACGTGCGAGCAGAGCTACCGCACTGCCAGTCCCATACATTGGATCCGGCCGCATTAGACTCTCCGAGTCTTGGAAGCATCCTACCCCAGCAGGACCTGATGCAGCCGTACTGGCCTGAAAGCAGGATCTTCTGCACAACATATCGTACACAATCATCAACTCTTGCATAGTACGGCCGTACTAAGTGAGTGGATGTAGTTGAGGAAGCTCCATCTATCACACCGGCACGGATTTGGCAGGCCTGTTTCTTTGTAGGGAACTCGGGCCTTGATCAAGACACCTTGTTATTCAGAGGGACCTACGGGCTTCAAGCCGCCGGACAGAACCTGACCCGGCGTCCTGCAAGCCAGGCGCAACTTAAGATACTTTTTCCTTGACAATCGGATTAGGTCGGGTCAGAGTGAATAGTGAGTGACAACTGCGGCATGTACTAAGATAGTCCCTTCGTAGTACTGCCGGGTGTAATTCACAGGTGGATCTAGGAGTTATTAAGATGAGAAACCGTAGAAGTTTGCTAACAGTTTGTCTATTAGCCCTCTTGCTGGCAGGCATAGCCAGTGGTTCAGTCTTCGTGATTCACACGATACGGACTTATGACGGAACTTGTGAAAAGCTGGCCGGCTTCCCGGGGTTGCTGCAGGGCACCGGACTGCTGTGCACCGGTAACTGCGGCAACGCATGGCACTGTAACGACGGTCCGTGCACGGTGGGTGGAAAGCCGGGGCACTGCCAAGAGCAGTGGGAGGGTCATGAGAGGCATTGCGTCTGCGTGCCGACGCATATCAGCAGGTGAAGGGCGCGACCGGCGCGCGCTTCCGGTCGCGGCTTGCATAATCGGACGGCCGGAAGTGGTGGCCCTCGGACCGTTCAACGGCGGTGTTGTCAACAGAGACACTGAAAGAGCCTGGCTTGGTGTTCTTCCGAACCGCCATTGATTGCGCTCCAAAACCTCTCGGTCGGTGACCGGGCTGCCTTGCGACTGGAGGTAAGCGGTCAGCCTTCGAGCGTGCCGGCGTGTGCAGATTGCGCGTCGGCAGCAGGTCATCCTGGGTTCGAATCGGTTATCGGACGTGGAGGAAACGCTCACACGAAAGCGGCGCGCGATCGCGTGCTCCTGTGGAAGCTAGTCCGACGCCGACCAAAACTGATCGGGTTGCCCTTCACAACCACCATGCGGTGAAATATGAAACGGTTGCCGCAGATCTCGTTCGTAACCTCGCCGTGGTAGAACGTCTTGGATCGTGGCGTACCCTGCTTCCCGGAGGAGCCCGGTACGAGATCAATCTCCTCACCAAAGGAGCAATCGACAAGACCACGGGCCAGGCGTGCTCAATCGCGGCCCTTGGTTTCGACCGGCTCTTTTTCGTCCTTCCGGTCTTTCACCAACCGCAGTTGCGCATCCTCCAATCGCTTGGCTTCCTGAAAGGTGTAGATCATGCGGTGGACCACGGTGACGTTGGAAAGCACGGCGATCACCCACAAGACCGGCGCCATACGGTCGGTGAGCGCGCCGATAATGATGAGCACCACGCGTTCCGGCCGCTCCAGAAAGCCCACCTTGCACTTGGGTATGGCGTTTTCCGCGCGTGCCCGGGTGTAGCTGATCATCACCGAACCAGTCATCACGATGGCCGTGAGCACGATGTAGAAGAAGCGATTGATAGAGGCGTAGTAGACCAGAAGGCCCATGTAGAGGGCCAGGTCCGAGTAGCGGTCCAGCACCGAGTCAAAGAAGCCGCCGAAGCGCGTCACCTGGTTGGTTTCGCGGGCCACCCGGCCATCCACCATGTCGAACAGTCCGGCGCCGATCACCACCACCCCGGCCCACGTGAAACTGCCGCGCGAAAACAGCCAGGCAGCCCAGATGTTGATGACCAGACCCAGAAACGTGAGCACGTTGGGGTGGATCTTGGACAGCGCCAGCCAGCGCACAATGCGATTGATCGCGGTGCCGAACACGAGCCCGATCGCACGGGTATAAGTCATGGTTTAGCCGGCTGCATCGTGGATGGTGGTGAGTTTCAGGATTTCCAGCGTCTTGAGCCCTCCGGGGCTGTTGACCTTGACTTCATCACCCACTTCTTTGCCCAGCAGGGCGCGGCCAATCGGGCTTGTGGTGGAGATTTTGCCGTTGGTGGCGTCAGCCTCTTCGCTGGTGACCAGGTTGTACGTGACCTCTTCGTCACGTTTCACGTCAAGCACGACTACGGTCGAGCCAAGCCCGGCTTTGCCGTGCGGAATTTTGGTGAAGTCGATCATCGACATCTCAGCCAGCCGTTTTTTCAGTTGGTTGAGGCGCGCGTTGACAAAGCCCTGCCGGTCTTTGGCGGCATGGTACTCGGCGTTTTCGCTCAGGTCGCCGTGAGCCCGCGCTGTAAGGATGTCTCGCGGCAACTCGACGTGCAATTCGTATTCGAGCGTGGCAATCTCGTCCTGCAGCTTTTTCTTGATATCGATCATTCCCGGGGAACAGCTCCCAAGGTCACATTATAGCGGACCAGGGGCCCTTGACGGCAGGTGGCAATGGGGCAGGTTGCGGGGGTGCCCTGACAACCTGCCCCAAAATGAACGAGTACGCTAATCCCCAGCCGGTTTCTTGATCGTTGTCAAAACCAGGGGAGGACTACTATATCCGCCGGTCGAAGCTACCACCGGCACGTCGCCGTCCGGCAGTCCGCCTGGCACCACGACGTTGAACTGATAAACACCGGTAGCAATCAGGCCCGAAAACACTACCTTGCCGGCGGCATTGTCGAACAGAATCGCCGGTGCGAGAAGCAGCGGGGCCGGCGTGGAGACCACGGCGCCGCTGACCGCGGCTGGAGTCGTGACGCCAAAACCCGTGCCGAACATGACGATGGTTTCGCCCGGAGCAGCGGGCGTGCTGTTGTTCGCCACCAGGGTCGTCGGGCCGACCACGGTGTTGTTCGCATGCAGCGCCGCCGCATATCCGCTAATGAGGAAGAGCGCCGGCGCCAACGGCTGTGCGGTGACATTCAGGGTGGCGCTGGTCAATGTATTGTTCGAAACGGTCACAGTCACATTACCGCTCGTTGGCAACTCGACCGGCGTGACCAGGTTGATCTGTACCGGACTGATGTACGTGATGAACGCGGGTTGGCCGTTAATCGTAACCGTAACTCCATCCACCGAGGTGGGGAGTAGCGAGTTGACAATGTCCGTGGCCACGAGCGAACGCTTGGTAGCCGCCAGGTTCGACCCTTTGATGGTGATGAAGGTGTTGGGGGCGATTCCACCTGCAGCTTGCGCGGCGTTGGTAACCCCACTTGCGGCCACCGTGGGGTTCGCCTGAATGCTACCCAGGATCCCATGCTTCTGTCCGCCCGGGCCGGCAGTGAAATACACCGTGTCCTTGTCGCCGCCGCTGCCGCCATTGCCGACGTACAGGGACCACAGGCCCGGAAGAGCGATGTTGTTGCCGCTCGGGTCCTGCAGCGTGCCCACCAAAGCGCCGGTAGTCGTATCGTACGCATTGATCAGGCCGTCGCCAAAGTTACCAACCAGCAGATCGTTGGCGTACTTGCCGTAGGTGGCGGGCGCCATGGCAAGACCCCAAGGGGAGTTCAGAAGACTGCCCTTGCCGCCGGCCACCAGCGACTGGAGCAGCTTGCCGGTCGAATCGAATACGCTGACATAGCCGTTACCTGGCCCGGGAACGTCGAACTTCTTGTTGGCGTCCTGCATGGCGTAGGCCACATAGAGCTTGCCGCCGATGTTCCAGATATTGAATGGCGCGAAGCCCGCGGGCACTTTGGGATCGACAAACGATCCGGCCGCCAATGTGACCGGCTTGAACTGCACATCGAAAACGTCGATGCCTCCGGACTTGAAGTTGGCGGCATACAGCTGCGGCGCCGGAGTGACAACCAACGCGAGGCCCTTGTAAACGGCCGTACTGGAGTTGTCCACTTCGACGAAAGCCTGGGTGGCATCCGCGCCGCCCGCCCAGGCGGAGAGAACGCCATCTTCTGAAACAAAGATGAAGCTTGCCTGCACCGGGGCCTTCCCTGGAGCGGTCACGGGAAAATTGGGGGGCGCAGGGGCCGTTGCAGCGGGCACGATATTCGCCACTATGCCGGTGCATGAGCCTCCCTTGGCGCCGCCCGCGGCGGGTATCGTCGGCTGCACCGTTTTGTTGGGCGTGCCAAGGGGAGTGGTGTTGGTGTCGTTGACCGTGTAGATCGTCGAGAGGCCGAGGTCGCACACCCAGAAAGGACTGGTAGCTGAGGCGACGTTGCCCCATGGGTTGATCAAACGCGGATCGTAGAAGTCGGCAGTTGCGGTGGACTGGTCGTCGGCGACTAGATTGTGTACCAAGTACCCGGTCGCCGCCGGCAACAGGTGTGGTGAGAGAGTCAGAAACAGACAGACAGCTGCTTTCGTCATAGCGTCAACAGCATATCGTATGAAGACCCTATCAAGATTGGGGCACTGTGTGATTTTACACTTCCTCCGCGAATAAGCTGAGACAGAGCCGCAGTGCCCTTAATACGGTGGCAAAAGTGTGTGCGCTACTGTACTTGGAGGTTCACAGTGGCGTTGACGCCGCCGATAGCGATGCTCATCTGCTGGGTTCCCGTGGGGGCGCTTGCCGGGACCACCACGTTCAACTGGTAGAGGCCGACGGAGCCTGGCGTGAGCCCGCTGAATGCCACTGGCGCGGTAGCGCCGCCGATGCTGACGGTTGGGGCCGCCTTGGTGTTGACCAGCGGCAGCGTCGAAGGCGTCGGGTCGCCAGAGACGATCGGCTGGTCGACAGGTCCCAGACCGTTGGCGTAAACGATGATGGTCGCTCCGCGCTTGGCCGGGTTGGCCTGGCTGATCACGACGCCGTTGGCATCCGTGGTGGCGAAGACCCCGGGCGAGTAAGTGCCCAAGGGCACGGTGTAGATATCGCTCCACAAGAAGTCTTCGAACGTCACTTTCATTTGGACTGATGACTGGCCTTGAAGCTCCCAAGGGATCTGGACGTTGATCTGGGTGGGGCTGACGTAGTAAGTGTGGCCGGGCAGGCTGAGACCACCGCCATCGAAGCTGATGCTGACCCCTGCCAGAGAGACCGGTAGCGATGGTGTCGATACGAACGCTGTGGCATCAGAGAACGCTGTACCGTAGATCGAAATATAGGACCCCGGCGCCATGCCCTGGCCCGCCTGGGGATTAGCCGCGCTGACCACACCGTTGGTAGGAATCGTGGGCAACTGGCGCGAGAAACCGTCGAACTCGATCGACAGACCACCGGCTGTCCCTGTGAAGATTTGGTCGCCGGTATCGGAGCCGAGATCAACATCAACCCCGGCGATGCCGTAAAGCGCCGTTTGGTGATCGCCGCCCGTTATTGTCGATTTGCCTTGTTTGACGACGAAGTTCGCCGGCATGTTGATCAGCGGAATGCCGTATTGGTCGACCAACCGGAACGCGATTAGCCACTGGGTGCTAAGGGGATAACCGAGGAAAGAACCGCCGACGATGGCGAATATATTGGCAGGCACGCCGTCGGTGACCAGGTATTGGTAGGGCACGCGCAGAGCGGGCCCGGCACCGGTAACCTCGATGAAGCCCTCGTAGTTTCCGGCTTTGGGAAGCGTGCCACGCAACGTAACAATAACCGAGTTCGAAGTATTCGGCTGCAGGGTGAGGCTTGTGGGCGACACCTGCAAGCTGGCGTTGGAATCCGTGTCGCGCGGCCGCGGGTTGAAGCTAAACGTGGCGCTGGAACCACTCACGTTCGTTACCTTCAGGGTGAGGTTGTTCGACACCGTGGTGGACGTGATTTGTCCGAAGGCCAACGTAGCAGGTTCCAAGGTTGCGGCCACGTTGACCGCGTCGCCGATGCTCAACTTGCCGGCGCCGACCGCATTGACGCGCGCGGTGACGCCGCCATCGGTCACGTCTTGAGTGGCGGTATTGACCACAGCCGATTTCAGTTGTGCCGGAGTCTTGATGTTGCTATTCTTCTGCTTCACCAAAGCCACGGCGCCGGCCACAATCGGCACCGCATAGCTGGTGCCGGAGACGGCGGCGTATCCGGTGGCGCTATAGACGTCGCCGTTCGGGTCGAATTTCTGGGTGGCGGTGTAGAGACTGTCGCCAGGCGCCACGAGTTCCGGTTTGATGGCGCGCGCCACATCCGCGGCATTGGCGAATAACCCAATCGCAGGCCCACGAGACGAGAACGAGGCCACGGTGTTGGAAGTGGCTCCGGCGGTGGCAAAGGCCGGATCGAGCGAAGCCGTAACCCCTGAGTTGGAAGCCAGCAGGCTCTTGAGGGAGTTGCCATCGGTATTACCAATCACGACGGCCGGGATGCCGGTGTTCTGAGCCCCGGAGAGAATATTCAGGATATCGTCGCGGCCACTCAACTGGTAGATGATTACACCCACCGCGCCGGCACTCTGCGCGAAGTTAATCTTGTCGCTGAAGAAGCAGGTGCCGCGCTGGATCAAGGCAATCGCCCCTGTCAGCGATCCGGCGGGAAGGGCTGAACAGGCCAGCCCGTCGTTCTGCAATTGCGCGACATCGCGGACCAGGGCAGTCAGCGGTGCCGGGATGCGGTGGCCATCGCTGAACAGCGCCTGGATGTTCTGGAGATTGGAAGGCACGCCCGCGCCGGTGATGTGTACGGCCTGGTATACCAGGTGCGAGTTGGTGGAAGCCCCGACTGTGATCCCCGAGGGTGCGGTGCCGGGAGTGTGCACAGTGCCCAGCGTGTTCGGGAGCAAACCAATGGCGCCACCAGTGTTGCCGGCCGAGGTCACCACCACCATGCCCTGACCCACCGCGTTCTCCACGGCCTGCGCGCGAACATCGCACTGGCCGCCGCAAAAGTTGGGGTCCGGGTCCACGTCAAACGGGCCGTAGAACGCCGGGTCGCCTTCGTTGATCGACAGGGTCACGATATCCATACCGTCTTTGAGCGCGTCGGTCAACGCCTGGTTGATGGCCGCGAAGTTGCTAAAGTCGTTCACGCCAGGCGAACCGAAAATCTTATAGTTTCCCAGGAAGGCCTTGGGCGCGATCCCCTGGATGCTGCCTGCTGGTCCGGTGTTCTGCACGCCGGCGGCGATCATGGCGATGCCGGTCCCGTGACCCACGCGGTCGCGCGGCGAGTTGTCGTCCGGACGGGACGTTTCCACTGGATTGCTGGTGAAGCCGGCTCCCACCAGCGAGACATAGCTGCGCGCCACGATTACTTTGTTGTTGGTGAAGCTGGAGTCGCCCTTGGGAAAGCCCGAAGGAACCACGAGCGAGGAATCCTGAAAGCCGGGATGGTTCTGATCGATGCCGGTATCGATGATGCCGATCTTGATGCCGGCACCAGCGTTGGATGCGCCGCCCACCGCGCCGTACGCCGTGGAGACGTTCACCAGGCTCGCTGCAGCGTTAAGGTCGCGCGTCACGGGCGGCAGATACTGCACGTAGTGGACGCCCGGAATGCTCTTCAGTTGAAGCGCGGTTTCGCGTGTGGCGCTGACAAAAATCGCGTTCACCAGAATCTGCGAGGTGGCTACCACGCGCACTTTGCGGCGGGCTAACTCGGCCAGCACTATCTTTTGGACAGTACCGATTTTTTCCACCTGCGACTGAGCCTGCGCGCTCTGAAGGGCCAGGCGCCCTTGGGTCTTTTGAGCTACCGGCTGGTCTTCGAAGACCAATGCATAGTCGGCCAAACGACTGCGCGACTGGCCAAACGCTGCGAATGCCAGCAATAACATGGCTGAAAGTGCCGTTTTCATGGCAATCCTTTAGACGTCTCCCGCGGCCGCGAGGTTCAAGCGATCCTACTCGTTTCTAGCACGAAGGATCTCATCGGCTACTTCCGTAGCGGCCCGCATCTCGCGCACGTCGTGGACGCGGATCACGTGCGCGCCGGCCAGCACCGCAGCCACCACGGCGGCGGCCGTCGCGAACTTGGTCTCCTCGGGATCCGGGTGGGCCAGGAACGATTTGCGGGAGGGCCCCACCATGATGGGCAGATCCATGCCGGCCAACTCCGCCAGTTTACCGAGGATGAGGGCGTTTTGTTCCTTGCGCTTGCCAAAGCCCAGGCCGGGATCGATCACCATTCTGCTCTTATCGATGCCAGTGCGGCGGGCGCGGCTGACGGTAGCTTCGAGTTCGCGGGTAATGGTTCCCATGGGATCGGTCATGGGGCCGAGCTTGGCCCAGGTCTCGGGGCGGCCGCGCATGTGGTTGAGGATCAGGCCCGCGTCATGGTTGGAGACGGCGCGCGCAAGCTGCGGTTCGATGGTAAGGCCGGAGGGGTCGTTGATGATCTCCGCGCCCAGTTCCAGGGCGCGCTCGGCCACCTCGGCCTTATAGGTATCGACGGAGACCGGGACTCCCAGCGTGCCCTTGAGCCGTTTCAGGACCGGAATGAGCCGCCGCATCTCCTCGGCTGCGGAGATGCGGGCCGACCCAGGTTTGGTCGATTCCGCGCCGATATCGACGATATCCGCGCCCTGTTCTTCGAGTTCGACCGCGCGTGCGAAGGCGCGGTCGGGATCGGAATATTTACCGCCATCGGAGAAGGAATCGGGCGTAACGTTTAACACACCCATCAGCACGGTGCGTTCCCCGAGCCGGATCTCGCGTTGCTTGAGTTTCCAAAAGAAGAGTTTTCTCACCCTACATCCAATTTCGCACACCGCTAGCGTAGGCGTCCTCGCCCTCGCCGGCCAAGGTCGCAATTAATGGTGGTATCCGAGGAACATGACGGAGCCGACCTCCGCCAAGTCTGCCGAGGCGCTCACTCGCGAACAGGCGTACCAGCGCCAACAGCCCGAGGCGTTTCGAAATGGTGGCCGATACCCCCGCCAAAGTGATCGAACGGTACGCTTCGTTGCGCTCTGCGGGGATCATTCAAAAGGATTTTATGATGTGGTCGGGCCCCAGTCGGAGCACCCTCCTTTACACCGGCTCGCCTTGAGGATACACTCCTTCTGGAGCTGATTGTCGGAAATCCGCGGTTGAACGCAACCCGGTCCCGATCAGGAATCGACATGGCCGCAAATCAAACTGAATTTGCCTGCTCTTTTCCGCAAATCCTGTTGGATCTGGCGGAAAAAAACTCGGGTCTGGTGGTGGTGAGCGCCGGTCCGGACCCAGGCACCAGGGCTTTTGCCGGAGTCTTTCCGGATCGCTTTTACCGGGTCGCGGTGGCGGACGCGAACCTGGTTGAGTTCGCCGCGGACCTCGCGGCCCGCGATTTCAGGCCCATCGTAGTCGGGTTTCCGTGGAGCCAGACCGAGATGCTATGCGGGAACCCGGCGCCACTCATCCTGGTGGGCTTCGACTCGTTTCGGGATGTCTCCATAATGCGGGTCATCCCCGACATGACAGTGGTGATACCGGGCGATGAATGCGAACTCCACCAGGCGCTGGAGCAAGCGTTGGCCCAGAACGGCCCGGTCTATATCCGGGTTGCCGCCGGCACCGAACCGCTGGGGTTCAAGGAAGAGCCTCCCGGATTCAGTATCGGCAAGTTGCGGAAACTGCGCGACGGCATTCACGTGACGATCGCGGTGTGCGGGGCCGCCACTGCCGCCGCCATAGAGGCAACAAGCCGGCTGGCGAGCGAGGGCGTCTCAGCGGAACTGCTGGAGATCCCCACCATCCAACCGATCGACACCGACGCTCTCATCCGGTCGGCCCGCAAGACACGCGGCGTCCTTACGGTGGAGGAGCACTCAGTTTCGGGAGGTCTCGGCAGCGCGGTGGCGGAAGCGTTGTGCCGGCT
>Ga0209067_10000784_pt1 | contig 19914 bp, 12 predicted proteins | sample ColStrG_CSR_2013_FD_187199 | JGI IMG/M metagenome (GOLD analysis project Ga0209067, IMG submission 187199) | Freshwater sediment microbial communities in response to fracking from Pennsylvania, USA - Cold Stream Run_MetaG_CSR_2013 (SPAdes)... | ecosystem: Environmental > Aquatic > Freshwater >...
GTTAAAGCCCTTGGTCGCAACGGTGGCGAGGTTGGTGAGATCAGTGTTGATGCTGCTGATCGCCCCACCCACGCTTGTTGCCGTGCTCGGCGCACCCGCTGCGCCCGATGCACCAATGTTGGCAACGGCGTATGAAGGTGCGGTCACGGTGCCGTCCGCCGCCACGCTCGCGCCGCCGCCCAAGGCATTGGCGAGGCCGGTGTTGGCATTGCCCGCCGCCGTGTTGAGCGCTTGGATGGCGGAGGTGGCATTGTTGAAGGTCTGGCCCGCTGCGCTGATCGAGGGGGCTGTTGCAATGCTGCCATCGGGGTTGAGCGTTGCGCCACCGCCGATCAATGTCGCCAAGCTGTTGCCCGTGTTGCTCACATTGGTGTTGGTGGTGTTGAGTTGCGCGCCATTGACCGCTTGCGTCGAGGTCGGCGAGAGCGTGCCTGCGGCCACACCGTTGAGCACACGTGCCGTGCCCGCGCTGTTGCTGAAGTCAACGCTGGTGCCGAGGCTGCCTGCGGCCACGGTGACCGGTGCCGTGTTGTTCGCCTGTTGCACCAGACCCGCTGTGCCATTGTTGAGCGCATTGATGCTCGCGGTGTTGCCCGCGATGTTGCTGGCATTGGTCGCGACATTGGCGTTGGTGGTGGCAAGCTGCCCGCCATTGACCGCATCGGTTGAACCCGCCGCGAGGCTGCCCGCCGCCACATTGGTGACCTTCGTGCCCGCCGCATTGATGCCCGCCGTCGTGACACTCGGCCCACCCGCGATGGTGAGACCCGTGGTATCCAACGTGCTGTTGCCCGCCGTCACCGAGGTCAGACCCGTGAGCACCGGGTTGAGCGCGACAGTGGTGTTGGCCCCCGCTTGCGTCGTGATGATGTTATCACCCGCCGTCAGCGTTGTTGTGCCGCCGGGGGCGACATTGGTAACGCTCGTGCCGTTCGCCACACCGCTGCCCGTTTGCGCGGTCGTGACGTTAAAGCCCTTGGTCGCAACGGTGGCGAGGTTGGTGAGATCAGTGTTGATGCTGCTGATCGCCCCACCCACGCTTGTTGCCGTGCTCGGCGCACCCGCTGCGCCCGTCGCACCAATGTTGGCAACTGAGAAGCTGGGCGCGGTGTAAACGCCCGTCGCGGGATTGTAGGCTGCCCCTCCACCGATGGCCGTGGCATTGCCAGCAATCGCATTCGCATTGTTGCCTACTGTGTTCGCGACCGAATAGAGTTGTGAACCATTGATCGCATCGGTTGAGCTTGCGGTGACTCTGCCCGCAGCCACGTTGGTCAGCGTGCGCTCAGCGCCAGCCGACCCGATGCTGACGGTGCTCGCAGGCGACGTGCCGGCAAACCCACCATAGCTCAGACCGTTGACCGTGGCCGAGCTGGTGCCGACTGCGGCCGCGACAGTCGAGCTGTCGCCAATCCCGACCGATCCGTCCAGCCCCGACGCGATTGTGATGTTGTTGCCAATCGCAAAGGCATTGTTGGCGGCAATCGTATTGTTATTGCCGAGCGAAAAGGAACCGTTGCCCGTAATCGTGGTGGGATCGCCGATCGCGCCTGAATTGTTGCCGGACACGGTGTTTTGCGTGCCAATCGAAATTGACTGATTGCCCGTGGCAGCCGCTTTGTAGCCGAGCGCAATTGCCTGCGAACCGGAAGCGTTGCTTTGCACCCCAATCGCCGTAGCAAGCGATCCAGATGAGTTGCTCGACGCACCGAGGGCAATACTGTCCAGGTTGGTCGCGCTTGCCCCGCTGCCAGCGGCGAGGGAGTTGCCCCCCGTCGCGGTTGTTCCAACACCGATCGCCGTATCGTTTACAACCGCGCCGCCAGAAACTCCAGCAACCGCTCCTTGACCAACGGCCACATCGGCTGCGTTATATGTTTTGGATACTGTTCCGATTGAAACTGAGCTTGGCCCCGAGGCAAGAGCCGTATCACCCAAAGCAATGCTGGATGCGCCGTTTGCCGTGCTGGCCGCGCCAATCGCAACGTCATTTTGCAATGTCGCCGTGGCTCCGGAGCCCTGCGCAACCGAGCTCAGGCCAGATGCCGTGGCTCCCACACCCGCAGCGACGCTATTCCCGCCGCTTGCGACGGAAGAATTGCCAATGGCAACATCGTTTGCGGAAGATGCTTTTGCGACATATCCCACTGCAACGCTTCCAGCAGCCGTTGCTTTGGCACCGTGACCGAGAGCGGAACTGTCGCCACCGGTTGCCGTCGTACCGTAGCCTACCGCAGTATTGGCGGCGTTTAGCCCGGCGGCGTCGCCAGCGATCGTCCCGGAACCAATCGCGATATCATTTGCGTTGCGAGAAGTTGAGGTATCACCAATCGCGACCGAACTCACACCAGAGGCGGCGCTTGCCACACCCGCTGAAAGGCTCCTGCCACCGGTTGCGTTGGCCGAGTTGCCGAAAGCGAGGTCATTGGTGTTCTGGGCGAGTGCGCTATTGCCAACCGCCGTAGAATTGACCCCATTTGCTTTGGCAAGCTGACCAACTGCGGTCGATTGCGATCCGCTGGCTCCCGAACCTGCGCCAACCGCAGTAGAATTTGTGGCCGATGCTTGTGCCGACTGCCCGACGGCCGTCGCACTTTGCGCAGAGGCGGATGAAGATGCCCCCAATGCGGTTGCATAGTAGCCGGTCGCATTTGCGCCGCTGCCGAGTGCCGAGCCGAATTGTCCCGCTACCGACGAACCATCGCCCAACGCTATTGCATTAGCGCTGGTCACGCTCGCGCCATTGCCCGCCGCGAATGAGTTTGTGTTGCTGGCAACAGCAGCTGGGCCGATGGCGATGCTGTTCGCCCCGGTAGCATTGCTGTCAGCGAGTGTTGAATTGGCATGGAAATATTTGCTCACCGCACCACCCGTCGCAAGCGCGTTGAGCGCCGCGCCCACATTGGTGTAGGTGCTGCCCGCGATGGTGTAGCTCGGTGCGGTATAGGCGCCCGTTGTGGTGTTGTAGCTCGCGCCACCACCGAGGCCCGTCGCATTGCCTGCGATGGCGTTGGCGTTGTTGGTAACATTGGTGTTAGTGGTGTTAAGTTGTGATCCGTTCACCGCATCGGTTGAACCTGCCGAAAGCGTTCCCGCCGCGACGCCCGTGATCTTCTGCCCCGCATTGTTCAGCCCCGTTGCGCTCAGGCTTGGGCCTGCTGCACCGATGGTGACGCTGGTGAGGTTGCTGAGAACCGGGTTGAGCGAGGTGGTGATGACGCCCGCTGCCTGTGAGTCGATGATGTTGTTGCCCGCCGTCAGAGTCACGGTGCCGCTTGGTGCAATCGTGGTGGGTGCGCCGCTGGTGCTGCCCGATCCGCTTGCCGCTGTGCCGAGCGTAAAGCCCGCGCCTGCTGCTTGAACGGCGGCGGTGAGGCTGGGGTATGTCGTTCCGCCAACCGTGATCGTCGGTGCCGTATAAACGCCGGTCGCGGGGTTATATGCCGCGCCCCCACCGATGGCCGCAGCATTGCCCTGAATGGCAGCAGCGTTATTGGCGATATTGGTGGCATTCGTCGCGATGTTCGCTTTGTTCGTGCTGACCTGTGAGGCGACACCATAGAGCTGCGAGCCGTTGATCGCATCGGTTGAGGTGGACGACAACAGGCCCGCCGCCACATTCTGGATGCGGCCTTGGTTGGTCGAATTGCCAACCGAGATCACATTGCCCGGCGCGGTGTTGCCCGCGAAGTTATAGGTGACAGCGCCCGAACCTGTGCCCACTGTCGTTGAGGCATTCGCCGCCGTGCCCGAGGTGAACGCGCCCGAAGCATATGACGCAGCATTGTTGCCCAGCAGCACATCATTGCCGATGGTGGTGGTGATGTTGTTGCCCAGCGCGAAGGTATTGTTGGTGGCCAGTGTGTTGTTGTTACCCACCGAATAGGAATTGCTGCCACTGATGATCGACGGATCACCAAAGGCACCTGAATTATTGCCGGAGACATTGTTCTGGTAGCCAATCGAGATCGATTGCGTGCCGCTGGCTGTTGCCGTTTGGCCAATGGCGACTGAATCAATGCCAGAGGCGGCCGACAACCGTCCGATCGCTACGGCTTCGGTATTCGAGGCCTTTGATTGCGCACCAAGTGCAACCGAGTTCGCGCCCGAGGCATTTGATAGGAAGCCAAATGCGGAGCTTGTTCCCCCAGTAGCAGAAGAATTGCCACCAATTGCGGTGTCGTCAATTGCCGTTGCGCTACCGGAAACCCCCGCGACTGTGCCTGTGCCGATGGCGACATCGGATGCGTTGTAGGCGTTCGCGCTGTTGCCTGCGGCGAAGCTGCTACCGGCGACGGCATTGGTGAGTGTTCCGAGCGCAACAGAATTGTTGCCACTTGCATTAGCAGAAGCGCCAATTGCGGCAGAATTCGTCGCGGTTGACGTTGAGAGAGCACCAAGTGCTAAGGCTTGAACGCCAGTTGCACTCGACGTGCCACCAATCGCGATAGCAGAAGTATTGGACGCACCAGAGTGGTCGCCCAACGCAATCGAAGATGTTCCACTTGCATTGGCCAAATTGCCACCAGCAAATGCTCCACCGGTCCCGCTTGCCGCAGAACTCGTGCCTATGGCTACGCTGTTGCTTCCGCTCGAGACGGATGAACTCTGGCCGATAGCAATGCCCGAAGCTGCGGCGGCCGCAACTGAGGACTGCCCTCCTATAGCAATGGAGTTGCTGGCAGCCGCTTTCGCGCCCGCAGTCGTATTGCTCCCGATGGCCGTTGCGCCCGCCCCGGACGCATTGGCAGACGCACCGAACGCAGCAGAGCTCCCGCCTGTCGCCGAAGCTGCGTTACCAAATGCTGCGTCGTTGGTAATTGTTGCTGAACCCGACACACCCGCAACGGCATTTTGCCCCACCGCAGCAGAGCCACTATTATAGGCATTGACTTGGTAACCCAGCGCGACCGCCCCCGTCCCCTTCGCAGCAGCCGTCTGTCCGATTGCTGTTGATTCATTGCCCGATGCGCTGACACCCGCCGCAAATGCGTGACCACCGATGCCGATCGCGTCGGTTCCCGATGCGCTGGCTTGATCTCCGATTGCCACCTGCGATCCAGCACCCGTGGCGTTTGCGCTCCAACCGATGGCTGTGGGCGAACTTCCGCCCGCAGCGGTTCCAACGGCTTTAGCATTGCCGCCAATCGCGATCCCATCGTTGACGCCGCCGGCTGTGTTATTGACTGTGGCGGACAGGCCAATTGCCACGGGCGAACCGCCAAAGGTCGTGTTGGTTCCGTCAGCCAGGGCGCTCTGCCCGATTGCCACTGCTCCGGATGTAGCTACGCGCGAGTTGCTCGACGCACCTGTTCCGATTGCAACATCGCTCGTGAATGATGCAACCGATTGACCACCAACCGCAATTGAATTGATGCCCGCCGCATTCGCGCCGGCCGTTGCGTTGCCGCCAAGTGCTGTTGCGCCCGCGCCAGATGCAGTGACTGCGGTCGCCGCCGTTGTCCCGCCGCCACCGATGGCAACGCTGTTTGTACCCGTCGCGACCGAGTTCAAGGTCGTGGAATTGGCGGTGAAATATTTCGATGTCGCACCACCGGTCGCAAGCGCCGTGAGCGCCGCGCCAATATTGGTGTAGCTGTTGCCTGCGATGGAGAAACTCGGCGCTGTGTAAACGCCCGTTGAGGTGTTATATGCCGCTCCGCCGCCGATAGCCGTTGCGTTCCCAGCAATAGCTGCCGCGTTTTTGGCTATGTTGGAGGTATTCGTCGCAATATTGGACGTATTCGTCGCGATATTGGTGGCATTCGTTGCGATGTTGGTGACGTTGGTCGCGACTTGCGAATCGGTCGTGTAGAGCTGCGAACCGTTGATCGCATCGGTTGAGGTGGCGGTCACGCGTCCAGCGGCGACGCCTTGGATCTGACGGCCACCGACCGCTACCACAGAGGTGGGCGCAGTGCCCGCATAGGTGCCGAATGTTGTGCCGCCGATGGTCGTTGAGCTTGTGCCGACGGCCGAGCCCGTTACCGTGCCGCTTCCTAGGGCGACATCATTCGCGTTGGTCGCGACTGTATTGGCACCCAGCGCGATCCCGCCAGTGACGGCAGAGGAAGCGCTTGACCCGATTGCGATGGCATTGACGCCAGTCGACGAAGCAAAGCCAGCGAGCGTGCTTGCGCCGGTGCTTGTTGCACCACCGATGGCGATAGAGCCACTTTGTGTCGCTTTAGCCGCTCCACCGACCGCAACGGCACCCAATCCCGATGCCGACGCATATGACCCCAACGCGCTTGAATAATAAGATGACGCGGCAGCCCCTTCACCGAAGGAGACAGCACCATCGGCAGTGGATGCCGCTTGGTTACCGACTGCGGTCGGAGATGCAGCATTCAGCGGATCGGTGCTGTTGCCTTGGGCGAGCGCACCGTTACCAATGGCGGTGGCACCCGTTTCGTATGTAGTGGCGGTGGTGGTTCCGAATGCGCCGACCGCAGACAGGGCCTGCGCACCCGCGCCGATCGCTGTGCCCTGACCGTCTGTGGCGGTTGCGCCATAGCCTACGGCGACCGGAGAATTAGCGGCGGTTTCGGTCTGTAGCGGGGCGGCCTTCGCGTTTCCACCGATGGCAACTGAACCTGCACCCGTCGCGGTTGCGGTCGTTCCGGTCGAGGTTCCTGAACCAATTTGCACCGTTTGCGCAAATGCGGGTGCGGCCCCAAATCCGACGAGCATGGCACCAATCGCCGCGCCACCACCAAGCCGACCGATTCGGCTCTGCTTTCCGGTGACCATCACGCTGCATGATTTGCGGAGCGCTGAAATGATCTGGCGTCGTTGCGCATCGGTCAGTTCGACGTGTGCGTTTCCAATAAAGCCGTTCAAACTTGCATTCTTGCGGCCAAATCCGAGGACCGCATTCGCACGTGTATTCTCCGCCGATTGAAACTTTGTCACAAAATCTACTCCATCCGAGTGCACACAACGCCGTGTGAACACCGGATGAATAAATTTATGCGGTTAATCTGGGGTAAAGAGGAATCGCGATTTTACACTCAAAAAGCAACTGATTGTAAAATCGGTCCACTCTGGATGAAGTATTCGCCGTTGATCGCAGCGTTGACTTACCCAAAAGTTAACGCTGCGGCGCAGCACTTTGTGCCACAGGCGGAGCCTGGGTGAGGTTCACGCCAAGACCAGCAAGCTTCCATATCCCTTGGTCAGGTTCATAGGTTAGATCAAAATTCACCTGTAAAGGGTTGGAAGGAAACAAGCCAACCAGATGCAACTTGCCATTGGAGATGCTCGGCTGTGACGTCAGTTGCGGGTTGAGATATACCACAGGTGACAAATCGATGTTATTGGTGCGAAACGATTGAAACAAAGCCATCAAGCGCTGCGGTGGATTGCTCACCCGAAAATTCGGCGAGCCCAGTTGGTTTAATACGGAATAATTGTTCGTCGTGTTGGCCTGACCAAGCGCAATGATCGATGAGCGAATCAGAATAACCATCACTTCGGGGGACGGAAGCTGCTGTTGCACTGGGGCAGGCGCAGTTGGCGCAGGCACGGCATTTTGCACAGGAACCTTGGCGGGTTTGTGAGAAGCTTGCGCGGCTTGTGCGGTTAAGACCGCCGCGAGCGCGAGACAGGCCGCAATCTCCTTCCGGCGTTGGTTTGTGTTCCGCCCGAGAATGGCCTTCGCATTGCTCATATTTCTCTCCCTTGATCCGCGTGCACCTGAAACAAAACCGGCTTAATCATTTTCTGCCACCATTGCAAAGAGGGTGTCGCCACGGTTGCACGGAAACAGACATTTTAGGCGCGTCATCGCTCGCCGCCGCGCGGATGAGCGGAAAAACGGTTGATCAGCCAACTGCGAAACAGCGCAATCGCGGGATCAGCCAAATCTTCAGCACGCAGCTTCAGATAATAGCCAAAGCCGTCATCAATGATGCTCTCAAATGGCATCACCAGCCTGCCATCGGCCAATTCAGGCGCAAACATGTCGATATCGGCGAGCGCCACGCCCCCCGCCGACATAGCATAGCTCACTGCGAGCAGCGCGGTATCGAACGCCAACCCGCGCTCAATGTCGAGCGGAATCCGCGTTTGTCGCGCATAAAGGCTCCACAGCAGTCCACGCGGTTCGTTTTCAAGCGTGACATGCAACAAATGGTTGTCAGCCAGAAAGCGCTCAAGGGACTTGCTCTGGTTTTCAGCGGCCGTCGCGGGAGAACAGACCGGCGCGACACGAACCATCCACAACAGATCGGTAATGCGGTCATCGACATGGGGTCGATCAAAAACAATGGCCATGTCCTGCTCTTTCGACGGCAGCCCAGTCACATGCGAACTCGATACGTCGATCCGGATATCAGGATGTTCGGCATGGAAGGCGTGGATCATCGGCAGCGCCACCTGTTGGAGCAGTGATGGGGGAATATGAATGCGAATGGGGCGGCGTGCGGTCGAATGGTCGCAAATGGCGTTCATTGTCGTTTCAATACGATCAAACGACTTGATCACCTCAGGCAGCAAAACCGCGCCGGCGGCGGTGAGCGTCAGCCGTGCACCAGACCGATCGAACAGTTTTTCGCCAAGCAGTTCTTCGAGGCAAATAACGTGTCGGCTCACCGCGCTTTGCGACACATTGAGTGCCTGCGCGCCTGCGGTCACGCTCAGTCTTTGCCCTACCGCTTCGAACGCACGCAACGCATTGAGGGGAATCCAGCGGCGGGTAATCGGCGGAACTTTAGCGATGACAAACTCCCGGTACGCTGATCATGCAATGACCCTTAACTACCGCGCTTCGTGCTTGGCGACAAGTCAGCCATGACCGCATCTTGGTCGTGCCGATCTGCCACCCAATACGCCGCGAACAGGCCATGCGCACCGAACAGCGCTTCGACAATCCCGTCCGCCCCCGCCTTTGCCCAAAGCGCGGCGAGTTGCGCCGCCATCGGGTCATTTACGGGATCTGCATCGCCCTTAATATGCACGATCCACGCGGCGAGCGCGGTGAGGATGGCGGGGCATTGCCGCCCCGCCGTTTGATGATACGCCAGCGTCTCTAGCCAGCGTTGTGGGATTTTCTGGCTGCCATCCATCGCGATTTGAATGAGCTTGTGGTTGAGCGCGGGGTTGGCGAAGCGTGTGAGCAGCGCTTGTGCATAGGCGTTCAGGTCTTGCCCCGGTGCGGGCGTGAGGCTGGAGGCGGCCTCATCGCGCATCAGCGTTTCGATGAGCGGGCGCAGCGTCGGATCGGCAATCGCCTGATGCACATACACAGCCCCGCGCGCCAACCCAAGGTAAGCGAGTGCCGAATGCGCACCGTTGAGCATCCGCAACTTGGCGGTTTCATAAGCATGAACATCCGAGGTGATCTGCGCACCATGATCTTCCCAGCGCGGACGCGGGCCAGCGAACTTGTCCTCGATCACCCATTGGCTGAAGGGTTCAGTGACGACGGTGGCTTCGTCGCTCATGCCGAGCGCGGCCGTTACCGCTGCACGATCCTCCGCCGTGGTGGCGGGGACGATGCGGTCCACCATCGTTGACGGGCAGGTGCAATGGGTGGTGAACCAATCGAGCAGATTAGGCGCATGGACGGTGAGATATTCGGTCATCAGCCGTTCCAACTGCACGCCATTGCTCGCCAAATTGTCACAACTCAACAGCGTGAGGCCGGGCAGCCCGGCGGCCTTGCGTGCCTTCATCCCCGCCGCGAGGAAGGCATAGATATGCCCGTAGCCCTGAGCCTGTCGAAGGGCGGTGGAGGTGAGCTGCCCTTCGACAGGCTCAGGGCTACGGCTTAACTGGTTGCTGTCAGCCAATGTCCTATCCAACGATCCATCTGCCGCGCGGCAATAGCCCTTTTCGGTGATTGTGAAGCTGACGATGCGGGTGTCGGGCGAAGCGAGCGCTGAGACCACGCTCTCGGGCTCCTGCGACGCCACCAGCACGCGTTGGACGCTGCCGATGACCCGAAGTGCCACCCCGTGCTCACCGCGCTCTGAGAGGGCGTACAGACCATTCTGCGGGTTCATCTGATCGGCGACATCGGCAGAGCGCAATGAGACGCCGATAATGCCCCAATCACATTCTCCCGCATTCATCGCTGCATCGGTATACCAAGCCTGATGCGCACGGTGGAACGCGCCGATGCCGAAATGAACAATCCCCGCTTTTTGCGCCGCACGATCATAGTGCGGGCGGGCGATGGTGGTGGGGAGGTTGGCGAGGGTGGATGTGGAGAGCCTCATTTCTCTCCCCTTGCGGGAGAGAATAGACTTGGCTTGGTGGCTTGCCACCTAGCAAGTCTTAGAGAGGGGGGTGTTGCCCCAAGCATTGATATCCCCTCTCCAACTGCGACTAGGCGGCACGCCGCCAAGTCTCCGTATCCTCTCCCGCAAGGGGAGAGGAGTGGCGTCAATGTCCCCCTCACAACCGATACGCCCGTTTTGCCAGCCCATAGCTCAGATCAATCGCCAATTCCGCCGCTTCCCACTCTTCCAGCCGATGTTCGGCCACCAATTGCGCCAGAAATCCGCAATCGATCCGCCGCGCCACATCATGCCGCGCGGGGATCGACATGAAGGCGCGGGTGTCATCGTTGAAGCCCACGGTGTTGTAAAAGCCTGCGGTCTCTGTGGTGTTGAGCCGGAAGCGGCGCATGCCTTCCGGGCTATCATGGAACCACCACGCCGGGCCAAGCTTGAGCGCGGGATAATGCCCCGCCAGCGGTGCCAATTCACGCGCATACACCGTCTCATCGAGCGTGAAGAGGATGATGCTTAAGCTGGCCTCATTGCCATAGCGGTTGAGCAGCGGGCGCAGCGCATGAACATAATCGGTGCGCATCGGAATATCCGCGCCCTTGTCGCGCCCGAATTGCGCAAACACCTGCGCGTTATGGTTGCGGAAGCTGCCGGGGTGGATTTGCATCACCAGCCCATCGTCCAAACTCATCCCCGCCATTTCGGTGAGCATTTGCGCGCGGAAGAGTTCGGCGTCTTGCGGGCTGGGCGTGCCGGTGGTGACGCGTGTGAACAGCGCCTCGGCCTCGGCGGGGGACAGATCGGCCGTCAGCGCGGTCGGGTGGCCATGGTCGGTCGAAGTCGCGCCCATGCTGGCAAAAAACGCCCGGCGCTGGCGATGCGCGGCGAGATAGCCTTGCCATGTCAAGCAGTCCTTGCCCGTAAGCGCTGAGAAAGTGTTAAGATTCTCACGAAAGCCCTCAAACTCGGGATCAATCACCGGATCGGGACGATATGCGGTGATCACCCTGCCCTGCCAGCCACCGGCGCGCGCATTCTCGGCTTTGACGGCGGCATGGTGGCGCAGATCATCGAGCGGGTTCTCGGTGGTGGCGATCACTTCGATGTTAAACCGATCAAACAGCGCACGCGGACGGTAAGCGGGCGTCGAGAGCTTCTCGGTGATCACGTCATAATAATGATCAGCGGTCGCGGCTTCAAACTGCACCTCCAGCCCGAACCCTTCCGCAAACACCCAATCAAGCCACATCCGCGAGGGCGTGCCGCGAAACAGATGATAGCGCTCCGCCAGCAGTTTCCACGCCACGCGCGGATCAAAGCCTGTGGCGCGGCCAGATGCGCCAATGCCCAGCGCCTCCAACGATACGCCCTGCGAATAGAGCATCCGGAAGACATAATGATCGGGCCGCAGCAACAGTTCATAGGCGTTGCTGAATGGCGCATCGGTCGCGAACCACTCAGGATCGGTGTGGCCATGCGGGCTGATGATCGGCAAGTCTTTCACCTGCGCATAGAGGCGGCGTGTGATGTTGCGCACGTCCGGCTCCGCTGGGAATAGCCGGTCAGGGTGAAGGGTAAGAGGTCGGGTCATGCGCGCACTAGCCATTTCAAAATAAGTGTCGTTTGTTTCAAAGCGGAGTCGTTCGACAGGGTGTTCTGCTCAACGCCCCGTAAATGTCGGCTTGCGCTTGGCAAGAAAAGCGGTGCGCCCTTCATGGGCATCATTGCTGTTGCCAGCGATGCGTTGCGATTCGGCTTCGAGCGAGAGGGTTAAGGCATATGTGCTTTCGGCTGCCGCCGCGATATTTTGCCGCATGAGACCGAGCGCGACCGTCGGCATCGCGGCCAACCGCGTCGCGAGAGCAAGCACTGCGGGAGCGAGTTGATCGTCCGCCACCGTCTTATAAATCAGCCCCCATTCCGCCGCTTTTTCAGCGCTGATTTTTTCGCCGAGCATCATCATTTCGGTGGCGCGCGATTTGCCGATCAAACGCGGCAGCGTCCAGCTTGCCCCACCATCAGGAACCAAGCCGATGTTGATAAAGGCCTGGAGAAAATAAGCCGATTGCGCGGCAATCACAAAATCGGCCGCCAGCGCAATCGAACAGCCGATTCCCGCAGCGGCCCCATTGACGGCCGAAATGACGGGCAGATTCAACGCCGCCAGCCGCCGCATCATCGGATTAAAATGGGTGTTGAGCGCAGCGTGGCTCAAATCACCACCGGCAATCGACGCGCCCGCCACCGCTTGAAGATCAGCTCCGGCGCAAAAGGCACGCCCTGCCCCAGTAATCACCAACACCCGCGCGTCGCCCAGCGCATGCAATGCCGATGCAATGGCGTCCGCCATATCGGTGGCGCAAGCGTTCAGCCGTTCGGGGCGATTGAGCGTGAGTGTGGCGATCTGGTCGCAGACCGCCAGTGTGATGCAGTTATCCGACATAAACTTCCTCCATTGATCACTTGGCCTAACCCGAAACATGCTCCAACGCCAGACCATTCACGCAACCGCAAACGTGTTTTGACGCGTCGCTGCGTCTCGCCGCGTACCCCAGACGTGACTCGCGCCTCAAAATGCGGCAGGAGCACCGTCGTGCTCATGGCAGCGTGTAGGAGCAGATATTGAAACGCGGTTGGAAGCGGCTGGCGGTGTGCGCAAGCTCTTTGGGCTGGGCAACGCTGTGCCACGCTCAGGTTTATGAAATTAGCGATAGCGGAGCGTTGAATGTTCGTGATGGCGGCGGCGCTGTTGCATGGCACGATGCGGCTCCGGCCCATGACTCCACGCCGACCGATCACCCGAGCACCCCCCCCCTCGCCTCCCCGCCGCTGCGCTTCGCCGACGCGCTGCAAAAATCTGCCGCGCGCTACCGCCTGAGCACAGCCTTGCTTGAGGCCTTGGTGTGGCAAGAAAGCCGCTGGCATGTGCAAGCGGTCTCGCCGAAGGGAGCCGTGGGTTTGACGCAGTTGATGCCGTCGACGTCGCGTGCACTCGGTGCGGATGCGCGCGATCCACTCGCCAATCTTGACGCAGGCGCGCGTTACTTAAGGCTGTTGCTCGATCATTTCGGTGGTGATGTGGTCAAGGCGCTGGCCGCCTATAACGCGGGTGTGGCTCGGGTCGAGCGCGCCGGCGGTATCCCCAATATCCGTGAAACTCAGGCCTATGTTGCCGCTATATTGGCCCGGCTCGACAGCCAAATTCGCAAGCCCTAGCGGGATCGGCAATTGAGCCTTATTGTGACCCCATATCGGCTGAAGAAGGAGACTCACATGACGGTTCGGATCGCGCGCAGTATCGGTGTGCTGAGTCTGGTGGTCGCAGTCGTTGGGCCGAGTGCGGCTTACGCTGACCCCGCGGGTTCTGGCCCGATTGTCGCGGCATTGAGCTGGCTGCAAGGCACGCTGATGGGCAATGTCGCGACGGCCGTTGCGGTCATCGCCGTGGCAATGGTCGGGTTTATGATGCTCACGGGACGGCTCAATTGGCGCTTTGGAGCGACGGTGATCTTGGGCTGCTTCATTCTGTTTGGCGCGGCGTCCATTGTCGCGGGGATTCAATCAACCGCCGGGATTTCGCACTAAATGCTCACCAAAACGCCTGTGTTTCGCGCGCTAACCCGCCCACAGATGTTCGGCGGCGTGACCTATAGCTATTTCATCATCAACGCGGCGGTGACGACTGAGGCGTTTCTCATTACCCGCTCATTCCTCGCGCTCCCCGTCGCGCTGATCGTCCACGGGATTGGCTATCTCGCGTGCCTGCGCGAGCCGCGTATCTTCGATCTGTGGCTCACCAAAGTGAGCCGGTGCCCGCGTGTGCCGAATTGGGGCCGCTGGGGCTGCAACAGTTATTCGCCATGAGTCTGTCTAAAACCAACTGGCTGAGCGCGGCAGCTTGGGCAAAGAAAGAGGCCAAGGTCGGTGAGCGTCTGCCCTATGCCGCGCACCTCAATGACACGACAATCCAGTTGCGCGATGGCGGGCTGATGCAAACGCTCTCCATCGCCGGAATGCCGTTTGAAACCGAGGATGCTGACCAGCTCAACCATATGCTGGGCGTGCGCGAGGTGATGCTGCGATCGGTGCTTGATGCGCGCTTCATCCTTTATCACCACATCATCCGGCGGCGCGTGATGGTGGGGCTGGAGGGCGACTTCGACAACCCGTTTGCGGCGGAACTCGACAAGCAATGGCGCGCGCGGCTGGAGGCGCGGCAGTTGTTCGTCAACGAGCAGTTTATCACGCTGGTGCGCCGCCCGCCACGCGGGAAAACGGGCTGGCCCGAGCGCGTGGCGCGCTGGATCAACAAACGCGACGAGGTGCTCGATCCGACGCTGCTGCGCGAATTGGATGCGGCTTCGCGCGCGCTGCTCTCATCGCTTCAGCCCTATGGCGCGCGGCTGTTGGGAAGCTATAAAACGCGCCACGGCACCTGCTCCGAGCCGCTCGAACTGCTCTCCGCACTCTACAATGGTGAGATGCGCCCCGTGCTGCGGCCCGCCGCTGACACTGATCTGGGCCATCATATTCCGTATAAGCGGGTGAGTTTCGGACTGGATACGCTGGAGCTTCAGGGCGCAGGCGCGCATGGTTTTGCGGGGCTGCTCTCAGTGAAGGAATATCCGTCCACCACGCGCGCGGGGCTGATTGATGGCGTGTTGCGCATGGGCAGCGAATGCGTGCTGACCGAGAGCTTTGCCCCTGCTGACCGGCAGATTGCACGGGAGCGGATGGACCTCGCCATTCGCCGCCTACGCGCCGCAGACGATGACACGGCCACCGAGCGCCGCGAGATGCTGTCGGCTAAAGACGCGCTGGTGAGCGGGCAGACGGGCTTTGGCGATCATCACCTGAGCCTGCTCGTGCGCGCACCGACGATGCCTGCGTTGGATGGCGCGCTGGCTGAGGCGGCATCCGCGCTTGCCGATATTGGCGCAGTGGTGGTGCGCGAGGATGTCAATCTGGAGCCCGGATTTTGGGCGCAATTCCCGGGCAATGAAAGCTATGCCGTGCGCCGCGCGCTCATCTCAACGAGCAACGCGGCGGGGTTCATTTCGCTGCACGGTTTCCCGTTGGGGACGATGGACGGCAACCATTGGGGGCCGGCGATCAGCCTGTTTGAGACGACTTCCGCCACGCCGTATTTCTTCAATTTTCATGCGAGTGACCTCGGCCATTTTACCGTGATCGGGCCATCGGGGTCGGGCAAAACGGTGGTGCTCAACTTCCTCACCGCGCAGGCGCAAAAACTCAAGCCGCGTACCATTTTGTTCGATAAGGATCGCGGCGCGGAGATTTTCATCCGCGCTTTGGGCGGCCATTATGCGCAACTCGAGCCGGGGCAGCCAACGGGGTTCAACCCGCTGCAATTGCCTGACAGTGCCACCAACCGCGCGTTTCTGGTCGAATGGCTCGGTGCACTGCTTGGGCCGCGTAACAGCGAAGAAGAGAAACTGATCACGGGCGCAGTGGATGTGGCGTTCGATAATGACGTCAAGTTCCGCCGCCTGCGCTATTTTCGCGAATTGCTTGCAGGAGCAAAACGGCCAGAGGCGGGTGATCTGGCGTCGCGTTTGGCCCCATGGATTCATGATGGCCCCAACGCGTGGCTGTTTGATAACGAGGCTGATGCGCTTGATCTGTCGCAACAGGTGATCGGCTTTGATATGACAGCGCTGCTCGATGCGCCCACGCTCCGCACGCCAACGATGATGTATCTGTTCCATCGCGTCGATGAACGGCTCGATGGTTCCCCCGCGATGATCCTCATCGATGAAGGCTGGAAGGCGCTCGATGATGCGGTGTTCGCCGCGCGGATTCGCGATTGGCTCAAAACGCTGCGCAAACGCAACGCCATCGTCGGTTTCGGCACCCAAAGCGCGCGCGATGCGCTCGAAAGCAGCATTTCCTCTGCGATTGTCGAGCAGACCGCGACGCAAATCTTCATGCCCAATGCCAAGGCGCGCGCCGAGGATTATTGCACCGGCTTCGGCCTCTCTGCGCACGAGCTAGATCTGATCCGCGCGCTGCCCGCGACCAGCCACTGCTTCCTTGTGCGTCACGCCAATCATAGCGTCGTGATCCGGCTTGATCTCTCGGGGATGAGTGAGATGCTCACCGTGCTCTCGGGCCGCGAGGCGAGTGTGCGCAAATTGGATGAGCTGCGCGCGCGACTGGGCGATGATCCGGCAGCTTGGTATCAGCCGCTCACCGGCAAGGCTTGGCCCGGCGCATCGCCATATCGAGAGGCGGCGGAATGATCGCCTGCCCCGTCTTTTCAGCCGAAGGGCCTGTTACCGTGGCCGATGCGCTGCGGAGCGTAGATTGCCAGTCGGGGCAGGCGGTTGAAATCGCGTTCAGCCGCCTGTTCGGCGAAAGCGGCGCGCTCTCCCAAGCGCTCACGCTGTTCCTGACGCTCTATGTGGCGCTGTTTGCCTTGAGCTTGCTGACCGGGCGCACGGGGTTGCGGCTCAATATGCTCACCCCAAAGATGCTGCAATTGGGGCTGGTGCTGACCTTCGCCACCTCATGGGTTGCGTATCAGAATGTCGGTTGGACGCTGCTGGTGCAAGCGCCTGACCAAATCGCGAGTATTTTGCTCGGGACCAAGGGGAGCGCGACGCAACTGTTTGCGACGCGGCTTGATGCGCTGTTCGATGTGATCGCCAACACCGCGCATCTGGCGCAAGGGGCGAATGCGGTGGCGACGACGACGCCGATCCCGCAAATCGCCAACACCTCGCCCAAGCCCGCTGATCTGCTCTGGGCGGCATCGTTGCTGCTGTTGCTCGGCACGGTGGGGGTGTTGATTGTCGCGCGGATTGCTCTGGCTGCGGTGATGGCATTGGGGCCGGTGTTCATCATACTCGCGCTGTTCAAAGGTACGCGCGGCCTGTTTGAAGGCTGGCTCAAGGCGGCGGTAATGCTCGCGATCACGCCGCTGTTCGCCGTGTTGTTGGGTGGAGGAACGTTGGTGTTGATTGCGCCGATGATTGCGGCACTGTCACGTGCGGGTGGCAAGGTTTCGCTTGAACTGGCGACCTCAATCTTCCTCGCCGCCTTTGTCTATGCCGCGCTTATGGTGTTGGCGTTACGCGCGGCGGCAATGATTACCGGCGGCTGGCGTCTTGGGTGGAGTGCCTCGACCGCCTCAGATGGCAGCGCGCCCACGTCAACCGCGCATATGGACATTCAGTACCCCACACGATTAGCCGCTGCTGAACAGGAAATGCCGGTTTCGCCCTTGGCAAACGACCGTGTGCGAAGCATCATAGCCGGAATGAACCGCTCGACTGTTTTAGAACAAAGCACCGCCCCCGGTGGCGACGCATTAACGTCTGATCGACGCACTCACATTGTCGCTCCGTCGGCGGAATCTGGCGGCACGCCGCACCCTGTCTCGCTCCGCGATCCGCGCATTCGCCCACTTGGGATGGGTTTTCGCGCGCCGCAACGGACGCTGTCATGAAGCGGTTCCTGCTTGCCATTGCGTTCGTCGCGGTGCCCGTTTTTGCTGATTCGCGGATCAAGACGCTCTTTTACAACCCTGATCGAGTCGTCTCGATTGACGGCCATCGCGCGGTGCAAACGATGATCGAATTTGGCGCGGATGAGCGCATCGAGAACATCGCGCTCGGCGATTCTGCGGCGTGGCAGGTGACACCGAACAAACGGGCCAACCTGATTTTCGTAAAGCCGCTGATTCCGCGCGCACGCTCCAATATGACAGTGGTGACCGACAAACGCCGCTATTTGTTCGACCTGCATAATGATGAACGAAGCCGTATCATCTACAGCCTTCGCTTCGTTTATCCTGATGAACCAAAGGTCGAGCTGATCGACGAGCCCGTCGCTGCGAAAACGTCGTCACCTGAAGTTGCTCCCGCACCGCCTGCGCTCAACACCAATTGGCAAAGTAAGGGCGATTCTAAACTGATTCCCGCGCGCGTTTATGATGATGGCGCCTCAACATTTATTGCCTGGGCGGACACGAGCGAATTGCCCGCCGTATTGACGATGGGAGCCGATGGCAGCGAAGGGCCCGTTAACTTTGCGATCAAAGGCGATTATTTGATCGTTGAAGGCGTGGCCCCGCGTTATGTGCTACGGCTAGGCAAGGCGACCGCCATTCTGACCAATCTTTCGCCCCGCGCCGCGCACCCCGTCGCGCCTTCGCCCCAGTCGACGATGTCTGAATCGGCAAAATGACCGCCCGCCCGCCATTCGATGGATCGACTGATCCGCGCCACGCGCTTTCCGCCGAAGCTTTGGAGCACGCGCAAACCACCGGCTATCCGGTTGTCGCGTCGCAGTTTGCGCGGCGCGACCGAGCAGGGCTTGCGCTAATGGCGAGCGCCGCCTTGCTGCTCGGTGCGGCGACGCTGTTTGCGATGTCGAACAGCCGGACACATTCCGCCGTTCCTGCGGGGCCGAGCGCGCCTGCGGAGAGTCACGTCGCCGCTCAGCCCGCACCTGCTCCTGTCAACGCACCAACTGCGCCCGTTGTGCTCCCGGCCACACCCCCACCCCCCGCGCCCGCAGCCGCCGCACCTTTACCTGCACCCGCACCGCCGCTCGGGGTTTTAGCAAATCAAGCTGTTGACCGCGCCCGCGCGCCCGCACTCATCTTCGACAACAGTCCGTCGGGCCCCGCCCCGAGCGCCACTTCGAACACAGCCACGCCCGCCGCATCACCTCCACCAAAGCCCGCACCGCAAGGGCTCTCAGCCGACGAGTTGTTTGCCCAGCGGTTCGGGGCCGATGGCGAGTCAGCCGCCGCCACACGCATGATGAACCCCGGATCAACCGTTGCGCAGGGCACGCTGATGACTGCGGTTCTCGAAACGGCGATCGATTCGGATTTGCCGGGCTTCGTCCGCGCAGTAATCAGCCATGACGTCAAAAGTTTTGATGCCAGTCGCGTTCTTATCCCGCGCGGTTCACACGTGATTGGCGAGTATAAGAGTGGTTTGGCCGTCGGGCAAACACGCGCTTATGTGCTCTGGACGCGGTTGCTCCGCCCCGATGGTGTTTCGGTGGCGCTTGGGTCTCCCGCCACCGATTTTGAGGGGCGAAACGGGCTCGGCGGCAAAGTCAGCAGCCATTTCGGCAAGCGTTTTGGCGCGGCAATCTTGCTTTCGGTTATCGGTGCGACGGGTCAAGCGATCGGCGGCGGCAGCGGAACTGTTGTGCTTGCCGGGCCGCAACAGGCGGTCAGCTCGACTGCACAACAAAACCTCAACATTCCGCCCACTGTGCGCGTGAAGATTGGCCAGCCGATCCGCATTTTTACCGCACGCGATTTGGACTTCTCGTCGGTACCCGCAGCGAAATGACCGCAGATGTCGTGCACGTGGCGGGCGGCGTTTATCTCGCGGCACATCTTGCACCCTTTGCGGGCTGGCTCGCGCGCGACGATGTCACCGAAATTATGGTCAATCGCCCGGGCGAGGTCTGGATCGAAGCCTCCGGCGCTGCGGGCATGTCGCGGGTTGAAGCTCCGGAGATCAACGACCAATTGCTCGAACGGCTCGCGCACCAAATCGCGCGTGAGGCGCATCAAGGGATCAATCGCGAGCGCCCGGTGCTCGCTGCAATGCTGCCAGGCGGTGCGCGGGTGCAGATCATCGCGCCCCCGGCAACGCGTCGCCATTGGGCGCTTGCTATTCGGCGG
>Ga0209067_10000785_pt1 | contig 19906 bp, 18 predicted proteins | sample ColStrG_CSR_2013_FD_187199 | JGI IMG/M metagenome (GOLD analysis project Ga0209067, IMG submission 187199) | Freshwater sediment microbial communities in response to fracking from Pennsylvania, USA - Cold Stream Run_MetaG_CSR_2013 (SPAdes)... | ecosystem: Environmental > Aquatic > Freshwater >...
TGGATATCATCAAATCGGGTGGCTATAAAATTTCTGCACTTGAAATTGAAGAGGTGCTTCGGCAACATCCGAAGATAAAAGATTGCGCCGTGGTGGGCCTCGATGACGAAGAGTGGGGTGAAGTAGTCGCCGCGGCATTGATGCTCCACCCGTCCGATGCGTTAGATATCAGTGCGCTTAGCGTATGGCTAAAAGAGCGCCTGCCCCCCTATCGCCTTCCGAGAAAATTTCTTCTCGTCCATGAATTGCCCCGTAATGCCATGGGCAAGGTGCCAAAAAATGAAGTGAAAAAACTTTTTACGAAATGATTTTTATTTTTTCGGGACCGCTTCCATTAATAAGGCCAGTGCTTTTTTGAGACCCTCTTCTCCGGGAGCCGCGCCTTTGAAATGTCCTAAACGCACCACCACCAAATCGTGTGAAGGAATTATCCAGGTGTATTGTCCGCCGGCCCCCGCCATATAATAGGATTCTTTCGGCACGGGAAAGGAGCCCGTTCCATTGATCCAGAAAAATCCGCCATAAATTGGGCGTCCGTCAGCCTGCCAGGCTGGCGCCAAGGTGCTGACAAACTTCGTATACCCTTCTGGCAGAATACGCTCTCCATTCCAAACACCATCTTGCAAGTACAGATTTCCAAGACGAGCCCAATCTCTGGCGGAAGCAAACTCATAGCCTTGTGTCAAAAAATTTCCATAGGGATCTGTTTCCATCACCATGGTGCGTATGCCAATTTTATCCAGCAGCGCGCGCCTGGGAAAAGAAAGATAATCCTCTCCTTTCCCTTCCACGCCCAAGCGAATAAGATAATTGGTGAGAACGGGATCGGTGTTTCGATAACGCCCCACGGTATTGGGAGGCCATTGTTGTGGTCGGGTGGCCGCATAGTGGAACGAGTTCACCCCGCCGGTGTACAAATACAAATGATCAGGATAACCCAGCGCCGGATCATAGTCCGGATCTTGTGGAGCCCGAATTCGAATGCCGCTGGACATATGCAGAATATCGGCAATCCTGATCTTGGAGCGACCGTCGGTAGAGTCTTTCCATTCCGGAATGGGCGCTGGCTGCCATAAATCATAAACACCCCGCTTGATGAGGATCCCCATGAGCGTGGCGGTCAAACTTTTTCCCATTGACCAACTCTCCAAGGGCGTATTGTATTTTATTCCATCGCCATAGCGTTCCCCGATCAGTTTGCCTTTCCAGGTCACTACAAATGCGGCCGTCAGTCCTTCCGCCGGCTGGAATGCGGCATTGATGGCTTGTTTAATTTTTTCTTCATTGAGTTCTTTGGGTAAAGGTTCTTTGCTCAACCATTCCCCCATAGGCCAGGGTGTGGTATTGGCGTCGCCCAGCGTTGATTTTATTGCCAGCGGTTTATAATAAAGGGAGTCTACCCCTTCTGGCAAGGTCACACATCCCTGGTCTCCAACATAAATGGCTTTGCGAATGATGCCATTAGGCAAGGTGATGCTGACCGATTTTTTTTCCCAATCAATCACAGGCTTCCCTACTTTGCTGCGCTGTTCATAGGGACTGGTAAAGTATCCCACATTTTCTGCAGCAAACTCAGCCTTAAGACCCGTGATAAAAACCGCCGAGCACATGATCTTAGCAAACCCAGCAGTATGGTGGGACAAGGCATCCCCGGGCGGTGGTACATAAGTGGTTTTCAACTCCAAGGAGTCGGCGCGCGCCTGCATCTTGGTCAGTGGCTTTTTCTCCTCCTTATTTTTTGGGGATTGACAAGCCATCACAAGAAGTAATGTTACGCTCAGGATTATTCTAAAAGTTGATTTTGGAAGTATCATCATCATGGTTTATTTCATAACAGGGAGCAATCCACCCACTCAATGTAAAAAAGATTGGAATAGAATCATAGGTGAAAAGGAAGATCCTTGCCAATCATCTTGAAAGCATCCTTTGTTCTGCTGGCGCAAGAGCGCGCTGATCTCATTCTTTTTTCGCGAGCGCCAATCCAAAATAGTACGCCTCCCTGATTTACGCTGCTATGACTTTAATCAACTTCTTTTAAAACCCTCATCATCTGGGGACCGGCCAGAACCCCCTAATTTTAATCAATGAAAGCTGAATTACTATTCGTTCAGATAGCCAAAGTTTTCATCTTTGTTAAAAATGTGGTGTGGGAATCCCTGCTACCTCCCTATGAGTGGAAAGAGATTCTCAAACAATGCTATGTTGTTGGCGTAAAGACAATTTTTCTAATCGGTTTTATCGCGCTGGTGGCCGGATATGTTTTTGCCAAACAGTCACTGCCTTCCCTCCAATCCTTTGGTGCTGAGTCGTGGCTGCCCTCCTTGGTGGCCATTGGTATTATCCGGTCCCTGGGTCCTTTGATCACCGCCCTGGTGTGTGCCGGAAAACTAGGCTCCAGTATTGGCGCCGAGTTAAGTTCCATGAATGTGACCGAGCAAATTGATTCCATGGATGTCTCCGGAATCAGCCCCTTTCGCTACCTGGTCGTCACCCGCGTTATTGCCGTGACGCTCATGCTGCCGGTGCTGGTGGCTTATGCCGATGCGATCGGATTATTCGGTGCCTTTCTGCTGGCCAACAAAATTTCAGAAACGAGCCTTGCCCTTTATTTCAACCAGGTCTTTAACCGGCTAAGCTTCGAAGATCTGGCCACCACGCTGATCAAACCTTTTTTCTTTGGGTTAAGTATCGGCCTGATCAGTACCTATCAGGGCTATTTCTCCAAGCGGGCAACGGTGGGTGTTGGCAAGGCGGCCAACTCTTCGGTCGTCGTTTCCATGATCACTATTTTCATTATCGATTTTACCTCCATTCAGGTAATTCAATTTTTCAGAAATTTAAATGAATGACAACCCAGTAATAAGCATTCAACATTTGTATAAATCATTCGAAGAAAATGATGTGTTGACCGACTTTAACATGGAATTAAAAAAAGGAGAAACGCTGGTGGTTATCGGGCGCTCGGGCATTGGAAAGTCGGTTTTGATAAAATGCATTGTCGGACTGATGAAAGTCGACGGCGGAAACATCTTTGTTCTGGGAAGGGATATCACCTCACTGAAAAGAAAAGCCATGGACGAACTGAGAAAAAAGATTGGATTTTGTTTTCAGGGAAGTGCCTTGTATGATTCCATGACCGTTCGCGAAAATCTGGAATTACCTTTAGAAAGAAATCACGGTATTAAAAGTGGGAAGGAGATGAATAAGCTGGTGACCGACGCGCTGGAAGATGTTGGTTTGTTGGAGTCCATCGACCAGGTCCCGGCGGCCCTTTCGGGAGGGATGCGTAAGCGACTCAGCATCGCCCGCACCTTAGTGCTAAAGCCTGAAATTATGTTGTATGATGAGCCGACCGGTGGCCTTGATCCCATTACGTCAACGGAAATCAATAACCTCATCGTGGAGGTGCAGAAAAAGTACAATACCTCATCTATCATCATCACCCATGATATCTCCTGTGCCAAAACGACGTCCAATCGAATGATCTATTTAAGAGAAGGAGGAAATACGCTGGAAGGAAATTTCGAAATGTTTATGAAACAATCGGAGGATGCCACGCTCAAAGCGTTTTTTGATTATTTCAAAATTGACAGCAGCCATGAAATCCATTGAAGTAAAACAGCATGCCCTTTTAGGACTATTTGTACTGGTCGGCACCATCCTGTTTCTGGTTGCCGTATTTTTTGTCGGCAACAATGAGACGTTGTTTCAGCGTTCATTTATACTCTATGCCAAGTTTCGTGATGCCGGCGGTTTACAAGCCGGGGGTAATATCTGGCTCACCGGTGTAAAAGTAGGAACGGTAGCAGAGGTGGACATTATTGACGATTCAACCGTCTATGTTGCCATCCGAATCAAAAGGAAATACAAGAACTTTTTAAAAAAGGATGCGACGGCGGCCATCGGACGAGATGGGGTGATGGGTAACCGGATTCTTTTATTAAAGAACGGCGTGTCCACCGCGCCCGTGGAAGAAAATCAAATCATCAGCAGTCAATCTGGAAATGAAACGGGCGACCTGATGGCGACCTTGAAACAATCGGGTGATAACCTTCAAGCCATCACAAAAAATGTAAAAGAAATCACCCAGGACATAGAAGGGGGAAAAGGTATCATTGGGGAATTGCTCACCAGTGAAAGGTGGGCGCAAAAATTAAATACGGTGCTGACCCAAATGGAAATCACATCCCAAAATACAGCGGTCATCACCGGCGACCTTTCTGCCATCACAAAAGGCTTGAAAGGCAACAAGAAAGGCTTGATCGGTACGCTGGTGACAGACACCACCTTCTCCAGAATTTACAGTCAGAGTTTAGCCAGCATTCAAATTACCTCCAAAAACTCAGCGCAAATTACCGGTGACTTTAAAGCCATTTCAGCCCATCTAAAAGACAAAAACAATACGGTGGCGTTAATTTTGACCGATACGGCCTTTGCACGAAGCTTGAAGCAAAGCGCCGTAAAACTGGATGAAGATCTAGAAGCGGCCAGACACAATTTTCTTCTCAAGGGCTATTTTAAAAAAACGAAATGACGTGCTCTTTTCTTCAAAAGGGCAATCTCCTGCTGACAGTCCATTTTTTTTAAACATAAATTTTCCTTTTCTAACGTAACGGGTTGAATGCGATGGCAGCCCTATAGGCCGAAGAATTTCATCCCGATTATCAGTGAGATGACCAGCAGGCCAATGGCCAAGAGCGCCGCGGCCGTGATGGTCATCATAGAATAACGAAGGTGGGGGCCATGGGAAGGTAGCCCCCGGTGGTGATGCCGATCAATCATTCTTCTTTTCATAGCCATCAAATGAGGTGATGAATCATCCTGCAAAAACTAGATCGCCGGGCTCTGGCAGCCCATGACCAAACCCAGATAAAAGCGAGATTGGTCTTCCTGCTCTATCCTGGTGATGAGAAATATCATCTGGTCGGTGCTCTTTTATGATAGCAGGCGCCACCAGTTCACTGTACTTTTATTGCTGATGGAAACGGCTTAAAGGACAAGTTTGTCCGATAGCGTAGCGTCCCGAAAAATACATTCTCACGGGCAATGAAAAAGATCATATCGATTGGTTTGTTGGGTGGCCTCATGCTATTAACTGTCGGATTAGTGATGGGGCAACTTTTTCAAATCTTAGATCCTTCCCTTAAATCGGAGTTCGAGAATGCGAACTTGTTTCGATCTTGGTCTGATCCAGCCATGATGCTGTTTTTTGTTCATCCTTTTTTGCAAGGCATTATTTTGGCTTGGGTGTGGACCCGAATCAAGGAGATCTTACAGATGCATTCGGACCTGAAGAGAGGTATCTATTTTGGATTGGCTGTTTGGCTTGCCTGCACCTTCCCGGGAATGTTCATATCGTATTCATCGTTTCCTATTTCATTGATGATGATCCTGAGTTGGACGATCAGTGGGCTGGTGGAATTGGTTTTTCTTGGGATTTTCTTTTCTAAGACACTAAAGTGATTTCTAAAAAATTAAACGCGACTGACCATGAACGACACCCTCAAAACAATTTACGAAAGAAGAGCCGTGAGAAAGTTTAAAGATTTGTGCCCCGACAAAAAGTTGATTGAACAAATAATTGATGCTGGGCGAATGGCCCCCTCGGCGATGAACCGTCAGGGGTGGAAATTTTATGTACTAATGGATAGAGAGCAAATTCATTCCTTATCGCCTTTCATTGTCAAGGTGGCTAACCAAGTTTTGAGTTGGGCTCATGGCGTCGATCCATCAAAAACCTCCGATATTATTTTCCACAACGCTCCGGTAGTGATTTTCATTACAGCGCCGAAAAATAACGAGTGGGCTTCCTTGGACGTGGGCATGTGCTCCCAAAATATGATGCTGGCTGCCAAGTCGCTTGGACTTGACACCTGCCCGATCGGCTTTGCCAAGTTTCTTGAAAAGACTAATAAAATCTCCCTGCTGGGGATGTCCCCCTCGGAGCAAATTCAATTAGCGATCATTGTTGGCTACGGCGACGAGAATCCGGCCGTGCATGAGCGAAAACAAGACAATGTAAAGTTTGTGTCAACTGTTTTGGCTACAGCCTAGCGTGAAGCAAAGCTCAAGATCGGTGGAAAAATTTTCCGGCGTCAATTCGATGAGGCGGTTTGTTTAACGCTATGGAGAAGTGGTAAAAGATTGGTATTTTGTACTCTATTCTTAACAGCAAACTGGTCCTTAATTCGAACGTGCTGCAGGACCGTTACTAAATTAATATGCTAGGTGAGCTTACTTTCAACCAGATCGACCAGGTGCTTCGCCGGCAGATCGTAGGCCGAATCGCCTGTAGTTCACCAACCAAATTATATATTGTTCCGGTAACCTATGCCTTTGATGGAGAAAGCATTTATGCTCATTCCAGGGAAGGAATGAAAATTAAAATGATGCGCCAGAACAGGGAAGTGTGTTTTCAAGTGGATGAGATTGACAACCTGGCTAACTGGAGGAGCGTGATTGTTTGGGGCCGCTACCAAGAAGTAAAGTCCGAGCCGCAAAGGCAAAAAGTAATGAATTTGTTAATGGATCGCATCACGCCATTGAAGTCAGGAGAAACCAGTCATTCCCCTGAACATTCCCATCCCCCCGAAATGGTAGAGAAAAAGAAAAGAGCGATTGCTTTTAGGATCGTCATCCACGAAAAAACCGGCCGCTTTGAGAAGACGTAATATTTCTTTGGCATTTAGTTTTTTCAAATTCTAATTTTTAGAATGGCGCCGCAAGATCATCACTTTCTTACCGTTAAATCCCTGGGTATTGACACCTACCGGGAAAACATCATTTTCATGCGGCAAGATTGTGAGGTGTGCCGCTCCGAAGGCTTTACCTCCTTGACGCGCGTGGAAGTCCACCATGATGACAAACACATTGTGGCCACCTTAAATGTGATTGTCTCCGATATGCTTCATCATTCTGAAGCGTCCCTATCGATGGAAGCCATGAAGCGGTTGAATGTGAAAGATGGAGATGTTATTCATGTTTCACATTTAAAGCCCATTGACTCCCTAAAAAAGGTGCGGGCCAAGATGTATGGAAATTCGTTAGATGAATTTTCCTTTCAGGAAATCATAAAAGACGTAGCCGAGGGGCATTACTCCAATGTGGAGCTGGCCGCATTCATCACGGCTTGCGTTGGCAAACGGCTATCGGTGCAAGAAATTACATCGCTTACCAAAGCCATGGTTTCCACCGGTGAAAAATTAGAATGGGGCTCGGAAAAGATCTTTGACAAACATTGTGTTGGGGGGATTCCCGGAAATCGAACGACGCCCATTATCGTCAGTATTGTTGCCGCCGCCGGATTGATCATACCCAAAACATCCTCGCGTGCCATTACCTCTCCTTCCGGCACCGCCGACACCATGGAAACGATGACCCGAGTTGATCTCTCCCTGGAGCAGATACGAAAAGTGGTCGAGAAAGAAGGTGGCTGCATTGCCTGGGGCGGCGCCGTTCAGCTTAGCCCTGCTGATGATATTTTAATTTCCGTAGAACGATCCCTGGATGTGGATAGCGAGGGGCAAATGATTGCGTCAATTCTCTCCAAGAAAACCTCCGCGGGATCTACAGACATTATTATTGACATCCCCGTTGGTCCTACAGCCAAAGTACGCAGTGTTAAGAATGCCAAAAGCCTTCAACAAACTTTTGCTTTAGTAGGTGAAGCGATGAACCTTAATGTAAAGTCCTTGCAAACCGATGGTAAACAACCAGTGGGCAAGGGTGTCGGTCCTTCCCTGGAGGCCACCGATGTGCTGCGTGTTCTACAAAATACAAAAGATGCGCCCTCCGATTTGGCTGCACATGCTATCCTCCTTTCCGGAAAATTGCTGGAGATGGCCGGACAGTGCCTGGCCGGCGAAGGAATTCCCGAAGCAAAAAGAATATTGGAGTCCGGTAAAGCCTACCAGAAGTTCCTTGCCATCTGTGAGGCGCAAGGCGGGTTTTCTCAGCCTAAGAAAGCCAATTTTACAAGGGACATTCTTTGTTACCGTGCCGGCAAGATCGCGGCCATTGACAATCGGACGTTGGCCAGAATTGCTAAACTGGCGGGGGCTCCAAAAGCTTCCACCGCTGGAATTTTTTTTCACGCGGAGCTTGAAAAAAAAGTTGACCTAGGGGAACCATTATTGACCATCCATGCCGAATCCCAGGGAGAACTAAATTATGCATTTCAATATGCTACCTCGGCCAGTCCGTTTATCGAAATTTTATGAGCCAGGTCGTATTCGCCTTTCCTGGCAATGAACTCCTGGCGCAACAGATCACGGCCGCAATCCACGGTGAAGTAGGCCTCCTTACCATGAGGAAATTTCCTGATGGAGAATCTTTTGTACAGGTCCAGTCGGAGGCGGCCGGCAAGCCTGTTATCGTGGTGGCCACGCTCAATCAGCCCGACGACAAGATCCTCCCCCTGTATTACTTATGTAAAAAATTAAAAGCGGACGGGGCTAGCGTCATTACGCTGGTTGCCCCCTACCTGGCCTACATGCGGCAGGATAAATCATTTCATCCAGGAGAGGTGATCTCCGCTGACTACTTTGCTTCCCTCGTCTCCACCTTTGTCGACCGATTGATCACCGTGGATCCTCACCTGCACCGCCATCGTTCGCTTTCTGAAATTTATTCCGTCCCCTGCACCGTTTTGCATTCGTCCAATTTAATCGCCCACTGGATCACCCATCATGTTGACCATCCTGTTTTGATTGGACCTGATAGTGAAAGTAAACAATGGGTTTCTCAGGTGGCAGCAAAAATTAATGCTCCGTTTATCGTTTTAGAAAAACAGCGACGTGGTGATCGTGACGTCAGAGTCACTGCTGTCCATGCTGAACAATATGAATCCCATACACCCGTCTTAGTGGATGACATCATTTCGACTGCTCGCACGATGATGGCAACGATAAAGCATTTGCAAGAAATAAAATTAAGACCCGTGGTTTGCATTGGTGTTCATGCCCTTTTTGCCGGTGATGCCTATGAGCAATTACGGGACGCCAAAGCCGCCGCCATTGTGACCTGCAACACCGTAGCGCATTTCAGCAACCAAATCGACGTGAGCGAATTGATCATTCAATCGTTGAAAGATACCCCCTAATAATGCTGACAACAGTCATAAGGGTGAAGAACTTAAATCAGCCCTGACTTTTCTCCATCAACCTACCTTTAAGTAAACTTCTTTAGGGATGGACCAGAAAAGCAAACGATTCCAATCCGAGTGGATTTATCTTGCCATTCTTCTGTTTCTTTTTTTTGCTATTTTCTTTGGAAACTATTCTTCGACGCGTGAAATCTCGTGGCAGGAATTTGAAGAGAAAATTCTTCGCCGTCATGCCGTTGAAAAAATTATTATTATCAACAACGAGGTCGCTGAGGTCTATGTGAAGACAGCGTTTGAAAAAGACCCCTATTTTGCCCCGGTGTTGAAACCCGCCCTCGGGCAAAAAATAAATCCGGGTCCGCACTTTCAGTTTCGAATCGGATCCGTTGATTCTTTTGAACGAAAACTGGATGAAGCCCAAAAGAATTTTCCGGAAAATCAAAAAGCCAATGTCAGTTATTTCAAAGCACAGAACTGGTTAAATGTTTTATTGCCGTGGGTATTTCCCCTGCTGCTTGCCGTTCTTGTCTTTCGTTTTATACGCTCTGCCTCGGGGGGGAGCGGTGGCCCGTCCGTTTTCAATTTCGGCCGTTCCACTGCCACCCTTCAGGAAAAAGAAAACCCAAGTCCTGTTTCCTTTGATGATGTGGCCGGTCTACAGGAAGCTAAACTGGAAGTGCGGGAGATTGTTGACTTTCTGAAGGACCCGTCATTATATACAAGGCTGGGAGCAAAAATCCCAAAAGGGGTTATCATTGTTGGCCCCCCGGGCACGGGAAAAACACTGCTTGCTAAAGCGGTGGCTGGGGAGGCCAAAGTTCCATTTTTTTCCTTATCCGGTTCTGAGTTTGTGGAGATGTTTGTTGGTGTTGGTGCTTCCCGCGTTCGCGATTTATTCAAGCGGGCAAAAGAAAAAGCACCAAGCATTATTTTCATTGATGAAATCGATGCCGTTGGCCGATCCAGGGGAACGAATACATTCTACTCAGGAGCCAATGACGAACGGGAAAGCACGTTGAATCAGTTACTGACCGAGATGGATGGATTCGGTACCAACAGCGGGGTCATTGTGCTGGCCGCCACCAATCGTGCCGACATGCTAGATCCGGCTTTGCTCCGGCCAGGAAGATTTGATCGGCACATTTATCTCGAACTTCCTAACTATGCCGAACGGCAGGCCATTTTTAAAGTCCACTTGAAACCACTTGTCCTCTCCGATACGGTTGACACCAACTACCTGGCGTCACAAACGCCTGGTTTTTCAGGAGCCGATATTGCCAACATTTGTAATGAGGCAGCACTGATCGCTGCCCGAAGAAGAAAAAATGTAATCGATATAAATGATTTTTCCGAAGCGATGGACCGCATCGTGGCCGGACTTGAAAAGAAAAGCAAAATAATTTCACCCCGCGAAAAGAAGATTATTGCCTACCATGAAGCGGGCCATGCGCTGGTCAGTTGGCTTCTTAAACATGTCGATCCGCTCCTGAAAGTTTCAATCATCCCCAGAGGTAAATCGCTGGGGGCGGCCTGGTACCTGCCCGAAGAAAGGCAGTTAAAAACCGGGACCGAAATAACGGAGCGGATTTGTGCTGCTCTGGCAGGGCGTGCTGCTGAAGAAGTTATTTTTGGAGAGGTGACTTCGGGCGCCTTGGATGACCTAGAAAAAGTGACAAAAGAAGCCTACGCGATGGTAGCTTACTTTGGCTTTAACAAAAAAATTGGGAACATCAGTTTTTATGACGCCAGTGGTCAGAACAATTCTTTTCAAAAGCCTTATAGTGAAGAAACCGGAAAATTGATTGATCAGGAGGTTCGCCTCCTCATTGATAATTCTTACCAGCGAACCAAAACCATTCTTTTAGATAATAAACAGGCCCTTGTGAAAATCGCGCAGCTCCTCCTACAAAAAGAAGTCATCTTTAAGGAAGATTTAGAAACGATCGTGGGGCAGCGATTGACCGGTGATGAGGATACGGCCGAAGACCATCTCCTTTCACAGGAAATTGTTACACCAAATGTTTAATGGCTCTCAGTCTGTTCCTTTAATTAAATTGCAAACTTGATCAACCAAACTAAAACATGAACGCCATGAACAGATCAATCATTAGGTTTAGCCTTATTGTTTCGGGTTTTTTAATGTGCTTTAGTCTTATCACTAGCTGCACGGGCAAACCAAACCAGGAACAAAATCAGCTCGGAGTTGAGGCCGTGAAAAAAGATTCTACCCAGGCCATTGTTTATTCCTGTTCCATGCATCCGGAAGTCACCGGCAAGGAAGGAGACCAATGCCCTAAATGCGCCATGAAGCTGGAGGCGGTGATTAAAGCGGACAGCACCTCGCACCATAACCCTTAACGGGCCGGGGAAGATGCAGCACCCCTATCCCACCGGTTCCGACATCAGATCGAGTAACGCTGAGGGGCTCTACGATTGCCCGATGCGTTGCGAGGGTGATAAGAAATATGACCAGCCCGGGCGTTGTCCGGTGTGCGGAATGCATTTAGTGTCGGTGGGCAGTTCCACGAAAACTCAACCTCACCCCCTTTCGCCCTTGCCTTCCGTTAAGCGATCCGGCAAAGAGGTAGGCTATTATTGTCCGATGCTCTGCGAAGGGGATAGAAAATATGCAAAGCCTGGCGATTGTCCGGTGTGTGGAATGCACCTGGTAAAAGAACATCGGCTCCAGGCAAACCGAGCCGAATACACCTGCCCGATGCACCCTGAGGTAATTCAGCGCGAAGGGGGAAGTTGTCCAATCTGTGGCATGGAGCTGGTGCCAAGAGTAATTCAAAAGGAGAACCAGGAACAAGACGCGGCCTACCAAGACCTGCTCAAACGGTTTTGGATAGCGGCTTCCTTTACCATTCCAATAGTCCTTATCGCGATGAGCGACATGGTGGGCTTGCCGCTGTCCGCGATAGCAAATAAAACCACCTGGGGATGGATTCAATTCCTACTGTCAGCCCCCGTCTTGTTCTATTGCAGCGCCGAATTTTTCAAGCGTGGTTATCGATCGGTAATCCATAAGTCGCCCAATATGTGGACTCTCATCTCGTTGGGATCCGGCGCCGCATACCTGCTGAGCGTCATAGGGCTTCTGTTTCCGGAATTATTTCCGGATCAATTCAAGATGGATGGCGCCGTTCATTTGTACTTTGAAGCGGCCGCGGTAATCTTAACACTGATATTGCTGGGACAAGTTTTAGAACTGAAAGCTCGCGGAAAGACAAACGACGCCATCCGTGCTTTATTAGATCTGGTGCCGCCGCAAGCCACCGTGATTAGAAATGGTCATGAACAATTAATTCCTCTGGACCATGTGCAATGGCATGACATCCTCAAAATCAGACCCGGCGAAAAGATCCCGGTCGATGGAGCGGTGACAAAAGGAAATAGCTCCGTGGATGAATCGATGATTACCGGTGAACCTATTCCAGTGGAAAAAAATGAAGGTGATCCCCTCACCGGCGGGACGGTAAATGGGACGGGGGCCTTTGAAATGAAAGCATTGAAAGTTGGTGCGGATACGTTACTGGCTCAGATTATTGAAATGGTGAATAAAGCGAGCCGCTCGAAGGCGCCCATTCAAAATTTAGCCGACAAGATCTCAGGATTTTTTGTTCCCACGGTCGTGGCGGCCTCCATGATTACATTTATCGTGTGGGCGGTGTGGGGCCCTGATCCCGCTTGGGTCTTTGCCTTCGCCAATGCGGTGACGGTGCTTATCATCGCCTGCCCTTGTGCATTAGGTCTGGCGACCCCCATGGCGGTCATGGTAGGCACCGGTCGAGGCGCCACATTGGGTGTCCTTATCAAAGAAGCCAGGGTGATTGAAGAGATGAAAAGAGTTAATGTGCTTTTGATCGATAAGACGGGAACAATCACAGAAGGGAAGCCAACGCTTCAATCCGTCAAAGCATTCGGCAACTTAATCAGCGAAGAGGATATGTTAAAACTTGCCGCTTCGCTGGAGTCGAGCAGTGAGCATCCATTAGCGCAGGCCATTGTGAGGGCCGCCAAAAATAGAAATCTTTCCTTTCTTGAGGTGAAAAATTTTGTGTCCATAACGGGTCAAGGGATTAGCGGGGTGATCCAGGCAAAGAAAATTTTTATTGGTAACACCAAATTTCTCGAAGCACACGGATTGCATCTCAGTGACCTTAAGCGCAAGGAGGTTGAAGAACGGCAACACCAAGGCGAAACGGTCATGTATGTGGTCATGGAAAATGAATTAGCTGGCTACCTGAGTGTGACCGATCCCATCAAGAAAAATGCAAAGCCTGCCATTGAGGAATTGCAGCGGCAAGGGGTGAAAGTGATTATGCTCACGGGGGACAATAAAATGACAGCCAAGAGAGTAGCCGTTGAGCTCGGCCTTGACGGCTGGGAGGCCGATTATCTGCCTGCCGATAAACTCAATAAAATAAAAGAGCTGCAAGGGCAAGGAAAGGTTGTCGCCATGGCGGGCGACGGTATTAATGATGCCCCTGCCTTAGCCCAGGCCAATGTGGGTATTGCGATGGGCACCGGCACCGATGCTGCCATTCAAAGTGCCGGCATCACGCTGGTGAAAGGAGACCTGGCGGGAATTATTCGGGCGATCAAATTGAGCAAGAACGTGATGAGCAACATCCGGCAGAATTTATTTTTTGCCTTTTTCTACAATGGTATTGGTATTCCCATAGCGGCAGGCGCTTTGTATCCATTCACCGGAATACTATTAAGCCCTATGCTGGCTGCCCTTGCCATGAGCTTAAGCTCTGTGTCAGTAATGGCGAATAGCTTAAGGTTAAGGACTAAAATCCTTTAGTGTTTCCCTTGTCGTTATACCTACCCGTTTCAGTAAGTTGTCTAGCGGGCCATGGCCGCTAGACTGGAGGCGATATCTGCACTTTTCTACTACGTGTCAAGCTGTTCCACTGGATTTATACCCCGCTAGTCAAAAGGTGCAATCGATTTAAATCTTCGTAGAGGGATTCTGCTATTTTTCGGGGATTTCGCTCTTACGCTAAAGTGCAGAAACCTTACATCAGAAAGGATAACGGCTGCCAGGAAACTTCCAGGGAAATAGGCACCTCTATATTTGTGCCCATACTACACGACTTTAAATCCCTTCAAATGAAAAGCGTAATTACGATCCTAGTTTGTCTCACTTCACTGATCACCTTTGGGCAAACGGCCAGCGTGGAATTTGACGGCGCTCATTGGAATGCACCTTACACACTGGCGGTTCCTTTTGGCTGGGGCGTAGAACGCTCCCTTATTCAAAAAGAGTTTGCACCTCAAGTTCCTTTCAAGGGAATAGAAGACATCCGTTTTGCGCCGGGTTGGGGCAATGCAAACAGCGAACAATATTGGTCATATGGCTTTTTGTGGTACCTGGATGAATCTCCTACAATTAGTGGGGAGGTAATTGAAAAAAATCTAACGGCTTATTATACCGAGCAGTTGGCCAAGGAAATACAAGAGCAAAAAATACCGGCCCGAAAAATTTTGCCCGTGAAGACCTGGATCACCGAATTAGCAAGTCAGGACGCCGAGGAGAAAACCTATTATGGCGCCATTGCCATGCTTGACTATATGGTTCAAAAACCCATTTCACTCAATTGCATCGTGCATGTGAAAAAGAGTTCCGAACAAAATAAAACATTGCTGTTTTTTGAGGTTTCCCCCCAGCCTTTAAATGATAAAATCTGGCAAAGCCTCGATCAACTATGGCAGGATTTTGACGCAGCGGCCAGTCAGCATAAGTCGCGGTTGAGCTTAAGAACTTATTTACCTGAACCCGTATTCGGAGGAAGTTAATCGTAACAAATTCGAATACGTCTCTCTTCCAGGCATTACGGATGGGGAATCTCATCCAACGTAAATGAATTCTCGGATCGGTTCTCCATTTTGACGCGATGGTTTTTAACCCGGCGATATGATAGAAGTCATTTGAATCGCTGACGCCACTCATTCTTTTAGCCATCTCAGATGTGTTAATTGTGCTTTCACTACTTGCATGAAAGCCTATCTTGGTTTCTTCGCTTTAATCCTTTTGATGATGGCTTGCCATTCATCAGAAAATGACTTTGACGCATCAGGAGCATTTGAATCAATAGAAACAATTGTTTCCACGGAAGCTTCCGGAGTCATTCGCCAATTCAATCTGGAAGAAGGGTTCACCCTGATGGCCAATCAAAACATTGGGTTTGTTGACACAACCCAACTGTACTTGAGAAAAAAGCAACTCGAGGCGCAGATTACCACCATGCTGGTGCAACGGCCAAACATTCCCGTCCAGCTTGCCGCCCTTGAAGCGCAATTAAAAGAGGCGGAGTTGAACAAACAACGAATGCAAAATTTGGTGAAAGCCAATGCGACAAGACAAAAAGACTATGATGATGCGGCCACGGAAGTGGAAGTGTTGAAAAATCAAATTAAAGCCCTCAATTCATCTTTGCATATTACCACCACCACGCTCACCCGTGACGTGACCCCGTTGCAACGACAAATTGATCAAATCAATGATCAATTAACAAAATGTAAAATCATTAATCCCATCCACGGCACGGTGATCACCAAATATGCTCAACGATATGAAGTTGCCTCACCCGGGCGCGCGCTTTACAAAATTGCTGAGCTCGACACGCTGATTCTTCGCGCCTACGTCACCGGGGGCCAACTATCAAAAATCAAACTTCAACAAAAAGTGACGGTGCGCATCGATGATGGTGTCGATCAATATCGCACTTACCCAGGGATCCTGTATTGGATCTCTGCCAAATCGGAGTTTACGCCAAAAACGATCCAAACGAAAGAGGAACGCGCTGACCTGGTCTATGCGGTAAAAGTTCGTGTGGTTAACGATGGTTACCTGAAGATTGGAATGTATGGTGATCTGAAATTTAACTGACCTGGCCGGTGATCGAATTAAACCACATCTCTAAGGCCTACAAGGAAGGCGCCGTCAAAGCCTTGGCGGATATCACCCTTTGTGTCAATGAGGGTGAACTCTTCGGATTGATTGGGCCGGACGGCTCGGGAAAAACCTCGTTGTTTCAACTTATTACGACACTTCGCCTTGCTGACATTGGATCCGCATCCGTGAACGGTCTGGACGTCGTTAAAGATTATGCGGCAATACGGGCGATCATTGGATACATGCCTGGCAAATTCTCGCTTTATCAGGATTTAACGGTGAAAGAGAATCTGACATTTTTCTGTTCCATTTTCAGAACAACGATCCAGGCCAGCCAGGGGTTAATTAACGATATCTATGTTCAATTGAAACCCTTCGAGCATCGGTTGGCCGGACAACTTTCAGGGGGCATGAAACAGAAGCTTGCGTTATGTTGTGCCCTGATTCACAAACCCAAAGTTCTTTTTCTTGATGAGCCGACAACGGGAGTAGATGCCGTCTCCAGGCGGGAGTTTTGGGAGATGCTTAAAAGGTTAAATGCGAGCGGCATCACCATCATGGTATCCACCGCTTATATGGATGAGGCTATTCAGTGCAAGCGGATCGGGTTAATTCAATCCGGAAAACTCCTGTCCACCGATACCCCTGAAGGAATTATTAATTCCTTCCCGGATCCTCTTTTTGCTATTCGCTCTGAGGACATCCGAAAACTCTTAAAAGACCTTCGGGCTTACGGCAAAACGAAATCATGTTATGCCTCCGGCGAATATCTACACGCTACGTTTCTAAATGACAACCCAAGCGAAGAGGTGTTTGCGCTGCTGCAGAAGTTAGGACATCATTCCATTGAGATTAAGAAATCCACACCTACGGTGGAAGATTCCTTCATTCAATTAATGAAGTCATGAATGCGGTGATAAAAGCGGATCGCCTCACAAAACAATTTGGTGATTTTGTCGCCGTCGACCATATCTCATTTGAAATTAACCCCGGCGAAATCTTTGGGTTTTTAGGGGCCAATGGGGCCGGCAAAACGACGGCCATGAGAATGCTCTGCGGACTATCGCGCCCCTCTTCCGGCCGGGCTGAGGTGGCCGGATTTGATGCAGCCCGGTACCCGGAAGAAATAAAGAAACACATTGGGTACATGAGCCAGCGGTTCTCATTATATGGAGATCTGACGGTGGCCGAAAACATTCGCTTCTTCGGTGGTGTCTACGGTCTTGGCCGCCGGCAGATCAAAGAAAAAAGCAATGAACTCATCGCCCGGCTACAACTTCAAAAAGAGGCGGGTCAACTAGTGCGTTCGCTTCCGCTAGGATGGAAACAACGCCTTGCCTTTTCCATAGCCATTCTGCACGATCCAAAAATCGTTTTTCTCGATGAACCAACCGGTGGTGTCGACCCGCTAAGCCGAAAACAGTTTTGGGATTTAATTTATGAAACGGCCGACAAGGGCATCACCATTTTCGTCACCACGCACTATCTGGACGAAGCCGAATACTGCGATCGTCTTTCAATCATGGTTGACGGACGGATTGATGTGCTCGGTTCCCCGGGCGAACTCAAAGCCAAGTTCAAAGTCGAAACGATGGAAGACGTTTTTTATTTATTTGCCAGACGCGCAAAAAATACAGAATAGAAATGGACCGGCTTTTAAATTTTATAAAGAAAGAATTCTTGCAAGTATTTCGCGACAGAAAAAGTTTGCTCATGCTCATTGGACTTCCCGTCGTGCAAATCGTACTCTTTGGTTTCGCCCTGACCAATGAAATCAAAAATGCTAAAATTGTAGTCGTTGATTTCGCCAAGGATATCGGCTCGCAGCAGATCATCACCAAGTTGGCCTCTAGCGGGTATTTTCAAATCAAGAAAACGTTAATGAACCATGATCAAATCGAAGCCGCCTTCAAGGAAGGCAACGTGAAGTTAGCGATCGTATTTCCAGATCATTTTTACGAAGAGTTACTGCATCTCCATTCAGCCCGCATCGAAGTGCTTGCCGATGCGTCCGATCCCAACACGGCCACCACGCTGGTCAACTACATCACCTCCATCATCAATGACTACGACGGCCAACTCCTGCCGTCCGCTGATGTGCCCTACCAAATCACCCCTGAAATCCGGATGCTGTACAACCCGGATTTAAAAGGAGCGCCGAACTTTGTGCCAGGGGTCATGGCTATGGTGCTCCTGCTCATTTGTGTCATGATGACTTCGATTTCCATTGTGCGGGAAAAGGAATTGGGAACGATGGAAGTATTGCTGGTTTCTCCCGTTCGTCCGATCATGGTCATTGTTTCCAAGATGATTCCTTATTTGGTCATTTCACTAGTCGACCTAGCGTCGATTTTGTTGCTCAGCGTATATGCTTTGGGGTTGCCGATCAGGGGGAGCATCGTTCTGCTGTTTGCCATCAGTTTTGTATTCATCATCACGGCGCTTTCCTTAGGATTACTGATTTCAACGGTGACCTCCTCACAGGAGTCGGCCATGACCCTATCCATGCTCAGCATGATGCTGCCCACCACCATTCTTGGCGGCTATATGTTCCCTATCGAAAACATGCCGGTGCCGCTTCAGCTTCTCTCGAACGTGGTGCCCGCACGTTGGTATTACATCATTATTAAAGCGGTCATGCTGAAAGGTCTTGGGTTTTCTTATATATGGAAAGAGACATTAATCCTTTCTGGAATGGCTATTTTCTTTCTTGTTGTCAGCCTGAGAAATTTTAAACCACGATTGGAATGAGGGTGCTGTTTTACATTCTTCAGAAAGAATTCCTGCAGCTCTCGCGCAACCGGGCGGTGTTGCGGATGCTGTTCATGTCTCCCGTCATCCAATTGTTGATTTTGCCGATGGCGGCCAACTACGAAGTCAAAAATGTGAACCTGGCCATCGTTGATCATGACCGATCATCCTACTCGCAACGGTTTGTCGCTAAAGTTCTTTCCTCGGGGTATTTCAAACTGGCTGACTTTGGCAGTGATTACAACCAGGCATTCACGCTTATTGAAAAAGATAAAGCGGATATCATCGTTGAAATCCCGGCCGGTTTTGAACGCAACCTCCTTCGGGAAGGAAACCAAAAGCTGCTTCTTGCCGTCAACGCCATCAACGGAGTGAAGGCCTTAATGGGCAGTGGTTATTTGAATGCCATTATTGTTGATTTCAACAACGAGCTGCGTTCTGAGCTGACCGCCCCGCAATCGCTAAATCCATTGCCCGTCATTGAAACAAATCCCTACTACTGGTATAATCCTAACATGACCTATCCGTGGTTCATGGTACCTGGCATTCTGGTCATGCTCTTGACGCTGGTGTCGGGAAACATGGCCTCCACCAACATTGTAAAAGAAAAAGAAATCGGGACGATCGAACAGATCAATGTTACCCCCATTAAAAAACAATATTTCATTCTTGGAAAACTCATTCCGTTCTGGGTGCTGGGAATTGTCATATTCTCCATCGGCCTTCTGGTCGCTCGTGTCGTCTACGGAATTGTTCCGCTGGGAAACCTGGGGTTGCTCTATTTATTTTTGGCTATTTATTTATTCGCTTTGCTCGGCTTTGGGCTTTTGATTTCCACCTATTCAGAAACACAACAACAGGCCCATTCGTTAACGTTTTTCTTTGTCATGATATTCAATATGATGAGTGGTTTATACACTCCTATTGATTCGATGCCCCATTGGGCTCAAGACATCACCTATTTTATTCCCATCAAGTATTTTGTCGAAGTCATCCGAATGATTGTTCTAAAAGGAAGTACCTTTCACGACATCCTGTTTCACCTCGGAGCAGTTCTTGCCATGGGGATTGTGCTTAATACTTGGGCCATTTTCAATTATCAAAAAACCAGCCGGTAGGGTATCATTTAGCCATTCCAATAATAT
>Ga0209067_10000786_pt1 | contig 19885 bp, 14 predicted proteins | sample ColStrG_CSR_2013_FD_187199 | JGI IMG/M metagenome (GOLD analysis project Ga0209067, IMG submission 187199) | Freshwater sediment microbial communities in response to fracking from Pennsylvania, USA - Cold Stream Run_MetaG_CSR_2013 (SPAdes)... | ecosystem: Environmental > Aquatic > Freshwater >...
CCTGACACGGCATTTTCCGGCAGACGCCGACGCCGTCGTTGTGGCCGCGCTGGTTGCCCGCCTGCAAAGCATCGACAACCTCTACGAGGGCCTGCCAGGGCGGGCGGCATACCGCGGCTACGCCCGTGGCGTCGTGGCGCCTATCTTTGCCCGGATCGGCTGGGAAAAAGCGGCGGGAGAAAGCGACAACACCGCCGTGCTGCGTGGCGACCTGATCGTTGCCTTGGGAGAGTTTGGCGACCCGGATGTGCTCGCCGAGGCGCGCAAGCGGTTCGTGCGCTTCGCGGCCGACCCGGCCAGTCTGGATGCGGCCACGCGCCGGACCGTGCTGAGGGTCGTGGCGGCCAATGCCGATGCCGCCGCATGGGACCAGTTGCACGCGATGGCGCAATCGGCCAAGACGCAGGTCGAGCGCCAGGAACTCTACGGCCTGCTCGCCGTGGCCCAGGACACGACGCTGGTGCAACGCGCGCTGGACCTCGCCCTGTCGGGTGAGCCGCCCAAGACAACCGCACCCGGCATGATCGGTGCAGCCGCCGGGCGCCACCCCGCCCTGGCCCTGAACTTTGCCGTTTCCCACTGGGACCAGGTCGAGACCTACCTGGAGCCCACGTCCAGCGCACGCTTCGTGCCGCGTCTGGCCGCTGGCGCTTCGGACCTGCAGTTGATCGCCAAGCTCGATGCGTTTGCCGACAAGCACATTGCAGCTACCGCGCGTCAGGACCTGCGCAAGGCGGAGGCCAACATCCGCTACTTTGCCGCGCAGCGCAAGGACCGGCTGCCCGAAGTGGATCAGTGGCTCAAGGCACTGGGCGCTTGATCTGGTACGGCTGAATTCGCGATGCGGGCCGGCTACCGGCCGGCATCTCGCTGCAGGCGGTCAAGGGTCTGTCCGTGGAAACGATGATCGCATCGACTTTCGATGCGCCAAAGGGCTGGCGGGTTCGCCTGGCTGCCCTTGGCCCGCGTCGTGCCGTGGTCCTGCTGACGGCTTTTTGCATACTCTTCTCGGTGCTGTGCACGTTCATCCTGATGACGCTCATGGGGAGCGGCCACTATCAGATGGTGCGCGGTCTTTTCATCGGCGCAGCCGTTCCCGCGGTGGTTGCACCGGCCGCCAGCTATTGGCTGCTCTGCCTGGTGGCAGAGCTCGAGCAGATGCGCGCCGCGCTGGCCGCATCCGTCCTGCGCGACAGTTTGACCAATGTCTACAACCGCCTCTACTACATGCAGCAGCTCGAGCGCGAGGTGCTGCAGGCGCAGCGCTCCGGTGCGCCCCTGTCGTTGTTGATGCTCGATGTCGATCATTTCAAACGCGTCAATGACGCCCACGGCCATCTGGTGGGCGACCGGGTACTGCAGCAGATTGCCGCTGCCTGCAGCGCCTGCCTGCGTCCGTACGATGTGCTGGCGCGTATCGGCGGCGAGGAATTTGCGCTACTGCTGCCCGGTACGCCCTTGGCCGACGCCGGCGACATCGCCGAGCGGATTCGCGCCTGTGTGAACAACCTGACAATGGAGGCGCGGGTGGCCGACGGCGCACACATTACAGTCACCGTCAGCATCGGCGTGAGCCACGTCCTGGCCGGTGATGCAAGCGCTACCATTGCCATCAAGCGCGCCGACGACGCGCTTTATCAGGCCAAGCGCGAAGGCCGGAATCGCTGTGTCGTTGCCGGCGGCTAAGCCTGGAGCCGATTCATGAATGACACTAATCAGTCGTGCGTGATCTGCGCGAACACGTCAGGAAATGTTATCCATCTAACGCGCGAGATGATGTTTGGGACGCGCGAGTCGTTTCGCTACCTTGAGTGTGGAGCGTGCCGCTGCCTCATGTTGCTAGATGCACCTGCAGACATGTCGCGCCATTACCCGTCCGGATACTATGCCTATGCCCGCGACCGCGGGATTAAAGCCATTGTTCGAACCGCGCGAGCGCGCTTCGCCGCCGGTCATTTGTCACCTTTGGGCTGGTTGGTTACCGTGGTCTTCGGTCCAGATTACACAATGCGATCGATAGGAAACGCAGCAATCTCACACAGCGACCGCGTACTTGACGTCGGATGCGGTTCTGGCCAGCTGTTATCCATAATGCACGCGCTGGGGTATCGAGACCTAAATGGGGTCGATCCGTTCATAGACGCTGACATCGAGGACAAAAATGGTATCCGAATTCGGAAAGCTCACCTATCAGAAATTACGCAGCGATACGACGTGATCATGTTCAATCATTCTTTTGAGCACATGTCCGATCCGGTCGCAGTCTTTGCAGATCTGAAACGACTGCTTGCCCCTGGGGGACGGGTTTTGATTCGAATCCCGGTAGCGTGTTCAGCTGCGTGGCAACGCTTCGGCGTCCACTGGGTACATCTTGACCCCCCTCGTCACCTTTTCATTCATTCGACGCAAAGCGTAGATTTACTCGCGCGAGGCGCCGGGCTGGAAATCACATCCATGGTCTACGAGGGCAATGCGTCCCAATTCATCGGCAGTGAACAATACGAGCGAGGCATATCGCACAATGACCCACGCTCGTTCTATTCTGGCGGGTGGAGAAGGTGGGCGTATTGGCTGCGCATGTGGATGCTCGAGGCGCGCGCTGAAAAGCTCAATCGCGATGGAAAGGGCGACTGGATGCGCTTTGAACTGCGATCGCAACTTAATGACTGATTGCGGTGAAACAATTGGGGACGATTGGCCCGGTTGAGAAATTTTCGTAACACGATCACGGCTCGCAGGCAGTCGTAACGAAGCGTCCTCGAGCATATCCCGCAAATTTCCACTCCCTCTATCTAGACCCCCCCATCGCACCATTAGCGTGCACGAGGGCCGTGTCCTATTCTCGCGAATGGCAGCAGAAAACCACCTTTAGCTGCGCTTATGACTTTGCAGATAGGAAGGACGATATCGCTTGTAGGGCGGGGCGCCGTGCACGGCGGCTTCCCAGGCCCGGCCAATCACGCTCCTCCTGGAAGGACAGGTTAGCAATCGTGCAAGGTACTTGCTGAGCAGGCTCATGGGCGCGCCAATCAAAGCCCCGTTAACCCTACTCCCCGGGCCACTGGCCCGCGAGGAGTTGGATCTGCCTTTTCCGGAGACGGTACCGGGCCTGTGCCCTCCCCCGCAACTAACATCTGCTCCGGTCTATTACAACGAGCGTGCTACCGAGCAGATTTCCGTGCGCGTGCGCAGTGCCGTGCTGGAACAGTTGGCGCGCGGCGCACCCCTGGATGAACTGCTGGAGCAGCTCGCCCGCGAGGTCGAGCGCGAGGACGTAACGGTGCAGGTTTCCATCATGCTGCTGCGCGACAGCGACGGCACGGCCCGACTGTACGGCGCCAGCGCGCCCAGCCTGCCCCGCGAGTTCAGCCTGGCCTTTGAAGGGATGGCCATAGGGCCGAACGTCGGCTGCTGCGGCAGCGCCGCCTACTGGGGTGAACGCGTCGTTGCCAGCGATATTGGCGCGGATCCGCTGTGGCGCGAGTATCGCGACCTGGCCTTGCGCCACGGCCTGCGGGCCTGCTGGTCGCAGCCGATCAACGCCACCAATGGACAGGTTCTGGGTACCCTGGCGATGTACTACCGTTCCGTGCGCGCTCCCGCCGAAGCGGATATTGCGGCCATGACCGACGCAGCCAATCTGGCAAGCATTGCGATTGAACGCAAGCGCAGCGACGAACGCATCGCCCGCCTGGGCAGCCTGTATCGCGCCCGCAGCGAGATCAGCCATTACATCGCCAAAGAGGCTGCCGAGGACCAGCTGCTGGCCGCGGTCTGCCGCGTGTGCGTCGAATTCGGCGGCATGCGCATGGCCTGGATAGGCAGCCCCAACCCCGCCACGCAGCGCATCGATGCGCTGGTCAGCCACGGCGAGGGCACCGCCTATATCGACGAAGCCCATATTGCCGTCGCGGCGGACCGACCCGAAGGCCGGGGACCATTGGGTCGCGCCTACCGTAGCGGTGAATGCGTCATTGTCAACGATCTCGACCTGAACGGGAGCACGGGCCCGTGGCGGCAGCTCGCGGCCCGCTTTGGATTCCGCTCGGCGGGCTGTTTTCCCATACACCGTGCGGGCCGCGTATGGTCCGTCCTCGTCGTTTACAACGAGCGCAAGGAGTCTTTCGACAGTGAGGCCGTCAACTTGCTGCGCCAGACCGCGCGGGATCTCGGTCATGCCCTGGACGGAATAGACCGCACCCGGGAACGCGATAGCGCCCTGCTCAAAGTGCGCAGCAGTGCGGAGCACTTCCGCGCCTATTTCGAACAGTCGATGGTGGGAATGGCGGCAATCGACCTGCAGCGGCATTGGATCGAGGCCAATGACGCGCTCTGCGCGATCTTCGGTTACGACCGCAAGGAGATGCTGCAGCACACCCTGCTCGATCTGACCCACCCGGAGGACGTGGCGGTATTCACGGCAGGCTGGGATTCCGTATGCGCAGGCAAGAACGCGGATTTCCACATCGAGCTGCGTTTCCTGCACAAGGACGGCCATACCGTGCATGCACGCATCGCCGGCCGCCGGGTACGATCCGAAGTCGGCGATGCCGGCTACGTCGTGCTTTTCGTCAAGGACACGAGCGAACCGCGCCGTACCGCACAGGCGCTGCTGGAAAAGAACGCCTTTCTCGAATCGATTTTGCGCAACGAGCCCGAGTGCGTCGCGGTGGTTGGCAGGGACGGCAATCTGGTGCAGATGAACGAGGCCGGCCTGAGCATGTTCGGCGCGCGCACCGTCGAGGAGATGCGCGAGCACGGATTGATCGGCTACCTGCTGCCCAAGCACCGCCGGGCATTCCAGGAACTGCACGCGCGGGTCTGCAAGGGCGAAAAAGGCGTGCTCGAATTCCAGGCGCGCGCCAGCGATGGAGCCATACGCTGGATGGAAATTCACGCGACGCCCCTGCGCGACAGCGCGGACCATGTCAGCGCACTGCTGGGCAACGTCCGCGACATATCCGACAAGAAGCACTCGGCCGAAGTCATATGGAAGCAGGCCAATTTCGACCTGCTCACTGGACTGCCGAACCGCTATATGTTCCAGGACCGGCTGGCCCAGGAGATCAAGAAGGCGCATCGCAGTGGCACCGTGCTGGGCTTGCTGTTCATCGACCTGGACTATTTCAAGGAAGTCAACGACACGCTGGGACATGAAACCGGCGACGCTTTGCTGATCGCCGTGTCGCAACGCATCAGTTCCTGCGTGCGCGAGTCCGATACTGTTGCCCGCCTGGGCGGCGACGAGTTCACGGTGATCATGCCCACGCTCCTCTCGGCCGCGGCGGCTGAAGCATCGGCACAAAATATCATCACACGCCTCGGTGAGCCGTTCACGGTGCGCGGTGAAGCCATCGTCCTGTCCGCCAGCATCGGCATGACTTTTTTCCCGACTGATGCCCGGACGGTGGACGGCCTGCTGAAGAACGCCGACCAGGCGCTTTACGTCGCCAAGCGCCAGGGGCGCAACCGCGCCGCCTATTTCACGGCGACGCTGCAGCAGGAGGCGCAGAACCGCTTGCGGATGATCAACGATCTGCGCGGCGCGCTCGAGGGCGGGCAGTTCCGCGTCTATTTCCAGGCACTGGTCGATCTGACCACCCAACGCATCTGCGGCGCCGAGGCGCTGCTGCGCTGGCAGCATCCCAAGCGCGGCCTGGTTTCGCCGGCCGAATTCATACCTGTGGCCGAGGACACCGGGCTGATACTGGGCATAGGCGACTGGGTATTCCGCGAGTCGGCCAAATGGGCCAAGCGCTGGGCGCAGCGCCACGGCAGCCATTTCCAGGTGAGCGTGAACAACTCCCCAGTCCAGTTCCGCGATCCGCGCCTGCTGCTGGCCTGGCCGCAATATCTCGATGAACTGGGGCTTCCCGGCAGCAACATGACGATTGAGATCACCGAAGGCCTGCTGCTCGACGCCGACACCGACACCACCAGCGTGCTGAGCCGCCTGCGGGAAAGCGGCATCGGCGTGTCCATCGATGACTTCGGCACCGGATATTCCTCGCTGTCCTACCTGCACAAGTTCAAGATAGACGCGTTGAAGATCGACCAGTCTTTCGTGCGCAACCTGCTCAACGAACCGGGTGCCAACGCACTTTCGGAATCGATCATCGTCATGGGCCACAAGCTGGGACTCAAGGTGGTGGCCGAAGGCGTGGAAACCGCGGAGCAGCGCGACTTCCTCATTGCGGCCGGCTGTGACAATGCCCAGGGCTACCTGTTCTCGCGCCCCATGCCGGCTGAGGATTTCGACAAGCTGCTCGATCAGGGGCTGACGACGATAGCCCCCCGCCGCACGCTCCAGGGTTCCTGAACGCAGCCACGCTCGCGGCGGGGCGGACGCAGCTCTTTTCGGTTTACGATCTCCGTACCCATGCGGAGCCGCGCGGAATCGCGCGCGCCCGCGTGCAACCGCAACCGGAGACCCGCATGCCCGACGATAAGCCCCAAGCCACCTGCGACGGCAGCCGACGCACGTTTGTTATGACATCCCTCGCCGGCGGATTTGCCGCAGCCGTGTCGCCGGTACAGGCGCAAACCGCCATAACAACGGATTCCATCGGACTGCTGGCCGGTGAGGTGCAGATACCCGCCAAGGGCGGCACGATGCCGGCCTATCGCGCCGCCCCCAGCAGCGGATCGGGTCCGCAAGCCGCGGGCACCGGGCTTCCGGTCGTCATCGTGGTCCAGGAAATCTTCGGGGTCCATGAACATATCAAGGACGTCTGCCGCCGGCTGGCCAAACTGGGTTATCTCGCCGTGGCACCCGAGCTGTATGCGCGCCAGGGCGACCCTTCCAAATATCCGGATATTCCGACGCTCTACGCCGCCATCGTCGCCAAAGTGCCCGACGCGCAGGTCATGGATGACCTCGATGCCACGTCGACCTGGGCGGCTGCCAACGGCGGCGACATTGCCCGCCTGGGCATCACGGGATTTTGCTGGGGCGGACGCATCACCTGGCTTTACACGGCGCACAACCCGGGTGTAAGGGCTGGCGTGGCGTGGTACGGCCGCCTCGTGGGTGACGTCACGCCACTCACCCCGGCACACCCCGTGGATGTGGCGGCCAGCATCCATGCTCCGGTGCTGGGCCTCTATGGCGGCGCCGACACGGGAATTCCCCTGGAAACCATAGAGCGCATGAAAAAAGCGCTGGGCGGCAATGCGGGACCCGGCGGGCGCTCGCAATTTGTCGTCTATCCGGACGCACCGCATGCCTTTCACGCGGATTACCGTCCCAGCTACCGCAAGGACGCCGCACAGGATGGCTGGCGCCGTTGCATTGCCTGGTTCCAGGAAAACGGCGTCCGGTAAGGGAAGGTCAATAACCCCGGTCGAATTCATGGCTTTTCGACCGCTCGAGGGGCGGGTGGTAGCGGTAAGGTAGTCGCACAATTCCAGGGAGACCCGGGAGCGGACATCCGTCCGCACCGCCACCCCATCGAGGTGACCATGAAAATTCGCAACCTGCTCGCCAGCAGCCTTGTGGCTGCGTGCGCAACCATCGCCGTTACCGCCCACGCCGCCGGAGAACACGCCTCGCGCGATGAGGCCGTGGCCATGGTGAAGAAGGCCGTGACCTTCTGGAAGGCCAACGGTGACGACAAGACCTTCGCGGCCATAACTGACAAGAAAGGCCAGTTCACGGACCGCGACCTGTATCTGGTGGTGTATGGCCTCGACGGCGTGGTACACGCCCATGGCGCCAACGAAAAGATGGTGGGCCGCAACCTGATCGACATGACCGACGTTGACGGCAAGGCCTTCGTCAAGGAGCGTGTCGAAATGGCGCAGAAGCAGCCCAGCTTCTGGCAGGACTACAAGTTCACCGATCCCGTCACCAAGAAGATCGAGCCCAAGCAAATGTACTGCGAACGCATCGACAAGAACGTTCTCTGTGGCGGCGTGTACAAGCAGTAAAAGCCCATCGGCGCCGACGCGGAGAGAGCAATGAAGATCAAGGCAAGGATACTGATTCCCGCCGGCGTGAGCCTGCTGGCGACGATCGCCGTGGGCGCCACCGGCATCGTCGCCATGCAGCGTATAGGCACCATGCTGCAGGCCAGTGCAGACAATGAACTGGCGACTTATACGAAGGCACTGAAGGCCAAGGCCGCGCTCGGCGAGCTGCAGGCCTATGTTTACCGCGAAGTGACGGTGGCAGGCAGCCTCAGCAACGATGAGATCAAGCAGGCGCGCGGGACCATTGCCCGATCGGTCGAGACGCAGCACCAGGCGCTCGAGGCCCTCCTGCCCGCGGTTGCCACCAACGCGGCCAGCAGCGACGCGCTCAAGGCCACGCTGGATGATCTGCAAAAATATGCACGTACGGCCGACCAGGCTGTTGATCTGGCGACGGTAGATCCCAACACCGGTATCGCCAGCATGCACAACGCCGACACCATCTTTCATCGCAATGCCGACAACCTGGACAAGATCGTCAGCGCGGGCAACACCGACCTGCTGGCAGCATTTGCCTCCATATCGAGCACGCGCAGCCGGATGGCGGCGATCGATGTGGTGGTGATGGTTGCCGCCACTGCGCTGGTGCTGCTGCTCACGCTGCTGACGATGCGCAAGATCGCCGATGACATCGGCAAGTGTTCCTCGCTGGCCGACAGCGTCGCGCGCGGCGAACTCTCCGCATCGCAAGCGCATGCGCACACCGATGAAATGGGCGCGCTGCTGGGCAACCTGGAGCAGATGAAAGCCGCCTTGCGCGTGGTCGTGGGTCAGGTGCGCAGCGGTGTCGAATCGATGACCAGCGCCACCCGGGAAATTGCCCAGGGCAATGACGACCTGAGCCGGCGTACGGAGCAGCAGGCCGTGAACCTGGACACCACGGCGACCTCCATGGCAAAGATGGCCAGCGCCATTGAACGCAGCGCCGGCCACGCACGCCAGGCCGAAAGCCTGGTGAACTCGGCATCGGCCGTTGCCGCGCGCGGCGGCGCGGTGGTCGGTGAGGTGGTGCAGCAGATGACGGAAATCCAGGATTCGAGCCGCAAGATTGCGGAAATCATCGGCGTGATCGACGGTATCGCTTTCCAGACAAACATACTGGCGCTCAACGCCGCGGTGGAAGCCGCGCGTGCCGGCGACCAGGGACGGGGTTTTGCCGTGGTTGCCGGCGAGGTGCGCAACCTCGCGCAGCGCAGCGCGGTGGCGGCCCGCGAGATCAAGGGCCTGATTTCCCACTCGGTGGACAAGGTGGCATCCGGAAGCCGCCTGGTGAACAATGCCGGCGACACGATGAGTGAAATCGTGGAGCAAGTGCACAAGGTCACGGAACTCATCGCCGAAATCACCGCCGACACGCTGGTGCAGAGCACCGATGCGGGCGCCGTGAACCAGTCGGTAGCCAAGCTGGACTCCATGACCCAGCAGAATGCCGCCTTGGCCGAGCAGTCCGCGGCAGCAGCGCAGTCGCTCAGCCAGCATGCCGAGAAACTAGCGGCGGCCGTTGCGGTATTCAAGATGAACGGTTTGGAACGGGAAGCGGCAGTGGAGAGCTAAAAGGCCGCAACTAAACGACTAGCCGCCCGTCGACGATCTCGACGCGGCGGTCGGCCGCGGCGGCAAACGAGGGATCGTGGGTTACCGCGATCACGCTCTTGCCCATTTCGCGGGTCAGCTCCCGCAATATCTGACGGACGTTGGCGCCCGACGCTGAATCCAGGTTTCCCGTGGGTTCATCGGCCAGCAGCACCAGCGGATCGTTCGCCAGCGCCCGCGCCACCGCGACACGCTGGCGCTGCCCCCCCGACAGTTGATGCGGCTTCTTGTTGGCCTGGTCCAGGACGCCCAGGCGGTCGAGCAACTGATCCGCCCGGGCATGGCACGCCTGCGGGTCGAGGCGTCCCAGGCGGCGCATGGGCAGCATCACGTTCTCGCGAATGGAGAATTCGGCCAGCAGGAAATGAAACTGGAAGACATAGCCCAGGCGTTCGAGCCGGCACTGGGCGAGTTGATCCTCGCCGTAGCCCGAGGTGTCCTCACCGGCCAGGCGGATGCGGCCACTGTCGGGAACGTCGAGCAGCCCAAGCAGGTACAGCAGCGAGGATTTGCCCGAGCCCGACGGCCCCATGATGCAGACGAATTCCCCGAGAGCGATTTCGAGGTTGACGCCATCGATCAGCGTGACGGGGACATCGCCCGGCAGCTGCCGGCCGACATTTTCGGCCTGAAGTATCACGTTCACGCTGTCACCCTCACGCTGTCAAACTCCTGCTGCCACGTTCATGCGGCGCCCCGCAGGATGTCGACCGGGTGGACGCGGCTGGCACGCTTGGCCGGCAGGTAGGCCGCAGCGAGGCACGATGCCAGTGCAAAAGCGGCGGCCAGGGCGAACTGTTCGGGTCCCCACCAGATCGGCAGGTGCACGATCTCGCTCACGCCCGGTGGCCGCAGCGCAACGTTGGCGAGGATGCGCATCAGGCCAGCCCCCAGCAACAGCCCGAATGCGCTGCCGACGCAGCCGATGATCAGGCCTTCGAGCAGGAAGATGCGGCGCACGTCGCGCGCATGAAATCCCATCGACTTGAGAATGGCGATGTCGCGGGTCTTCTCCATGACGATGGTGGAAAGCGTGTTGTAGATGCCGAAGGACGCCACCACCAGGATGGCCGACACGACGCTGTACATGATGATATTGCGCACCAGCAGCAGGCTGAGCGTGTCCTCGGAGGCCTCTATCCAGGAAACCGACTTGTAGCCCGATACGGCTTCGATCTGCGTGGCCACGATGCGCGCCTGGGTGGCATCGCCAAGCTGGATGACGAAGCGGTTGATGCGGTTGGGCCGCTCCAGGACGGCTTGCGCGCGCTTGAGGACGACGAAGATCTGCCCTTCATCGTAGGATGCATTGCCGGTACGGAACAAGCCGACGACCCGCAGCGCATGGCTGGTGCCGCTGGCGGAAATCACGCTGATGGAGCTGCCCATCACGAGGTGGAATTTTTGCGCCAGCCCCGTGCCCACCACCACGCCGTTGGTGTCCGCCGCAAGGGCGTCGAGCGATCCCTCGATCATCTTCTCCTGGAGCGTGGTCACGGTCTTCATCCGCGCCGGGACGATGCCCGAGAGGCTCACACCCTGCTGGTGGCCGGCAAACAGCAGCACCGCCGAGTCGGTAAGCACGGGTGCGACCCGCACGCCCGGCAGCGACTCGATGAAATCGAGCTTCTGCCGGTAGGCGCGTATGCCGCGGGGTTCGGCGCGGGGCTTGACATGCACGACCCGGACCGCGCCATCGGCCCAGCGCACTTCGGCGGGCTGGCGTTCGGGATTGCGGTACTCGTCATACACCGTGATGTGCGGGTTGTTGTCGATCATGCGCTTGAGAAAATCCTTTTCCGATCCGCGCATCAACGAGGAAACCGCCAGGAAGAAGGCCACGCCCATGACCACGCCCCCCAGCGATACCAGCGTCGGCCGCAGACGGCTGGTCAGGTGCGTGGTGGCGACTTCCAGCGCGATGCCCATGGCGACCTGTCAGGGGTGCGCAGTACGCACCGCGCCGCTGCCCGCCGCGCCCATTTCGCGCACGCGCTGGTCTTCGGCCAGACCTTCGGCGGGGGCGGCGACGATGTGGTCCGCCGCATCGAGACCGTCGAGAATTTCTGTGCGCTCCGCGCCGACAATCCCGGTCTTGACAGCCTGGCGCACGAGACGGCCGTCGCGGACGATCCATACACTGCCCGCCTGGACGGCAGCGGTGGGCACGAGCAATGCGCCCTCGTGTTGGGCCACGATCAGGTTGGCGTCCACCGTCATCCCCACCTTCACGGCCGACGGGTCATCGAGACGGATACGCACACGGTAACTGCGGGACACCGGATCGCCCTTGGGCGTGATCTGCGCAACGGTGCCCTCCAGCGTCCGGCCGGGTAGCGCGTCGAGCCGCATGAGGGCTTTTTGCCCTACCCGCACGCGCAGGATGTCCTCCTCGTCAACCTCGACCGCCACGCGCAGCGGCGCGCAGCACGCCATGGTGAACAGCGCCTGGCCGGCGGGGAAATACTGACCAACCTCGCCGTCGCGGCGGATGATGACGCCGTCGGCGGGCGCCACGAGCGACGTGAAATCCCGCTGGGTACGGGCCCGGGCGAGCGCGGCGTCGGCCGCTTCGCGATCAGCGCGGGTGCGATCGAGTTCGCCCTGGGAAATGAAGCCGCGGCGCAGCAGATCCTGCGTGCGCTCGAAGTTCTCCGTGGCGTACCGGGCGCGTGCCGCCTGTTCGTCCACGGTGCTGCGCAGGTCCGTATCGCTGATCCGTGCCAGCACCTGCCCTTTGTGCACAGCACTCCCTTCGTCCGCCGCCAGCTCTGCAAGCGTTCCCGAAACGCGCGGAGAAATGGGCAGCATGACCGCAGGTTCCACGGAACCCGTGGCATAAATGGCCTCGACTGCCGTTGCCCTGGTGGCTTGCGTTACTTGTACTGGAGCCGCACCCAGTCGCCAGTAAACGGCCAAACCGACGGCCGCGAGTGCGGCGGCGGCGAGCAATGAATTTCGGAAACGCTTGGTAATTCGCATAGGTTCCGCAGAAATGGTAACTCCCGCCGCCGCCGATTCCGGACACGGGATGGTTGGGGCTGGAACCGTGGACGGAAAACACGGACCGCGCCGGGTTACGGTATTGCGCGGTGTGTCCGCGGAGATTCCGCCGATATTCCACAGTGCATCCGCGCAATCCCGCAGAGCGATTTTGCCTGCGATTGACGGCACGCAAAAAACCATGTCCTCATGCCCGGCAACGTATCCGTATTTTCGACGAATAGTCGGTAATCCGTTTTTCTGTCCGGCCGGGACAGGCGCTGGGGTATAAATGATGCACTGCCACCACGCTTCTCGCCGTATTAGAGATCCACTTTGGGATTTACCTTGACGTGGCCCTTTTCGTCCGCGGCGTGACACGCCCGGCATTCGCACGCATGCTTGCACCCGCTGCCGGCTCTCAGGATGGGAATCACTTTGGAAATTGCGGAGTTCACGCATGAATAGCCCGGTCGCACGGCCGGCCGTCGGCATGCGCAGTGCGCTCTCCGTGGTCAAGTTTGCCGAGACCGTGCTCGACCCCATCGTGATTGTCCTATGGCTGATCGCCTTTGCCATGTCCCTGCGCATGGGTCTTGAGGCTCGCGTGGTCACCTCTGTGGTCGTGGTGTTCGCGCTCACTTTCCCCGGCAATGTGCGCTTCACCGACGGCCTCCTGGTGGTCCTGCGCAAGTGCCTGGTCAGCTCGCTCGCAGTACTGGCAGGTCTCTCGCTGCTGGCGCTTGCATCGGGCGGACTGGAGACCAGCGATGCCGACCAGATGTTGAAGTGGTTCGTCCTGCTGCCGGTGCTGCTGTTTGCGGCCCATGTGCTGTTGCGGTTTCTGGTGCCGCGCGTGTTTGCGCGGGCGCGCGCCGAAACCACCGTGGTGGTGTGCGGCGTCAACGATATCGGCTCGGCGCTGGCGGCACAGTTCCAGGTCAATCCGTATTACGGGGTGAACTTCGTCGGTTTCTTCGATGACCGAAAACGCGAGCGGATGACCAATCTTGGCGACCAGGAACTGCTCGGTACCTTCGACGACCTGGGCGACTACGTCCGGAAAAACCGGATCGACCGCATCTACCTCGCCCTGCCGATGGCATCGCAGCCACGCATCGTGAAGATGCTCGAAGATCTGAAGGACTCGACGGCGTCCATCTATTTCGTGCCCGACATCTTCGTCACGGATGTGATCAACGGGCGCTTCGAATCGGTCGCCGGGATGCCCGTCGTGGCGGTACGGGATACCCCCTTTGCGAGCGTCGTGAACAGCGCCGTCAAGCGCCTGGAGGATATTCTGCTCTCCGCAATCGCCCTGGTGCTGCTCTCCCCCGTGCTGCTGGCCATCGGCATCGGCGTGCGCTTGAGCTCGCCGGGTCCGGCACTGTTCCGCCAGCGCCGCTACGGCCTCGACGGCCGCGACATCGTCGTCTACAAATTTCGGACCATGACCGTTGCCGAGGATGGCGACGGCACGTTCACCGCGGTCAAGAAAGGCGACGCCCGGGTGACAGCTTTCGGCAATTTCCTGCGCCGGACCTCGCTGGACGAACTTCCCCAGGTGATCAACGTCCTGCAAGGCCGCATGAGCCTGGTGGGCCCCCGGCCGCACGTGAAGGCGCAAAACGAACAGTTTCGCAAACTCATTCCGGGTTACATGTTGCGCCACAAGGTCAAACCGGGAATAACGGGACTGGCTCAGGTGCGAGGGTTCCGGGGTGGCGACGACCTCGATTCCATGACCAAACGCATCACCAGCGACCTCGAATACCTGCGCAAATGGACCCTGAGCCTGGACTTGATCATCCTGGCACGAACGGTTCTGCTCCTGCTAGGGGACCGCAAGGCCTACTAGAGAAGAACCGGGAAGGCCCGGACTGCCCTACGGCTGCGCCTGCGCTGCGGACGCACGCCGCTGCTGCGTTGTGCCGGCTGGCGCACAGACGTCCGGCAATGGTCAAGGTAACGTGAACCCGGATTTGCCGAATTGGTCGATACCGTATTTTGCGGTGCGATTGATTATGTGTTGCTATGAAACAACATCGCAAACACTACTGCTATGCACCCACCCCCAGGTTCACCGCAGCGAATCGCATATAATTGGTATATGACTTACAAAATCGAAAGCTTTTTTTTACAAGCGTCGCGATAAATACCGCTTTTAAGCTATTCAACGTAAAATAAAGTTCCCGAGTTTGGGTATGTATGTGTAACCTGCAGTGCAGCAAATCGGTTTTTGATGTGACTTGTCGTAAGGTGTAACCAGGGGGCGGGAATGAAGACCAAACGCGTCGGTAAGGCCCTGGCAGGGTTGGCGTTTGTATTCGCCACGTCGCTTTCCCAGGCACAGCCCGGAGGTGCGACACCAGAACTGGCGGCTACGAGCGCCGCAAGCGTCGCAACACATGAGACCGACGCACACGGCGTAGCGCTCCGACCATCGCAGGAGCGCATCCGCAAGGGTCACCGCGATATCGCGCGCGTGCCGGGAGCCATCGTAACGACCCCCGTCGCGTATCCGGCAGCCCCGGCGCCAGCAATGCTGCGCGGCGAACATAACGGCGAGCTCAAGGGCTGGGTACTGTTGCTGATGGGTGCCTTCCTGATAGCCACCATCTTCCAACGCCGCTACCAGGCCATATCCGACATCTGAGCTTCGTGGGAACCGGTGCGGCGACGGAGCATGCGTACGCTCGTGTCCGCGGTCAGTGTTTTTCCTGATGATCGGGTGGAGCGATCACCGGAAGCACGGCTTTGTCGCGAAAGCGCTTGATCAGAAGTGCCGAGTGCACCAGTAGACCGCGCAGGCTCCAGTTGGGCGCGTTATACGACCAGACTCCGGTGATCAGCGGCTTGAAATTGCGGGCCCACAGTGGCTCATTGGCCAGGCTGACAGTGTCGATCTGGGCATCGTCGCATGCCTGGCGGATGACGCGGTCGAGCAGGAGGTTGCCGGGCGCGAAACCGGCATGGGCGTTGCTGAATCCGATCTTGAGAATGTTGAGCGTGCGTCCAATTTGCAGGCAAAACTGGCCGGCGACAGGTTCATCTCCGTGCCACAGCAGGTTTACCACGCAGGCGCCGCTTGGAGCGAATTCCCGTACGAGTTCGCGGTAGAAAGCCAACATGGCGGGTTGACATCGGATAGCAGAAGCGGTGCCACCCGATCCCTTCCAGCCGGAAGCTTCGATGTCGATGAACACATCGAACGCACCTGCCGTTTCGCCGTCAGGCCGGTACGTCCGGTGATGCAGTGGCGCAGTTTCCTCAGCACGGCGCGACAGGCGGCGCAGGTTGCGCTTGAAAGTTCCCGCCATGGCGTGCGTTGCGTGGTCGTAGTCGCGGCTGGTGTCGAAATACGCGCTGCCGTCGTAGCGCAGCGCTAGGGCGCCCCGCGGCAGGGAAGAACGAGCGGAAAAGGCGATAGCGGAGTCTTCGGGCACCTTGCGCAGGCGCAGTTCATCCCAGGAAAGCAGATCCTGGCCGCGCAACCAGCGAGCGAGTTCATGCAGAAGGTGCCGGTTATCGGCGGTCTGCGCGAATACGAAGTCCGATAACTGCAGTTCGCCGTCGTCGATGGTGCCCAGCAGGCGGGGATGCAGCGACCTGAGGTGATAGTTCTGGAATTGCAGCGGGAACACCGCGATCAGGTGGGAGCCGCGGCGCGCGGCGACAAACCAGATTTGGTCCGGATCCGACTTGCAGGAGGCAAGATAGGCGCGGTACCACTGCGGCAAATGCATGAAACGCAGGGCCGGAAGGGACTCGGCCAGCGCCAACCATTCGACCGCCAGTTGCTCCAGCCCCGGCAGTCCCTGGAGGGCCTTGAATTCGAGCGGACCGTCGTCCTGGTTGGCTGCGATGGACAATGTTTCCCTGGTCATGGGAGCTTCCGCGACACTACCACGGCCCTCGCCACCGGGCATGGGACGTACACGACGGCGTACGTCCGTCCTGGGTTCTGCTTCAAGCGTGCTATGGGTCACGATGATTCCGGGGAACGGCCGTCCAGGTGAACGGTACCTGCATGAAAGCATCAACGCACCGGCCACTCCTTGCGCGCCAGCAAGCCGGGGCAAAAGAAATGCGAGGAACGAAGCTATCCCGGTGTAGTGCCCAAAGTAGCGCGATCACGTTACCAGCCTTTACAGTGCCAGCATAGCGCTCAGCGCACACGGCGTTGACGCGAAGTGCCCAGGAGAAGCAGCGGTATTCACGACTACAATCCTGGCACGGCTGGGCGTGACCATCGCCTAAAAAAACGGCGTGGCGGTGGCAGGCTGGCAAACGTATTTCCAGGAACCCATAATGACAGCAAGCATGCTTCGCGTCTTAGCCGCGGCGGTGGCACTCATCGCGCTGTCGCCTGCCATGAGCCCTGCGCAGGAGCCCGCGCCAACCGGCAGCGCCGCGGCGGACATACCCGCATACCGTATCGCTCCGGGCGACATGATCCGCGTCTCGGTTTACCAGAGCCCCGACCTCACCCTGGAAACCCGCGTGGATGAGACGGGCGCAATCTCCTACCCGCTCGTCGGTGCCGTCGTGGTGGGTGGGTCCAGTGTCGCCGCCGCTGAAGAGAAAATTGCGAAATTGCTGCGCGACGGTGGCTTCATGGTGGCGCCGCATGTCACGATCGCCGTCCTGCAAGTGCGCGGCAGCCAGGTCACGGTACTGGGCCAGGTGGCCAAGCCCGGCCGCTTTCCGCTCGATTCCACTGATGCGCGGCTCACCGACCTGCTGGCGCTGGCCGGCGGGGTATCGCCCACCGGCTCCGATGTGGTGGTGTTGACGGGCACGCGCAATGGCAAGCCCATACGCCGGGAAATCGACCTGCAGAACCTCGCCGCGGAGGGCGATGCATCCGGAAACGTGCGCTTGGAAGCCGGCGACATGATCTATGTGAACCGGGCACCCACTTTCTACATCTATGGTGAAGTGCAGAAGCCGGGGTCCTACCGCCTGGAGCGGGGCATGACCGTGCTGCAGGCGCTGGCCACGGGCGGCGGCCTCACGCCCAAGGGCACGCAGCGCGGCCTCACCATCCACCGGCGCAGGGCCGACGGCAGCATGCAGGTGATAGAGCCCAAGCTGGACGACGCCCTGGAGGTGAACGACGTGCTGAACATCCGCGAAAGCATGTTCTAGAACTAGTTGAATTCCGGCCGCTCCGCCACGGCGTCCTTCACCAGTTCATTGATATCGCACGATCGGTAGTGGCGCTTGAGCACATCGTCCGCATGTGCTCGCCACTGCTCCGGACTGCGTTCATGCAGGAAGCGCTGCAGGGCAGGCTTGAGCGTGTCGGTGGCATACGGCAGGAAATCGACATCCGGCACGAGGTTGGTGCCGCGCACGCCGAAGTGCGTGGAGATCACCGGCAGCCGCGCTGCGAGGTATTCGAACAGCTTGACGTTGGAACCCGAACCGCGTGTGATCGGATTGAGGCCGGCATCGGCCGCGGCGAAGTACGGCAGCACCTCGGGCACCGGACCCGTGGCGATGAACGAACCGTCGCGCAACGGCGCCGGCGCCATGGACCCCAGTGCGAGGAAGTAAATGCGGTTCTGCTGGAGGAAGGTGGACTCCACGCGGCAAAACGCCTTGAGTTCCTCGAGCGACTCCAGGTTGGGTCCATACCGGCTGCCACTGAAAACCAGGAGGCGGTCTTCTTCGGTCAGGCCCAGGCCGGCGCGTATGCGCTCGCGGTCGCCCGGCACGGCAACGTAGTTGCGGCAATCCACGCCACAGCGGATGTACGGCAGCTTGAGGCTGCCAGAAGCATCGTGGGCGCGGAAAAAATCACGGTCTTCCTGCGCACATACGAAAATGTCGCGGTAGCGCCCGGGCGCAGCCTGCTCGACGCGCTCCATCCAGCCGGCGAAGCGCCGCTCCATGGGGCTGCCCTGCTGGAACAGGCGGAACTCCAATTCATGGCTCACCATGAACCAGGGCTTGCCGCTCCAGGGGCCCGGAACCGGCGGACAGAAGGGAAAGTCGGAAATGATGATGTCCGCCGTGCGCAGTTCTTCCTTCAGGCGCCGGGGTACCAGGCCACGACGCAGCATCTCGAACTGGCCAATGCGCGGCAGGCCAAGCCGGCGGTACAGGGTCTGCAGCAAGCCGTTGCCCGCGCCCAGATGGGTCTCTTCGACCAGCCCGGGCTCGATCTCCACGCGGCGGATCGTATTGCCCAGCCACGCGGCCAGCGTGTAATCCTCGCGCCGGCCGGCCAGGCAGTAAACCAGCACAGGGTGGCCCATGCGGGCCAGCGCGCGCGCGATCGTGGTGGAGTGGACATTTCCGCCCGTGCTCGGCGGAAAGATGCGATACCCACAGAGCATCAGGATTTTCTTCTTGCTGTTGATCATGACGCGACGCCGGCGGTAGGAGAGTCGGATTCGGCCATGCGTATCTCGCGCAAGGAGAGCGCAAGGAAGCCGAGAATATTGAATGCCTCTCCGGCCAGCACGCCCAACAGCGCACCGACGACGCCAAACATGCGCATGCAGACGTAGCCTATCGTCAGCGAGAGCACGGCCGTGACGAGGGTAAGCCACGCCATGATGCGCCAGCGACCACGGCCCGCCGGGAGAAACAGCATCTGGTCGCGAACCGCCATCAGCAGGAAAATGGCGCTCCACATCAGCAGCAGGGTATCGCGGTGTTCGAACTGCCCCTTGATGACATGCGCGAAAACCCAGTTACGCGCGAACCACATCACGGCGAAATAGGTCAGCGCCAGCCCGGCGATGCCGGCGGCCAGTCCGCACAGGCGGTGGAAGACTGCCCGCACCGGATACTCCTGCAACCATTTGGAAACCGTGGGGAAGGTCATGGAGCCGATGCCAGAGGCCATGAGGTTGACCGGCATCATGAGCAGGCGCGTTGCCGATACGGCGGCAACCGGCGTGACGCCCAGGATGCTGGCGACAAGGTAAATGTAGCCTTGAGAGAAAGTCCAATGGATGGCCGATCCGACCACTGCCCAGATGCCCATGGGCGCGATCTTGTCGAGCACGTCCGGTGAACCCTGGGGATTCCAGCCTTCATGGCGCCAGACCATGGTCGAGAGCAGCCAGCCCCCCACGGCTGCGGCCAAGGCCAGGCCGAAGGCCGCGCTCATCGCAGGCGTGGCCGTTTGCGTCGCAAGGTAGGCGCTGCCGACCAGCAAGCTCACGTAGACGATGTCGACCTTGAGGGCCTGCCCCGGCAGCCGGTAGGCCTGCAGCACCATGCGGAAATACTCGCGATACAGCGTTGTCACCGCCGCCACGATGGCGGCGAACACGATGAGGGCAACGCTGCCGCGGACGACATCAACAAACCAGAGCAG
>Ga0209067_10000787_pt1 | contig 19881 bp, 18 predicted proteins | sample ColStrG_CSR_2013_FD_187199 | JGI IMG/M metagenome (GOLD analysis project Ga0209067, IMG submission 187199) | Freshwater sediment microbial communities in response to fracking from Pennsylvania, USA - Cold Stream Run_MetaG_CSR_2013 (SPAdes)... | ecosystem: Environmental > Aquatic > Freshwater >...
GCCTGATACCAGGGATCAAACAGCTTCTGTTGTTCATCAGGCGGGATACCGCTGCCGCTGTCGCTCACCGTCAGAACCAGCTGCTGTTGTGCGGCCAGGGTCAGACGAATCGCGCCGTGACGGGTAAATTTCAACGCATTGGTCATCAGGTTGTTGACTACCTGCTGCAGGCGATCGGCATCGATCAGCACCGTGTCAGGCAGCGGCGTCAGCGCCTCGACGACCAGATGCGGGCCGTCAGTGCGCATTAACGGATGATAAAAATGCTGCTGCTGATTGAGCCACTGTGTCAGCGCCAGCGGACGGGGCGCCAGCGTAAAGCTATTGCTCTCAATGCGCGCATGATCCTGCAGGTCATTCAGCAGGGTCAGCAAAGATTGTGCGCTACTGTGCAGCAGCGTCAGGTTCTGACTGCTGTGCTGCTGCTTCTCCAGCTCTAAAAGCCCGAGTATCGCCTGCATCGGCGTGCGCAGTTCATGGCTGACGGTCGCCAGGAACTGGCTCTTCATCGCATTAGCGTGCTCAGCCTGTTCACGCTGCTGCCGCTCCCGGCGCTGCTGCCAGTAGCGACGCGCCAGCAGCAACAGCAGCAGCGCAATAGCCGCACCGGCTACCGCCAGCACCATCATCGGCAGTGAACGCATTATCATCACGCTGCCGGGCTGCGGCGGGGTTGACCAGCTATCGCGCATCTGGCTCTGAGTGTCGGCCGGGATCTGCTGCAGAGCACGATCCAGCAAGGTGCGAAGCACCGGTTGCCCGGACGTTATGCCCAGCGCGATAGGCCAGGCGATGTCGCTGGCGGCAAAGGCAAGGTGGATGCGTGCATCAGCGCGGCTGGCGATACGCCAGCGGGCGGAGAGCACGTTATCGACCAGCACGTCGATCTGTCCTTTTGCCAATGCGTCATAGAGGCGATTACGATCGGCGAACTGCTGCGGCTGCAGATCTTCGGGCAGCAGACGCAGCGCCAGGTCATCCTGCAACACGCCAATCCGCTTGCCGCGCAGGTCGCGCCAGTGTGCCAGCGTATCGGGCTGGATGCTGTAGATGCCCCACAGCGCGCGCCACACCGGCAGCGAGGTGCTCTGCATCGCATCACCGTTCAGCGGCTGCATCAGTTGCAGCATCGCTTGTTGCTGCTCAATCAGCGTGCTGGCCTGGCGAGGATTGCTGACCCACACCGGTTCAAACTGCAACCCGGTACTCTGGGCGATCGCTTTCAGCAAATCCACGCCATAGCCTCTGGCGGTTCCGCTGGCATCGCGATAACTCCAGGGGTAGTTGTCCGCTTCGGCGGTGTAAGTAATACGCGGATGGTTGGCAATCCAGGCACGTTCATTGGGGCTGAGCATCAGGGTCTGCGTATCCTGATAGCGTGGCAGGCTACTGCTCCAGCGCGCCTGCAGCGTATTCATCAGTTCTGCAGGCAGCTGGCGCAGGCTCTGATTCAGCCAGCTGATAAGCTGTGGATTGCGGGAGAGCGCGCGCAGGTTGAGCTGTCCGGCCTCGATATGTGAGGCGATCTGATAAATCTGCCCCTGCTGCAGCTGACTCAGCAGAAAACCGGCGCTGGTCTCATCTGCCACTACATAATCATTCTGCTGGTTCAGCAGAGTGTAGAGTGCCTGTAGATCGCTGCTGTAGCGTCGCCAGTTGTGGCGGGCCGCCAGCGCAGGCGGCAGTTGTGCCAGTGTATCGTCACTGATCGCAAGCGATGCATTCTGGCTGTTAAACATCACGGCACGCTGGTTTTGCTGATTGCGGTAGACCCGTAACGGGCTGCTGTACCAGTTATCGCTACTCAGGGTGCCGGGTGGCAGGGGGGAAATCCACATGCCAAGCGCAAAATCGATCTGGCCGCTGTCCAGCGCCTGTATCAGATGCGACTGATCGCTGTAAAGATTGAGACTGAACTGTGCGCCGGTCAACTGTCGTAGCGCATAAAGATAGTCGGCATTAATGCCATAAAGGTCCTTGCCGATGCGCATCGCCCAGGGCGCGTGATTCTCTTCCAGCAGGCCGACGCGCAGGATTTTGCCCTGCATGGTTTCTGCATGCGTCACCGGCAGCATCATCGGTAGATTGACGCTGCTCACCGGACGCAACTCAGCCAGACCGGAGCCGCACAGCAACAGCAGGATCAGCAGGAGATATTTCACTGCTGCGCCTTCCACAGGTCAGCCAGTTCCACTACTGATCCGGCGCCCGTTTTTTCCAGAATGTTCTTTTTATGGGTGCTGACCGTTTTGTTGCTGATGTGCAACTGGGCGGCGATTTGCAGATTGGAGAGGCCGCTGGCCAGCAGTGCCAGAATCTGACGCTCTTTGCGGGTCAGCGGGAGCTCAGGCTCATCATCCATCACCGGAAAGGCGGTCTGCCCGCCGAGCACCGCCAGGATAGCGCTCAGCAGTTGCGCCATGCGCTGACTTTTTACCACATAACCGGCTGCACCCAGCGTCTGAGCGCGACGCACATAGTAACGGGTCTGCTGCGCGGAGTAGATGAGGACCGGGCAATCGGGCCGATGAACCTTCAGGCGACGCAGAAACTCCAGCCCATCGCTGTCCGGCAGGCCGATATCCAGCACAATAATGTCCAGTGGCTGCTGAAGCAGGGGACGGGCGGCTTTTTCACTGTTGGCAGAGAGGAGCTGAACCGGAATAGGCGACTGGCTCAGGGCGGCTTCAAGTGCCACTTCAACCAGCGGATGATCGTCAATTAAAAGCAAAACGGCCATGAAGGAGTTCCGGTAAATTTCACAGGATTAGCATAGCGGAAGAGTGAGGCAGAGGGGAGGAAAACCAGGAGCCAGGAGAACGCGGGTTCTCCTGGTGATACAGAATTACTGCGAAGTACCGTCGGTTTTAGTGTTTACGTCACCGCCACCCACTTTAGTCTGAACTTTTTTATTGATGTTCGGGCATTTGCCATCTTTACACTGGCTGTTCTGGTCCATTTCGTTAGCAGACATAGTACCCTTGCTGGTAGTGCTGCCAGACGTTGCAGGATTGGTATCGTTGCCGGTGTTATTAATTTTACTGTTATCGACATTATTTGGTGGCAGATTTTCTTTCGCTCCACCCGCTACTGCACCTGCACTGGCTGCCTGATTCGCTGTGCCGTTATTGCTGCTGCTGTCCGCAGCCAGTACCGCGCCGCTGCTCAGTGTCATTGCTGCTGTCAAAAAGAGTAAGGCAAACTTTTTCATCATTATGCTCCCGTTAATAAATGAAGATGCGTTAAGCCCAGAGGTGCAATTTCGGGTAAGAAAATCCATGACGAAATATAATTCGCCAATTGGCTTAAACAGGGTGATCAAATTGTGTAAGCGAGACATTCCTTAATGCTTACCAGTAAAAAGTTTAGTCGCTAACCTGATTAATGCAAATATCACCCGCACATTTAACCGGTAGCGGGAATTTACACCCCTGGCGCTTCGGGCTACATTGGACAGGTTGTGTCCGGCGGGCGCCGGACCAGAAATAATATGGAATCAGTATGAATTACCAGAACGATGATTTACGCATCAAAGAGATTAAAGAGCTGTTACCTCCGGTTGCGCTGCTCGAAAAATTCCCGGCCACCGATCGTGCTGCACAGACCGTTGCACAGGCCCGCCAGGCGATTCATCAGATCCTGCAGGGCAAGGACGATCGCCTGCTGGTGGTGATTGGACCCTGCTCAATTCATGACACTGAAGCGGCGAAAGAGTATGCCGAGCGCCTGCTGGCGCTGCGTGATGAGTTGAAAGGCGAGCTGGAAGTGGTGATGCGGGTCTATTTTGAAAAGCCGCGCACCACAGTGGGCTGGAAAGGGCTGATCAACGACCCCTATATGGACAACAGCTACCAGCTTAATGAGGGTCTGCGCCTGGCACGTAAGCTGCTGCTGGAGATTAACGACAGCGGCTTACCGGCGGCGGGCGAGTTTCTGGATATGATTACCCCGCAATATGTGGCTGACCTGATGAGTTGGGGCGCGATTGGCGCGCGCACCACGGAATCCCAGGTACACCGTGAGCTGGCGTCAGGTCTCTCCTGTCCGGTCGGTTTCAAAAACGGCACCGATGGCACGATCAAGGTCGCGATCGATGCCATTAACGCTGCGGGATCGCCACACTGTTTCCTGTCAGTCACTAAATATGGTCACTCCGCCATTGTGGAAACCAGCGGCAACGGTGATTGCCACATTATCCTGCGCGGTGGCAAAGAGCCGAACTACAGTGCGCAGCATGTTACTGCTGTCAAAGAGGGCCTGGCACAAGCCGGTCTGCCACCCCAGGTGATGATTGACTTCAGCCACGCCAACAGCAGCAAGCAGTTCCAGCGTCAGATGGTCGTGGCAGACGATGTCGCACAGCAGCTGATCAACGGTGAGCAGGCGATTGTTGGTGTGATGATTGAAAGTCATCTGGTGGAAGGCAACCAGAGCCTGGAGAGCGGCGAACCGCTGGTCTATGGCAAAAGTGTTACCGACGCCTGTATCGGCTGGGAAGATACGGACAAGGTGCTGCGTCAGCTGGCGGCAGCGGTGAAACAGCGCCGCGGCTGATTGAAATAACTGACAAGGTCTGACCCGGTTAGCTGTGAGATTGCACCAGCACAGGGAACAGGGTCAGATCGTAAAGACGCAAAACCGTCATCCCTGACAGCCCGGCTCGCGTCGTCCATGGCGCGGGATACTTTCCTCTTCTGACGCTGTTCCCTGTGCTTCTAAGCATTGAGCGTCGGTTTCCAGAGGCGTAAAGCAAAAAAAAGGCCAGACTCGCGTCTGGCCTTAGTGTTTTTCAGCGCGAAATTACTTCGCTTTACCCTGATTCGCCACGGCTGCGGCTTTCGCGGCAATCTCGTCCTGGTCGCCCAGGTAGTAGCGTTTCAGCGGTTTGAAGTTTTCATCGAACTCATAGACCAGCGGTACGCCGGTAGGGATGTTCAGTTCGAGGATTTCATCTTCGCTCAGGTTATCCAGATATTTCACCAGCGCACGCAGTGAGTTGCCGTGTGCGGCAATGATCACTTTCTCACCGCTTTTGATGCGCGGCAGAATGGTTTCGTTCCAGTAAGGGATAACGCGGTCGATGGTCAGCGCCAGGCTTTCGGTGGTTGGCAGCTGCTCTGGGGTCAGTTTCGCGTAACGCGGATCATGGCCCGGGAAGCGCTCATCTGAACGGTCCAGCTCTGGCGGGGTTACGGCAAAACCGCGACGCCACTGCTTAACCTGCTCGTCGCCATATTTAGCGGCTGTTTCCGCTTTATCCAGACCCTGCAGCGCACCGTAGTGACGCTCGTTCAGACGCCAGGTTTTCTCAACCGGCAGCCAGGCCTGATCCAGCTCATCCAGCACATTCCACAGGGTGTGAATAGCACGCTTCAGTACCGAGGTGTACGCGAAATCAAAAACAAAGCCCTCTTTTTTCAGCAGCTGACCTGCTGATTTGGCTTCGCCACGACCTTTATCAGAAAGGTCAACATCATACCAACCGGTAAAGCGGTTTTCGTTGTTCCACTGGCTTTCGCCGTGTCGCACCAGAACCAGCTTAGTTACAGCCATAGCTTAACTCCTTAATACTGTGATGTTTCTGTGAGATTGGAAACCTGCTGCTGCCCGCCTGAAACACGAGCTGTTTGCGCCATACCATAACGGAAAAGCGGGCAGCGCGTAAGCCTGTGTGTGACGCACTGCGCGTTTTTCAGCCGGAGGCTCAGTGTGGCGTGAAGCGATAACGCGTCACGGATTCCCAGCGATCTCCCGGCTGCAGCCAGCAATCAGGCTGAGGCCACTCAGCATGATTGGGCGAATCCGGTAAAAATTCACTCTCCAGCGCAATACCCTGAAATGCAGTATAGCTCCCCTGCTCACGGGCACGGGTGCCCGCCAGGTAGTTGCCGGAGTAGAACTGCAACGCCGGTGCCGAGGTGGTTACGCTGAGCTGCAGTCTGCCATCTTCAGACCAGAGTTCTGCCGCAGGCTGACTGTCGTCGCCTGCGCTGTTGAGCAGAAACGCATGGTCATAGCCCTTCACCGCCCGCTGGTCGTCGTCTGCCAGAAACGCCTGCGCCACAACTCTGGCCTGACGGAAATCAAAACCGGACCCGGCGACGGCTTTCAGCGGCGCTTTGGGAATCCCTTCGCTGTCGACCGGCAGATAATGGTTGGCGTGCAGTTGTAAGCGATGCTGGCGGGCGTCGCCATGATGCGCATCAAGGTTAAAGTAGGCGTGATTAGTCAGATTCACCGGGCAGGGCTGATCGCAGCGCGCTTCGTAGCTGATGCTCAGGCAGTTCTGGTCATCCAGTTGATAACGCAGATCGGCAATCAGATTGCCGGGATAGCCCTGATCGCCATCAGGCGAATCGATGCGGTAGTGCACTTCGTTGTCTGACTGGCTGACAATCTGCCAGCGGCGTTTATCAAAGCCTTCTGGTCCGCCATGCAGCTGATGAGCGCCCTGATTAGGCACCAGCTGGCGGTTCAGTTTGTTGAGTTTTGCCCCCGCGATGCGGTTAGCGTAACGGCCCACCGTGGCACCCAGATAAGCATCCTGATGCAGATAGTCAGAGGGCGTAGCGCAGCCGAGCAATGCTTCACGCACCGTGCCATCCTGCATCGGTACGCGGGCTGAGAGCCAGGTCGCGCCCCAGTCCATAAACGTGGCCAGCATGCCGTTGGCATTGCGCAGCACCGTTATGCGCCACGGCTGACCGTCGGGCGCATGGGAGTTGACATCTTTCAGCATTGACCGGCTCCTTCAGAAGCTTTGCAAACGTAAAAGGTCTCTTTAATGCCGGTCTGCGCTTCATACTGCTCCGCGACGGCAGCTTTGACCTGATCGACCAGATCCAGCGGCATCAGGGCAACAATGCAGCCGCCAAAGCCGCCGCCTGTCATGCGAACGCCGCCACGCTCACCGATCTGCGCTTTCACAATCTCAACCAGGGTATCGATCGGGGGCACGGTGATTTCAAAATCGTCACGCATAGACGCGTGCGATTCCGCCATCAGCTGACCCATACGCGTCAGGTCGCCCTGGGTCAGCGCATCGGCCGCTTCCAGCGTACGGGCGTTTTCGGTCAGGACGTGACGCACCCGTTTTGCCACCTGTGGGTCGAGCTGCGCTTGCGCCGCTTCAAACTCAGACAGTTGGACGTCTCGCAGCGCCTTCTTTTTGAAGAATCGCGCGCCCGCTTCACATTGCTCACGGCGGGTGTTGTATTCGCTCCCGACCAGGGTACGACGGAAGTTGGAGTTGATGATCACCACCGCGATATCTTCAGGCATCGACACCGGACGCGTGCCCAGGGTGCGGCAGTCGAGGAGCATAGCGTGATCTTTCTGGCCCAGCGCTGAGATCAGCTGATCCATGATGCCGCAGTTACAGCCGACGAACTGGTTTTCTGCCTCCTGACCATTAACCGCAATCGCCGCCCCATCCAGCGGCAGATTATAGAGTTGCTGCACCACGGTGCCGACCGCCACTTCCAGCGAAGCAGATGAGCTGAGGCCCGCGCCCTGTGGCACGTTACCGCTGATCACCATATCGATGCCGCCGAAATCGGCATGACGCTGCTGCAGATGTTTTACCACCCCGCGCACATAGTTGGCCCACATCGGTTCCTGCACGCTGACAATCTCTTCATCCAGCGAGAAGGTGTCCTGCGCATTTTCATAATCCGCAGCGACCACCCGAATCTGACGATCGTCCCGGCGGGCACAGGCGATTACCGTCTGATAATCGATGGCGCACGGCAGCACAAAGCCATCGTTATAGTCGGTATGCTCGCCAATCAGGTTAACGCGGCCCGGTGCCTGAATGGTATGCGTGGCGGCGTAACCGAAGGTGTCAGAGAAAAGCTGCTGCGTGATGGTTTTTAAGCTCATTATTGTGCCTCACGGAAGTGAACGTCGCTGACAGAACGCAGACGTTCCGCCGCCTGTTCCGCCGTTAAATCGCGTTGGGTTTCGGCCAGCATTTCATAGCCAACCATAAATTTACGTACCGTTGCTGAGCGCAGCAGCGGCGGATAGAAGTGCGCATGCAGCTGCCAGTGATCGTTGGCTTCGCCGTTAAACGGCGCGCCATGCCAGCCCATTGAGTAGGGGAATGCGCACTGGAACAGGTTGTCGTAGCGACTGGTCAGCCGCTTCAGCGCCAGCGCCAGGTCGGTCCGTTGCGCCGCATTGAGGTCGGTAATACGTCTGACGTGTGCTTTGGGCAACAGCAGGGTTTCAAACGGCCAGGCGGCCCACCAGGGCACGACCGCCAGCCAGTGATCGGTTTCCACCACGGTGCGGCTGCCATCCTGCTGCTCGCGTGCCAGATAATCGACCAGCATCGGCGAGCCATGTTCAGCGAAATAGTCGCGCTGATGATTATCTTCGCGCTGCGCTTCATTTGGCAGGAAGCTGTTGGCCCAGATCTGACCATGCGGATGCGGGTTAGAGCAGCCCATCGCTGCGCCTTTGTTCTCAAACACTTGCACCCACGGATAGTGCTGACCCAGATCGGCCGTCTGCGCCTGCCAGGTGCGCACGACCTCTTCCAGGGCATTCAGTGACATCTCTGGCAGGGTTTTGCTGTGATCGGGTGAGAAGCAGATGACCCGACTGGTGCCGCGTGCACTTTCACAACGCATCAGCACATCGTCGCTCTCGGGCGCGTCAGGCGTATCGGTCATCAGCGCAGCAAAGTCATTGGTAAAGACGTACGTGCCAGGATAGTCCGGGTTTTTATCGCCGGTGATGCGGGTGTTGCCGGCACACAGGAAGCAGTCCGGATCATGCGCCGGTAAGGTATTGACCGTCGGGGTTTCCTGCGCGCCCTGCCACGGACGTTTGGCCCGATGAGGTGAAACTAAAATCCATTGATCAATCAGTGGATTGTAACGGCGATGCGGGTGATCGACCGGGTTGAATTTTTCCATGTGAGATCCTGGTAAGCGTCAAAAGCCAAAGAGGCATCGGTAAAAAGTAGCACATCATCGCGCCTGAAAGCGTGATCAAGTCTGGATAAATGGTATCGCTTACACAAGCTGAATATTCTTATTCCGTGGCATTGTGTGCGATGACATGGAGTAAAAGGTGGGGTGCTTAATGGTATCGCTTACACAAGAGTGAATCAGAACGCCGCAGCGATGGCGGCGGCGGCGGACGAAGCGGCGAGGGAGAATTAGTGCAGCGTTTCCTGCTGATAGTGATAGCCGCCCTCAAAGGCAATAAAGCTCAGGCGATGCGTGATGCAGGCGGGCGCATCTTCGGCATGATGCGAAACAAACAGCAGCTGAGTGCGTCCTTCGCCAATCAACACATCGACAAAGCGCCGCACCAGCTGGCGGTTAATCGGGTCAAGTCCCTGGAGCGGCTCATCCAGAATCAGCAGCGTCGGATGCTTAACCAGCGCGCGGGCAATCAGCACCAGCCGCTGCTGTCCCCAGGAGAGCGAGTGGAATGGCGCATCAGCCTGTCCGTTATCCATCCCCAGCAGCGCCAGCCACTGCTGCGCCAGCGCTTTCTGCCGGTCAGACGCCGCCTGATAGAGACCAATGGAGTCGAAGAAACCCGACAGGATCACTGTCCGCACATTAGTGCTGACGCGGTAATCAAGATGCAGACTGCTGCTGACATAGCCAATATGCTGCTTAATATCCCAGATGGTTTCGCCACTGCCGCGACGGCGGCCAAACAGGGTTAAATCATTGCTGTAGCCCTGGGGATGATCGCCGGTCACCAGACTTAGCAGGGTCGATTTCCCTGCGCCGTTCGGGCCGGTGATCTGCCAGTGCTCGCCTGCGTTAACCTGCCAGTTCAGCCCCTTTATCACAGGCCGATCGTTGTACGAGACGGTGCCGTTGCGCAGAATAACGCGCGGCGCATCATCTGCCAGTGAGGGCAGCTGATCCGGTGCATCCGCTTCAGGTAATGCCATGCCCATCAGCTGTTCACTGTGTGCCAGCTGCGCCACCAGCGCTTCCATTAAGATGGTCTGGCGCGGCCCGCTGTGGGTGAGGGTACACTCCGCCAGCACGCCAATCTGCTGAATGAAATCAGGAATATCGTCAAAGCGATTAAGCACCAGCACCAGGGTAAACGCCGGCTGCTGCAGGCTGCGCAGCGTGTCGGTCAGGCTGGCGCGCGATGCCACATCCAGACCGTCAAACGGCTCATCCAGAATCAGCAAATCTGGCTGTTTCATCAGTGCCTGACAGAGCAGGGTTTTTCGGGTTTCGCCGGTAGAGAGATATTTGAAGCGGCGTGACAACAGCGGTTCGATGCCGAACTGCTGTGCCAGTTGACTGCAACGATCGGGCTGCTGCACCTCCGACTGGATCACCTCTGCCACGGTCAGCCCGGTATCTTCTTCACCTTCGCTGAGCATATCGGTGTTGTTGCGCTGCCACTCCTGTGCCACCAGCATTTGTAATTGCTCCAGCGACAGCCGGACCGGTCGTCTGAAATCGCTGCTGACTGAACCGGACAGCGGCGGCAGTTCGCCGGAGAGTGCGCGCGCCAGCGATGATTTACCGCTGCCGTTGGCACCGACAAAGGCCCAGCTTTCGCCGCGCTGCAATTCCACCTGATTCAGGTTTAGTATCCGGGTCTCGCTGAGACGAAAGGTGCTTTGCGAAATGTGCAATGAAGCCATGTTCTGTTCCATTTTTTGCATCGTGTCACTGAGTTGTAATCATTGACCGTAATGAAGTCAAATCAACGGCTAGAGCAGGGTGGCAACGATGGCGTTTTCGGCATTGAAACTGGCGATGACCGCATCGCCGGACTGCAGTTTCAGCTGCCGGAGCTGATCGTTGCTCAGCGTGGCGCACAGCGTTTCGCCGCTGGCGAGCTGCATCAACACTTCACTCATCTGCTCGCCGGGTTCGATGGCACTGACCGTGGCTGCCAGCTGATTGTCTTCCTCTGCGGCATCTCGACTGATGCGGATCCACGGTGCCTTGACAAGCACCAACACCTCTTTACCCGCGGCCAGTTGCAGACGATCGGCACTGCGCTGGGTCAGTGCCACGCTGAGCTGCGTGACGCCATCAGCCAGTTGAATCATCAGATGCTGAACCACCCGTTTCGCATCGTTGCTCACCACGGTGCCAAACAGTTGATTACGGGCGCTGGTCTGCAGAGAGAAGCGGGCGATGGCTGCCAGCATACTGTCGAGCGGCAGCGTATCCTGCTGCAGTGCATCAAAGGCTTTCTGCTGAATCTGCTCCATTAGCTGAAACAGCTGAATCAGGCGTTCACCGTAGCGAGTCAGCGTCGCACCGCCGCCGCCTTTGCCGCCGGTGGCGCGCGCTACCAGCGTTTCGTCCGCCAACTGGTTCATCTCATTAATCGCATCCCAGGCGCTTTTGTAGCTGATGCCAGCCAGTTTTGCCCCCTGGCTGATTGACCCGGTCTGTTGTACGCGTTTCAACAGCTCAATACGCCGCGGATCGGCAAACAGTTTCTGTTGTAAACGGATATGAAGGGACAGTTCGGCTTCCATGACAGCTCCGGCAAAGGGTTAAGGCGAAGGTCGATGATAGCGGCGTTTTGTGACCAAAGTAAAAGCACGAAAAGGGCTGCGCAAAATTTTCCTGACCCGTTACAATCACTTTTTTGTTAGCAGAGTGAGACTCTCCATGCTGGAATTACTGAAAAGCCTCGCCGTAGCCGTACTGATGGTTCCTGTGGTGATGGCGCTCATGCTGGGTATGATTTATGGCCTGGGTGAAGTGTTTAACGTCATCTCTAAATTTGGTCATCGCGAAAAATCCTCAGCCCGTTCGCACCATTGATTCCTGCCACGCCCGCCATCCGTGCGGGCGTGGTCGTTTTTGCCTCGCCCCGATTCAACCTTTTGTTCCTCCTGCCGATAATTTACTAAACCTCCCTGACATTGCGTTATATTATCCGCTACACAACGAATAGCCGGAGAAGATCATGTCATTTAAACACTATCGCTGGGGCGCAGCGGCGCTGATCACCGTTTCGCTGGCCGGGCAGGCTGTGGCCGCCGACAACATTACCGTGTTTGCTGCGGCTTCACTGACCAACGCGATGCAGGATATCGCCAGCCGGTATAAGCAGGAAAAGGGGGTAACGATCATCTCCTCATTTGCCTCCTCTTCAACGCTGGCGCGGCAGATTGAGCAGGGTGCGCCTGCTGACCTGTTTATCTCTGCCGATCAACAGTGGATGGATGATGCGGTAGCGAAAAAAAGTGTGATCACCAGCAGCCGCTATACCCTGCTGGGCAACGATCTGGTGCTGATTGCGCCTCGCAGTGCCGCAGCAAAAGCGGTGACGCTGGACCCGCAGACCGACTGGAAAACACTGCTGCGCGGTGAACGTCTGGCGGTCGGCGATCCGGACCACGTTCCGGCGGGTATTTACGCCAAAGAGGCGCTGCAAAAGCTGGGCGCCTGGCAGAGCGTTGCGCCTGTGTTAGCGCCAGCCAATAACGTGCGGGCGGCGCTGGCGCTGGTCGAGCGCAATGAAACGCCTTATGGCATTGTCTACGGTTCCGACGCGGTCGCCAGCGACAAAGTGCAGGTAGTCGGGCGTTTTCCGGCAACCAGTCATAAACCTGTGGAATATCCGATGGCGATCGTGAACGATCACGATAACAGTGTCGTTAAAGCGTTTTATGATTACCTGAAAGGGCCGCAGGCCGCGGCGATCTTCAAACACTACGGATTCACACCGACGAAATGATACTCAGCGATCCCGAATGGCAGGCGGTACTGCTCAGCCTTAAAGTCTCTGGCATAGCCGTGCTTGGCAGTCTGCCGTTTGGCATCCTGATGGCCTGGATTCTGGTGCGCTGCCGTTTTCCTGGCAAAGCGCTGCTGGACAGCCTGATCCATCTGCCACTGGTGCTGCCGCCAGTGGTGGTGGGTTATCTGCTGCTGATTAGCCTTGGCCGGCGCGGCATTATCGGCGAAAAGCTGTTTGACTGGTTTGGTTTCAGCTTTGCCTTTAGCTGGCGCGGTGCCGCACTGGCTTCTGCCGTCATCGCCTTTCCGTTAATGGTGCGGGCCATCCGCTTGGCGCTGGAGGCAGTGGATATGCGGCTGGAGCAGGCGGCGCGCACGCTGGGCGCCGGACGCTGGCGGGTATTTTTTACCATTACGCTGCCGCTGACGTTGCCAGGCATAATTGTCGGGACGGTGCTCGCTTTTGCCCGATCGCTGGGTGAATTCGGGGCCACCATCACCTTTGTTTCCAATATCCCCGGCGAGACGCGCACGCTTCCACTGGCGATGTTTACCCTGATAGAGACGCCCGGCGCGGAAGGGGCAGCGGCGCGTCTCTGCGTCATCGCGATCGTGCTGGCGCTGGCGTCACTGCTGGCGTCGGAATGGCTGGCACGCGCAGGCCGTAAGCGGATGGGAAACTGATGCTATCACTCAACTTTATGCAGCAGCAGGGCAATCACCAGCTGGAGGTCGACCTGCAGATCCCAGCCAAAGGGATCACCGCTATTTTTGGTGTGTCCGGCGCTGGTAAAACCTCGCTGATCAACGCGATCAGCGGACTGACCCAGCCGCAGCGTGGACGAATCCAGCTAAACGATCGTCTGTTGTTTGATGCAGAGCAGAAGATTGCGCTGCCGCCGGAAAAACGGCGTATCGGTTATGTGTTTCAGGACGCGCGACTGTTTCCGCACTATCGGGTCCGTGGCAACCTGCAATATGGCATGGCCCCGGCGATGAAAGCGCAGTTCGATAGCCTGGTCTCACTGCTGGGTCTGGAGGCGCTGTTGCCGCGCTTTCCGCTGTCGTTGTCGGGCGGTGAAAAACAGCGGGTAGCGATTGGCCGGGCGCTGCTGACCGCACCGGATATGCTGCTACTGGATGAGCCGCTGGCGTCGCTGGATCTGCCGCGTAAACGAGAATTGATGCCTTATCTGCAAACGCTGGCGAAGCAGGTCGAGATTCCGATGCTTTACGTCTCGCACAGTCTGGAGGAGATCCTGCAACTGGCTGATAACGTACTGGTGCTGGATGCGGGCAAGGTCAAAGCCTTTGGTCCGCTGGAACGGGTCTGGAGCAGCAGCGCGATGCGGCCGTGGTTGCCGGTGAGCGAACTGACCAGCGTGCTGCGGGTGCAGGTGCTGGAGCAGCATCCCGACTATCCGATGACCGCGCTGTCGCTGGGGGATCAGCACATCTGGGTCAGCCGGGTGAATCAGCCGATTAAAACCCCATTGCGTATTCGCATCGCCTCGGCCGATGTCTCGCTGGCGCTGCAACCGCCGCACAATAGCTCCATCCGCAACATTTTACCGGCACAGGTGGTGGAATTGCTGGAGGTCGGGGATCAGGTTGAGGTGAAGCTGCGCATCGGCATTAGCGAACTCTGGGCGCGCATCACGCCGTGGGCGCGCGATGAGCTGGGCATCCGGCCTGAGCAGTGGCTCTATGCCCAGATTAAAAGCGTCTCCGTCACGCCCTGATTACAACACGTACTGATAGAGGGTATCGGCAATACCGGTTTCAAGGTTGGTGCCGATCACCTTTTTCGCCCGCGCTTTAATCGCCTCATCGGCATTCCCCATCGCGACACCCAGCCCAGCCGTTTCCAGCATGCTAAGATCGTTATAGTTATCACCGAATGCGATCACATCAGACATATTCAGCCCCAGTGATTCGACCCACTGCGCCAGCCGCTTGCCTTTACTGTTGCCGCCTTTAGCGATATCAACCTGATCGTGCCACGACCACTCGCAGGCCAGTCCCAGTTCCGCTTCCACACGGGTGGCGAATTGCTGCAGTGCCGGGATGTTGTCGTGCGACAGGGCAAACTTCCAGATCGAACCGGCGTCACGCGCCGCCTGGGCTAAGTCGGGCACCTGATGGAATAACGGGCGCTGGTGGACGGGCAGCGATTCTGCCCACTTCAGCGTGCGCGTCACGTGTCCGGTCGGCGTCTGATAGAGCATCGCATCATCCACGTAGAGCAACCCATGAATCTGCTGCTGGTTCAGCATCTCAATCACCTGTAACGCCCGCTGCGGGTCGAGGGGATCGGACGCCAGCACCCTTTTTGTCTGGTAATCATACAAATAGGTGCCATTACAGCAGATTGCGGGTGTATCCAGTTGTAACGCCTGATAAAAAGGATGGATGGCGCAGTGATGGCGTCCGGTCACGATAGCGACATGAACGCCCGCCTGGCGTGCCTGGTTTAGCGCTTCGATTGACTGCGGCAGAATCGTTTTGGCTGGGGTCAGCAGCGTGCCGTCGAGGTCGAGGGCAATTACACGGTAGTTCATTTATCCTCTCGTTTTTCCAGGTTTGCAGGGGCCAAAGTCTACACCTGACCATGGCCCGCAGACAAAAAACAGGGCACAAATGATTCCAGCGTGGGGCAATAAAACGCGCTACAGTGATTGACAGATCATGATCAGGCAGCAAAAAAGGAGAATGCATGAAACAAGTTGTCTACACCGCCAGTCCCGAGAGTCAGCAGATTCATGTCTGGCAGATGAATGATGAGGGTGGGCTGACGTTGCTTCAGGTGACCGATGTCGCCGGCCAGGTTCAGCCGATGGTGGTGAGTCCGAAACACGATTTTCTCTATGTCGGTGTACGCCCCAATTTTCGCGTGCTGGCGTTTCGCATTGCCGCCGATGGCACGCTGACCGAAGCGGGTCAGGCACCGTTGCCTGGCAGCCCGACCCACATTTCTACCGATCGTCAGGGCAGGTTCCTGTTCTGCGGCTCCTATAACGATGCCTGCGTCAGCGTCAGCCCGATTGGCGACGACGGCATTCCGCAGGTCCCGCTGCAGGTGATTAACGGACTGGATGGCTGTCACTCTGCCAATATCGACACTGACAATAAGACGCTCTATGTGCCGGCACTGAAGCAGGACCGTATCTGCCTGTTTGCGCTGGGCGCAGACGGTCAACTGACGCCGCGTAAACAGGCGCAGGTCACGACGGTAGAAGGCGCAGGCCCACGTCACATGCAGTTCCATCCAGGCGGCCAGTATGCTTACTGCGTAAACGAGCTCGACAGCACGGTTGAGGTTTGGGCATTAAATACGGGTGAAGGCGAAGCAGAAAGCGTGCAGACACTGGATATGATGCCGCCCGACTTCAGTGGCACGCGCTGGGCAGCGGATATTCATCTGACGCCGGATGGCCGTTTCCTCTATGCCTGCGATCGCACCAGCAGCACCCTGGCCGTCTTCAGCGTCAGCGAACTGGGCGACGAGCTGAACCTGGAAGGGTTTCAGCCGACCGAAACGCAGCCGCGCGGGTTCAATATCGATCACAGCGGACGCTATCTGGTGGCGGCGGGACAGAAATCTCATCACATCGAAGTTTATGCGATTACCGAACCGAAAGGGCTGTTACAGCCGCGGGGACGTTATGCAGTAGGGCAGGGCCCGATGTGGGTTGTGATTCATCAGTTACAGGCGTAACCCACTACGAAAAACGCCTTTCCTGACCAGGAGAGGTGTGAGAGTGTTGACGAAGTCTGCCACGGCCAGCGGTGAGATCGTGCAGAGACAAGGAACAGCGTCAGAGGGGAAAGAGGCAAAATCCGCCATCCATGGCACGCTCGGCCCCCGCGATTACGCACCTCATCCCTGAGGTGCGCCCGTAGCCGGGCCAACGCTTTGCGTTGTTCAAAAACGCTTCCGGCGTTTTTGTCCCTGGGCGCGGGACACTTTCCTCCTCTGACGCTGTTCCCTGTGATTTGAGCTAATGCGTTGCTGCCAGGTCACCCAGCCCTGGGTTTGTCAGCAGTCTGGCGTGCGGAATTACTGATAATTCACGGTCAGCGAGGCGTTCGCCAGGATGTGGAAATGCACATTAAAGCCGACCATTGCGCCACTGGCGCCTTCATCCACCTCAATCGCCTCCACATCCAGTGCATGCACGGTGAAAATGTAGCGATGGGTTTCGCCCGGTGGCGGAGCCGCGCCACCGTAGCCCGCCTGACCGAAATCGGTACGGGTCTGGACAGCGCCTGCTGGCAGCGACGCTTTGCCGGAACCGGCACCCTGCGGCAGCGACGTGGTGCTGGCCGGAATGTTCGCCACCACCCAGTGCCACCAGCCGGAACCGGTCGGGGCATCAGGATCGTAGCAGGTCACCACAAAACTTTTGGTGCCTTCTGGTGCCGCTTCCCAGGCCAGATGGGGAGAGATATTCTCGCCCTGATAACCCATGCCGTTGAAAACATGCTTTTCTGGCATCTTCTCGCCGTCATTAAAATCCTGACTAAAAACGCGCATCACATCTCCTTAATTGCCGATGAATAGCTTTTCATCATAACCAAAAGCGTCGTCAGTGCCAGCGGTCAGCCCGCCTCAGGCGGCAAAATGTTGAGAATGCGCCAGTGCGCCAGCAATCGCCTGCACCAGTTTGCTTAGCGCCTGGGGCGTGATGATGTAGGGCGGCATCAGGTAGATCAGCCGGCCAAAAGGCCGAATCCAGACGCCCTGTTCCACAAAGAACTGCTGCAGCGCCGCCATGTTGACCATCTGATGGGTTTCCACCACGCCAATCGCACCCAGCACGCGCACATCGGCCACCTGCGGTGCCGCCCGCAGCGGCAGCAGCTCAGCACGCAGTTGCTGTTCGATCGCGGGCACCTGACGCTGCCAGTGACCTTCCCCCAGCATACTCAGGCTCTCCGCCGCCACCGCACAGGCCAGCGGATTGCCCATAAAGGTCGGGCCATGCATAAAACAGCCCGCCGCACTGCGGCTAATGGTATCCGCGACCTCGCGGGTGGTCAGGGTCGCCGCTAGCGTCATCATGCCGCCGGTCAGCGCTTTACCGACGCAAAGAATATCCGGGGTGATGCCTGCGTGTTCACAGGCAAAGAGTCTGCCGGTTCGGCCAAAGCCGCTGGCAATCTCATCCGCTATCAGCAGCACGCCATAGTGGTCGCACGCCTCCCGTACCTGCTGCAGATAGCGTGGATGGTAGAAACGCATGCCGCCCGCACCCTGCACAATCGGCTCCAGAATCACCGCCGCCAGTTGATGGTGATGCTTGTCAATCTGTCGGGCGAAATCATCGAAATCATGGCTATCCCACTCATCGTCGAAGCCACAGGCCGGGGCCGCCGCGAAATGGTGCTCGGGCAGATAGCCGCGCCAAAGGCTGTGCATTGAGTTCTCAGGATCGCACACCGACATTGCTGCAAAGGTATCGCCGTGATAGCCGCGTTTCAGCGTCAGAAACTGCTGGCGTGTCTCGCCACGACCCAGCCAGTATTGCAGCGCCATCTTCATCGACACTTCCACTGCCACCGAGCCGGAATCGGCCAGGAAGACGCACTCCAGCGCCTCGGGCGTCATTGCCACCAACTGACGGCAGAGCGCCACCGCCGCCGGATGGGTAATGCCGCCGAACATCACGTGCGACATCTGCGTGACCTGCTCTGTCAGCACCCGGTTCAGGCGCGGATGGTTGTAGCCGTGGATCGCCGCCCACCATGAGGACATCCCATCCACCAGCTCACGGCCATCGGCCAGTTGCAGCTGAAAACCCTGAGCGGCAACCACGGGATAGCAGGGCAGCGGATCCTGCATGGAGGTATAGGGATGCCAGATATGCTGGCGGTCAAAATGGCGATCTTCTGAGGAGAAAACGGGGAGAGTCATCGGAGTTGTAAACCAAAATAAAAAAATATAGTTTACAAGTATACCCCTGCTTTTCGTCGGGATGACACCCTTTTCTGGAGTAAGTAATGGCTCAACGCTGGACAATTGCACAGGCGCAAGCGCTGTTTGATCACCCTTTTCTTGAACTGATGTTTAAAGCACAGCAGGTGCATCGTCAGCACTTCGATCCGCGCCAGGTGCAGGTCAGTACGCTACTGTCGATTAAAACCGGCGCCTGCCCGGAAGATTGTAAATACTGCCCGCAGAGTGCGCGCTACAAGACCGGCCTGGAGTCGGAACGGTTGATGGAAGTGGAGGAGGTGCTGACCTCCGCGCGTCAGGCCAAAGCCGCCGGTTCAACCCGTTTCTGCATGGGTGCCGCCTGGAAAAATCCTCACGAGCGCGACATGCCTTATCTGGAAAAGATGGTCGAAGGCGTGAAGGCGATGGGCATGGAAACCTGCATGACGCTCGGTACCCTCAGCGAACAACAGGCGCAGCGACTGGCGGGTGCAGGTCTCGATTTCTACAACCATAACCTGGACACCTCACCGGAATTCTATGGCTCCATCATTACCACCCGCAGCTATCAGGAACGGCTGGATACATTGGGCAAAGTGCGTGACGCCGGGATCAAAGTCTGTTCCGGTGGGATTGTCGGCCTGGGCGAAACCGTAAACGACCGCGCCGGTCTGCTGGTGCAGTTAGCCAATCTGCCGACGCCACCGGAGAGCGTGCCGATCAATATGCTGGTCAAGGTGAAGGGCACGCCGCTGGCTGATAACGATGACGTCGAACCGTTCGATTTTATCCGCACCATCGCGGTGGCGCGCATCATGATGCCAACCTCACATGTGCGCCTCTCAGCGGGCCGCGAACAGATGAGTGAGCAAACCCAGGCGATGTGCTTTATGGCCGGGGCAAACTCGATTTTCTACGGCTGCAAACTGCTGACCACGCCAAATCCGGAAGAGGATAACGATCGGGTGCTGTTTCGCAAACTGGGGCTGAATCCGGAAGCTGTTCACACCCAACACGGCGATGAGCAGCAGGCGCAGCAACTCAGCGAGCAGCTATTCCATGCCGACACTGAACAGTTCTACAACGCGGCGCTGTAATGAGCTGGCAGCAACGTATCCAGCAGTCGCTGGCGCAGCGCCGTGCGGCCGATGGCTGGCGGCAGCGTCGGGTCATTGATCAGCAATCGACCCGCACACTGCAGAGTGGCGGCCGGGGTTATCTCCACTTCTCCAGTAA
>Ga0209067_10000790_pt1 | contig 19860 bp, 12 predicted proteins | sample ColStrG_CSR_2013_FD_187199 | JGI IMG/M metagenome (GOLD analysis project Ga0209067, IMG submission 187199) | Freshwater sediment microbial communities in response to fracking from Pennsylvania, USA - Cold Stream Run_MetaG_CSR_2013 (SPAdes)... | ecosystem: Environmental > Aquatic > Freshwater >...
ATGGATTTTTATTTCAATTTTTTCTCGATCCTTCTTCTCTTTTCAGGGATGACCGCGTTACGCAGGTCCAGGCCTTCGCCTCACCTGGTGCAAGGATTTCATTCAGAAATACCGAGGAACGATGTGGGCTGAGCGCCAGCCGGGAAAAGGAAGCCCTTTTTTATTCCGGGTATGGAACTGCTCGTAAGCCCGGCTACATAAACCAAAGGGAAAGTACACCTGTTAGAAAAATACAAGTAAAACAGAATTTAGTAGGATAAAACTCCTTGTTTAGCATCTCATGAATAACCTTTTACCCTTTACTCTTTCTTTCCGGAAAAGGCTTGGATGGGCATTTTTCTTTATTTTTTTATTTTTTGTTTTAAGTGAAGGCTTTGCGCAAGGGAAACTTCAGTTCGACCGACTGGAACAAGTCAAGGGACTGGCCAACCGTTCGGTGACGTCCATTGTTCAGGACACCCTTGGATTTATCTGGTTTGGCACGCCCGACGGGCTTATCCGCTATGATGGTTATGAAATCAAATTATACAAGAACAATTTAAAAGATAAAAATTCTTTGGGTGACAATAATATCCGCGGATTAGCAAAAGATAAGGAAGGAAATTTATGGATTGCCACCCAGGGTGCGGGGCTTGATAAGTATGATGTTCGTACCGAACAATTCACCCACTTCAGGCACAAGGCCGATGACCCCACCTCGTTAAGTGGCAATGCTGTTTGGTCGGTCTTTGTCGATTCAAGAGGGATGATCTGGGCTGGCACCTGGTCGGATGGATTGAACCGGCTTGACCCGATAACCCATAAAGTTAGTCGCATTGAAGAAAGAAATTATGTTCCTGTTTTGGCCATTGCAGAGGACGCCAACGGGATGATTTGGTTCAGTTCCATTGGGATCAACCGAGTAAACTTCAAAGATCTCAGCGTGCAAAACTACCCGGATAATAATGACCCCCAGTTGATTTCTGGCATTCGCGCCCTGCTTGCTGATCATCATGGAAAAATTTGGGTAGGAACGGAAAACAATGGGCTATTCCAATTTGATGAGCAGGATAAAAAATATCAGCAATTCTCGTCCTTCAAGAGTAACTCTGTTTATTCGATCCATTTGGATAACAATGGCACTTTGTGGCTCGGTAATAACGAGGGAATCGCCATTCTAGGGCAAGGCCAAGCCACACTTTATCAACACCTCCCCAGTGATAACCATTCACTATCCACCAATGCGATACGAACCATTTTTCAGGATCGCATTGGCAACATCTGGATTGGCACCGAAGGAGGGGGAATCAACCGGGTATTGTCAAAAAAGAATTTTCAATTGTTTCAACATAGTGATGAGCCGGGTTCGTTGAGCCATAATTTAATTCGGTCATTATATGAAGACAGCCGAAGAAAGATATGGGTTGGCACGCAGGGTGGTGGGCTCAATGTGTTCAATCCGGAAACACAGGACTTTAAGAAGATCCCGCTTCCTTCCAAAGAGATCTCCAGTATATATGAAGATCGTGACCGGCTTATTTGGATCGGCAGTTGGGGCGGCGGGCTTTTTCATTATGAGGAAGGCAGAGGGGTGCTTAAAAATTATCGACATGGGGAGGAGAATTCTTTGCTTGATGATCGGATCCAAATTGTTCATCGTGATCAGAAAGGAATTCTCTGGGTAGGTACGGAGAATGGGCTGAGTCAATTTGATGTGACAGATGACCGGTGGAAGCATTTTACAAAAGCAAATTTCGGAGCCGAGCTGATGGGAACCAATGTGCAGGGCCAGGCTTTTGTTGAAACGTCGGACGGATCAATCTGGATCGGAACCTGGTTCGGGCTAAATCAAATCAGCCCGGACAGAAAATCAGTTAAGTACTTCACCGCCGACACCGCCGCTACCAATTACCTATCCAGTGACCACGTGATCTCCCTATGTTATGATTTGAAAAACAATGTCATGTGGATTGGCACGTTTGGTGGTGGGCTGAACCGGTTGGACATTGCCAGTGGAGGGATCATTCATTTTACCGAAGACGACGGGTTGAGCAACAATACCATCTTTGGTATTAAACAAGATAATGATGGCAATCTATGGTTAAGTACCAACAACGGACTGTCGCGATTCAATCCGGCTAAAAAGATATTTCGAAATTTTGATGCTACCGAAGGCCTTCAAGGAAATGAATTTTATTGGGGCGCGGCCCTTAAGACGCGCGATGGACAACTATTTTTTGGAGGGATCAACGGCCTTAATGTTTTCAAGCCCTCCCAGATCAGGGATAACACCAGCGTCCCCCCCGTGGTGATCACGAATTTTGAGATTTTTAATAAACCGGTGCCCGTAAGAGAAGGAACATTGCTGAACCAAAACATCAACTTTACCAAAGAACTTATTCTGAGTTATGACCAAAATGTCATCAGTTTTCAATATTCAGCGCTGAATTACAATTCGTCTGAAAAGAATCTCTATTCTTACAAGCTCGAACATTTTGATAAAGAGTGGAATTCAATCAGCGACAAACGTAATGTTTCCTATACTAACCTCAATCCGGGTGACTATGTTCTGCGAATCAAAGGCTCCAACAACGATGGTGTTTGGAACCAAGAAGGTGTGGCTTTAAAGATCACCGTGGTGCCGCCCTATTGGAGGACCTGGTGGTTTTACGGATTCGTTGGGGTAGTCGTGATTGGTATCGTGTACCTATTGGTTAAAATCCGCTTGCGCAGCGTGAGACAAGATAAAGAACAACTTCGTTTAGCATTGCAACGTGAGCTCGACAAACTGCACCAGCAACTGGACCAAGAGAAAAAAGCAGTTGCCGATGAACAGGAAAAGAACCGTGAAAGAAATTGGATAGATCAATCATTATCCATCATCAGTGAAGTATTAAGCAGAAGTAAAAGTAGTGTTCATGAGTTGTGCCAGGAAATCCTTTCCGTGTTGGTGAGACGATGTGAGGTGCTCGCCGGAGCCATCTATCTCTACGATGAGAAGAGTAATGAGTTAGTTAAACAATCCAATTATGGTTTTGATGCGGCCCATCATGCTGTGGCTCTTGGCACTGGCCAAATCAGCGCGTGTTTTGAAAAACGGGAAACCGTTAAGATTGACAACCTGCCGGACCGTTATTTTAAAGTTTCTTCGGGGCTGGGAAGTGCCATGCCCAAACACCTGTTGTTGGTACCCCTTCAGTATGAGGAGTTCTGTGCGGGGGTGATTGAGTTGGCTTCCTTCCATGAAATTCCAGCGTTTCGGTCGCAGTTCATTGAAAAACTTTCCGCACAAGTTACCGCCACGATACACACGACCCTGATTTCTCAGCAGACAGGCAGGTTGCTCGATGAATCCAAACAACAAATGGAAGAATTGAAGGTACGCGAAGAAGAACTAAAGCAAAACCTGGAGGAGATGACCAGTATCCAGGAGGACTATTCGCGCAAGCGGACGGAGTATGAACAAACGATCGAAAACTTAAGGCGTCAGATCAACGCCTTGCAGTCGAAAAAATAAATATTAGTGTTCAAGGTCTCGAAATAGATTAGGTATACTTACCACAAATTCTGTTCCTTCACCCAGCACCGAACTGACCTGAATTGATCCTCCGAGTTTTTGTAGCGCTTCTTTCACAATATATAATCCAAGCCCCGATCCGGTTCCTTTCCCGGAAGCACGGTAAAACATATCAAAGATTTTTGCCAACGACTCGTTAGGGATCCCGTCTCCGTTGTCACGCACTATAATTTTTGCCTCCAGAATGGAGCACTGAATGTCAATTTCGATGTAGGGTTGCTCTTTTTTTAAGTCGGCATATTTAATAGCGTTGGAAAGTAAATTGGTAAGGATAATGTCCAGCCTTGTAGCGGAGGAATAGAAATTACCTTCCTGATTGATGTTGATCATTCTTTTGATATCCTTGACGTTCTCCATAAACTGCAACTGCTCAAACGCCGCGTGGATCAGTTCCGTAAAATGTACCGGGTCCTTGTCCAGTCCTAATCGGGTATTGCGTGAATGATCAGCAATATCTTTGATGAAGCGATCCAACCGGTATAGACTTTTCTTTTGCATCTCGAGCAGCTCATTAATTTTTGCCCGGTCAGGTTCAAATCTGGCCACTTCAATGAGCCCAAGCAGGGACGCAATGGGTGCCCGCAAATCATGGGATGCGCTGTATACAAACCGGTCCAACTCCGCATTAATTTTAATGAGCTCTTCGTTTCGGTTGATTAAGACCTGTTGAATGGCTTTGCGGTCGGTGATATCACTCTCAATGGCAATGAATTGAACTGCTTTTCCTTTCCGATCATAAATGGGTTGCACTTCAATGGATATCCAATAGGGTCTTCCGTCTTTGGTATAGTTAATGATTTCCACATCTTTGAAGCCCTCGCCTGCCCTTAATTTACCGTCCATTAGGCTGGAGACTTTACCGTCGGTTTGTGGGCCTCGAAGAAAACTTCCTGGCTTTTTGCCTTTCACTTCCTCCAACACGTATCCGGTGATTCGTGTGAAGGCAGGATTCACCCACTCAATCTTACCCTCCCCATCGGCAATAATAATCATGTTGGTGGTAGTGTTGGCGACCATCGCCAGGCGTTTATTTTCAGCCTCGGCTTTTTTACGTTCGGTAATGTCGCGTACGATGGCTTGAATAAAGATGTCATCACCTATGTTTAGCCGGTTTAATGAAACCTCGGCTTCGAATGGTGTACCGTCATAACGCACATGTTGCCACTCAAAAAACTGTGCCTGGCCCGCCAACGCTCCATTTATTTTTTCCATTGCCGCCTCTTCTGAAGACCGGCCGTCAGGTTGCATCGGGGGAGAAAAGCGGTAGGGTGTTTGGCCTACGATCTGATCCCGTTTACATTGGAAAATGCGCAACGTGGCTTCATTACAATCAATAAAAGTGCGGTTGTCCATCGTGAAGATAGCATCACTGGCCGAGTTGAAAAGCGTTCGAAAACGAAATTCATTCTGTTGATCAATCTCCCCCAGTCTTCGAAGTTCTAGCTCCAGCGCGTTCTCCTTTTCCATTGCCTTAACGGTTTGGGTCCAAAGTATGCAACCACCGCAATTGCGCTCTCAAATAAAACGCGATCTCTTTCCCGAACCTTGGGATGTATGTTTGGAGCTGATTCTAAATAATTTTTGGAGGCGCCAATCCAGGATGTGGCCTCCGGGTTAGGGGTTAGTTAAAGGAGATCTACAATAGTATACCGGCCAGCATTTTTATTAATTCGCCGATCGGCATCATCGTCAGCACTAATGGCGACAATGGCGTAATGGTGATCACCACCAGCATGATAATCATATTCCGGGTGATGGGCAGCACATGCATCGTCTCCACGACCTTATAACTATTACTTAAATCAGCAAGCGACTGGATGTCGCCTCCCATAAGGGAAGGATCAGCGTCCACTTCCTTCTTCACCCACTTCGTTTCGAACTCTTCCACGTACTGCGAAGCAAACCTACCATACAGCATACTGCCGGTTCGCTTTGCCTCTGCTAGTTGTGAAGAAAATGAGAAGAGCGGCAGAATTACGATGCCCAATACTAAGATAAGGATGATGATGATTTCCATCTTGAAATCCAGCAGTTTATCTCCTTGGAAAAAAATATGATTGGCAAGCGTGCCAGCCAACAAGGTACCATGAGCAAGCGCCAACGGCATAAAGGCAAAGATCGAATTACTCAGGAAGCCCAATCCACCAACTTGGTCTGGATGGGTTGACACCAGTTTCAATTTTATGCGCGACACGCGAAAAAGGAAACGTGACCAGATAAATATTCGATAATACCAGCGCAGAAATAAGAACTGAAAAAGCGGTAAGCTGAAGAACCGAAACCAGATTCCCGCCAAAGAAAGGTTTCCATTTGCCAGCGCTGGTTCGGTGTACCACGCCGATGGATTGACGGCAGAGGATTGATGCCAGATAAACTGATACCCGATAACGTACACGATGACCAGCATTGACGCTTCTGCCATCACCGAATTACGCCATCGAAGGGCGGTTGAAATTGCCTGGTGAAATTTCTGCAAGTCCGCTTGGCCAATCAGATTAGGCTCCAAGAATTCCTTTACGATCGACTGCGTGCGCTTGTGAACAATAAGTTCAGCGGCAATCAGCAATGGAAGTGTGCCCAGAAATCGTACATGAACCTCTATATCCTCAATGAACGGCAATTTTAAATTCGCTAGCCACGCCTTCACTTCAATGGGTTAGTTCGGATTTCTATGATATTTGTCAGGTAGTTTAATGTTGAGCAATTTCATTCAGATATTTACAGTATGAATAGAGGTCGGCGTACTTTAAAAATTCTCTGGGGTACTCTCAAATGGGTTGGAATGGCTATGGCCATCCTGTTTTTGTTGTTTGGTATTGCTACCTGGGTTGTTTTTGAAAATAAAAATGAATGGTTGTTAGCTGAGATTCAATCCTATATGGCTGAAACACAATCCGGACAACTGGTGATTGGGTCGATGGACTTGAAATTATTCAGAAACTTTCCCCATGTTACCCTTGAATTGGATGGTGTTGACTATTTCGAGCACCGCGATCTGTTGCGCCCACCAGAAGAGCTGCCCATCCTGCACGCCGACCAACTCTTTGTAGCGGTTGAATTACTTCCGCTAATGAAGGAACAGTTGAATATCGCAGAGATCAGTCTTTCGAAAGCGCAATTCAACATCACTGAATATAAAGATGGAATACTGAATATTGATAAGGCCTTCACCCAACCAAGCAAAGTGACTCCTCCGGTAGTCACACAAAAAGCGGTTGTACCCCAATCCGCTCCACCCGTAACACCAAAAGAAAAAAAAATAGAACCTGGCTCTTCCGTTAAATCAAAACCCAAAGTCATACCGAGGCCCCAACCTAAAACCGCATTACAAATTGATTTGGACTTCCTTAGTCTTAACGAAACGCTCATCCGTTGGAAGTCCTACGCCAGTAGAAATCCTTCGGTTGTCCTGATACAGGAACTTGATGTGGATCTATTTAATCAAGGAAATGAGCTGGCGGCCAAACTCAAGAGTTTCAATGAGGTGCAGTCTCTTTATATAAATAGTTCACTACTTCCACGGGGTGAATTGGCCCTTACTGCCGAATTACTTTTTGATCGGGATAATCAACAGTTAACGATAAAGAAGAGCCATATAAATTATGACATATTCACGGCAACCATTCAAGGCACCTATAACCATCAGCAAAACCGGAACCTTGACTTGAAGCTTGATGCTTCTTCCAACGAATTGGCCCTTCTTTCATTAATCATTAAACCAGAAGTTATCAAGCGAAATCCAAACCTGGTGGAACAGGGTACGATTTATATAAAAGGAAGAGTATTTGGTGACCTGAAAAACCGGCCACCCCAAGTCGAAGTTTCCTTCGGGGTAAGAGATCTTTCATTACGATTGCCAAAGAAAATGGGCTCCTTCAAGAACATTGGCTTTGACGGTGATTTTTCGTCGGGACGCTTACTAAATTATTCAGAAGCCAAACTTGAAATTAGAAACTTGAGGGGCCAACTTCCAGGGGGGTATCTTAAAGGAAAATTTCATCTTCATAATTTTGTTGACCCCTATGTAAAATATAGGTTGGATGCTCGATTAAGACTGGACGGATATGATCAAATCTTTCGACTCAATTTTCTTAAACAGTTAAAGGGAACGATCTCCTTATGGGCAAGTTTTGATGGCCCATTTAGACAGCTCGCTGAGCACGGCATGGACAGCAGCCGATCGAGCACCATTACACTTCATGATCTGTCTTTTGTCGTGGCGAAAACCAACCAGTTAGTTTCTGGCTTGTCAGGGCAAATTGAAAACAAGAATAATCGTGCCACAGTCCACCAACTTTCATTTCATTATGGTAAAAACGATTTGCTTTTGAATGCAATGATCGATAACCTGATGTTCTTCATTATTAAAAGGGAACTTGACCTTACTGCCGTGGGAAATTTTCGGGCGAAACAACTTTTTACTAGGGATTTTATTTTGGACACCTTGCAGACGGCTCAGATCCAAGATCGCATCAGTGAACTCGCCTTTGACTTTCGGATCGAAACGTCGGCCAATACGGCTGGCCGAAAAGGGGGTATACCCGATCTTGCCTTCGACATTAGAAACCTTTCCGCCAAATTTGAGAAGTTGCCCGATATTAAAATGGTAAATACGGTAGGGGAGGTTAGCCAAACCGACGATGGGCTCAAACTTAAGCTGGATTTTTTTCACGCGACTATGCCTCAGGGAAAGCTGAATGTAAGCGGGGATTTGCTGGTTCGTACGAAACGATTGTGGGAGTTTAATGCCATCGTGAAAGCAGATAAATTTCCTTGGACGTACGTGAATGAACTGGCTGCGGAAATCAGGGATGATGCTGTGCCTCACGCAAAAAACCTTGCCGTAACAAAGATGGAACTCTTAACAGCAGACCTTGACCTGTCAGCGGCACTGACCACGTATCCCTTTGACATCAATAAACTTCATGTGCGAGATGGCCGTGTCAGTTTTTCGATTCCGGGGTTGCCACCATACACGGTAGAAAAACTGGACCTGGCCTTGCAGCATCTTTATTTTAAACACCCACCAAACGCTGGCGTTCTTACCGGATTGAAATCGACAAAAGGCACAATGGAATTGACACACCTGAATGTGCCAGGATTGAATGCGCTAGACGTAAAAATGAACATTTCAGGTGTCGACGATAAACTGGATATCGGGTTTTCGAGTATAACCCAAAAAACAAAAAGTGAGAACGGTCAACTCCTACTCGATATTTCAAAGAAGGATCTAGCCTACGACATACGATACTTGGTGGACGGTGCCAATCTTGACTATTTTGTTCGGAAATTTTACAAGAAGAGATTGATGGAGGGAACCATTAATTATGCCTTGGATCTGCACACCACCGGATCAAGCTGGGCGAAGGTAAAGCAAAACCTGACGGGCACGATCGAAATCACCGGAGATTCGCTGCGTCTTTATGGTATCGATTTAGACAACGTGTTGAAAAAATATAGTAAGAGTCAGAATTTCAATCTGGCAGATGTGGGTGCGGTGCTCATTGCCGGCCCGGTCGGCTTGGCCGTTACCAAGGGATCTAATTTTGTCTCCTTGGCTACTATCAATCTTAATTCGAATCAACAAACCTGGATTAAAACCTTACTGGCAAAATGGAAATTTGATAAAGGGATATTGACAACAGAAGATGTTGCCTTTTCAACCCGGTTGAATCGAGTTGCGTTTGATGGCCAAATTGATTTTGCAAAGGATTCTATTCCTGGAATTACGGTAGTGGTGGTAGATAAGAATGGCTGTAGCTTGATGGATCAAAAATTACAAGGAAAGTTGGGAAAAGTAACGACCGGGAAGCTTAACGTCACCAAAACGTTATTGGGATCGGTCATCAATATGGCAAATGCTATCGTTGGCAAAGACTGCAAAACGGTGTATCGGGGAAAAGTGAAAGATCCCAAATATTAAGCAGGTTTCAGGTTCCGTCGATATTTGTTTTGTTGCCGGTTCCCGATTCTAATGTGACCAAGGCTTTTTACCAAACACATACGAGACCCCGAGGGCCGGGCCGTCGTAACCCCATTTGAAATGGCCATCCGCATTTGTTTTGTTGACGTCCACTCTAAAATTTAATCCGGAATAACCCAGCGATAAATTTAATCTTTCACCAAGTTTGTAAATGAACAAGAGATTATAGGCGAAAATCCTTCCGGAAATGTCGCCAACCGCTAAGGCGAGATAAGTCAGGTCGAAGTTCACGGCAAGGCGGTCATTGAAAGCATATCCTCCCCAAATTCCCAAGTCCGGTAAAGGGGCAATGAAGCTAAAGTTTGTACTGCCGGAAATTGTTCCTAAGCCACTGTTAATGGCCATGCCCGCGGTGCCGTCCACCAAGTGCGTGCCAATCAGCAATCCCAGTTCATAGTCTGGTTTTGCTAAAACGGCATAGCCATAGGTGATTTGATAAATAGCCGTATTAAAAAAACTATTAACGGTGGCGTTTACAGGATAGGTTTGACCATCAAAAGTAATATCCCGATCGATTGTGTGCGTTGATTTCCGCGGGATGTTATAATAGTTCAGGTTAAGGCGCGATCTTCGCGTAATGCGCCATTGAAAATTAGCCAGGTAGGTTAATTGGCTTTTGGTGAAACCCAGATCTTTTTCAAAATCGATCTCTGTGCCGACCGCACCCCCTTTTATCCCGACTTGCAGATTCGTATTGGAGGTAGGCACAAAAAATCCTCCCGAAACCCTGAATTTTTCAACAAACCAGGGCGCTTTTTTTATGTCGCTTGAATTGTTCGCCTGACTTTGTGCAGAACAATTAGTGATCATCAATACAGGAATGAAAATGGTTGCCATTCCTTTTATAAAGAAACGGCTCGTCTGCCGGCAAAATAACGGAAGGCTGGCGGAGAAATCAACACCAGTTGCAAATTGTACAATTATCTTAAAGTTTAGGCCCATTGAAAAATATTGGTTAGGGATGGTAACCCAAGATAGGAAAATCAACGTATTTGTAACGGAACAGGTACTATAAATGGCACGTTATTATTAAGGATGAGCAACCTGGCTTGCCTTCAGCGATAAGACTACCCCTCTTCCAATGGGTTTCCATATCACACAAAATGCTTGTTATCGTCATTAAACGTGTCTGTTATAAGGAAGGACGGGATGTCTTGATCATGGAGTTTCCATTCTCTGGCTGGCGTTATTCCAGGGCCGCGCAAAATCTGCTGCGCCAGGAATGGTAACCAAGTTTTAGCCTATGCCGGAGTTGGTTTGGCTACAAATAAAGGCCTGCTTTTTGAATGGTGACTCTACTAGAAATGATACTAATATTGTATCGCGGGGTTCCTAAGGTCCTCAATAAACTTTTTTTTAGAAACATCATAGATCATCATACGATCCACATACTGATAATCCGAAAACGCATAGTCGGTATTGATGATCACTCCGGTGATGATGACGATGTATTTCACATGTTCCATATTCACATCGAGCACATGCTGTCGGATTTGGGTCTCGGCAGAAATGGAGGTAACACGCGTCAACGCGATGATGGGATTGGCAGCGGTCACAATTTCGTTTTTGTGCCGAAGCGCCAGCGCGGCGATCTTGCTGCCCTGATAGTCCTCTTCCGTAATTTCAGGGTTAAGCAACCCCATCTGAAGTTTACCCAGGGTGCCCATCAAGGCACCACAGCAGGTACTGGGTTCGTGTTGCTCATGGCGAAGCACATAACCCCATCCTCCTTTTTCGGAATACCCAATATGGGGTTCTACTAACAACAACATGGTTCCACTGTCGGGAATGTGGTGCGCAAAAGCCTCTAGTCCCGAGGTGCCGGTGAACGGTAAGCCACTGAGGCCACCAAGGTGAAACGGCCCTTTGATCTCTGGGTGCAAATGAAAGTTCTTGGTGTAGATAATGTCATCCACACAGGTGGATACGCCCAGTAACAATTTTTCCGATGCGATGCCGTACTTGTGGTGGAGGTAACCAATAACCGAATCTGAAAATTCAAAGCCGGGCAGGGCACCAGGAAATTCTTTTCGAATCATCGCTTCCGTTTCTTTTGATGCGCGGGGAAGCGGCTGTGGAATGAGCCCCTCTGTTTTCTTTTCTTTACTTGCGCATGAGAATAGCGCCACCGCGACGGTAACGATCAGAAGGTTATTAATGATTTTCATAGTAGGTAGATCCCGGTCAATTCATGTTCATCCGTAAGCAGTTTAAATTATCAGGCTTCGCAAGTTTTGTTTTTTTTTGGTAGCAAAAAAGTGAAAGGGTTAAGCCACCGTCGTGGAGTAAGGTCTCAGGTGGTAAAAATGTGATGTTCGCGTTACTGCGTGATTTGAGCCTGAGCTCGTCGAAAATCACGTCAAATTGAACTACTTTAGGCCCTGCATAAGGTTCAAATCGATAAACGTCGTGAAGTCAAAAAAAGTCAAATCAACTGCTGCTACGGGGACGGTCTTTATCATCCAATTTCTAGTAATTGGTTCAATTTTGTTATCGCGTTGCCAGCCGGGTCAACGGGCTGAAGAAACCGACAAAATCAAATCAACTACTCCTCAGAACTTTATTGGTGCCACGGAATGCAAGGCTTGCCACGCCAAAGAATTTAACGATTGGATAAAATCCGATCATTTTAGGGCCATGCAGACCGCCAATGATTCAACGGTGCTGGGCGATTTCAATAACACCACCTATATCGCGGATGGTGTGACAAACAAATTCTTTAAGAAGGATGGAAAATTCCTTATTCAAACGCAGGGCGATGATGGAAAAGATCATGTCTATGAAGTTGTTTACACGTTTGGCATCTTTCCACTGCAACAGTATTTAGTGGCCTTTCCTGGGGGACGCTTACAATCTACCCGCGCAAGTTGGGACGTACGCCAGAAGAAATGGTTTCATCAATATAGCGGTCAAAAAATTTATCATCATGATTGGTTGCACTGGACAGGGAACAGTCAGAACTGGAATACGATGTGTGCTTCTTGCCACTCCACGGACCTTCACAAAAATTATGACTTTACGCATGATTCCTATAATACAACCTGGTCAGAGATTAATGTAAGTTGTGAGAGTTGTCATGGTCCGGGAAACAGTCATGTCTCTTTTGTCAAATCGGGGGGATATAAAGACGGTGAACGTATGCCCAATGCGGGCTTGCACTATGGAAAGAATACGAAACCACAGTTGCAGTTGAATACGTGTGCGGCCTGCCATGCTCGCAAGGCCGACTTATCGTCTAGTCTGCTTCACACCGATGAAATTATGGACGACCTGATTCCGCAAATCATCAGCAATGAATTTTATTTTCCAGATGGCCAGATCAGGGAAGAAGATTATGAGTACAGTTCCTTTGCTCAAAGTAAAATGTTTCATAACAACGTGCGGTGTAGCAACTGTCATAACCCGCACTCAGGGAAATTAGTGTTGCCGGGAAATGCCTTATGTTTGAGCTGCCATAAACCAAAATATGACAGCCAGGAACACCACTTCCACATGGCCAATACGGAGGGCTCCCAATGTACCAGTTGCCATATGCCTACTAAAACCTATATGGGTGTGGATCACCGCCGAGACCATAGTTTCCGAATCCCGCGCCCTGATCAATCCATGGTGTATGGAACACCGAATGCCTGCACCAGTTGTCATCAGGATAAACCGTCCAGTTGGGCAGCCGCAGCCATCAAAAAACGTTATGGCAATAAGCGAGCCTATCACTTCTCGGATGATCTCTTGCCGGGAAGTCAATTGGGCGATGAGAGCGAAAAGCACCTGATCAAACTATTGACTGATACCACCCAGCCTGAAATCGCACGCGCGACGGCTGCAAATTACTTAACCCGTTTGCCAACCTCCACGGCAGCGGAAGCATTGATCAAGGCCCTGCACGATAAGAAACCGTTGGTACGTTATCATGCGGTGCGATCGCTGGAAAATTTTCCGCCCCAGGTTTGGCTGGCGCCGGCACAACAAAATTTGACCGACAAAGTGCGAGCGGTGCGCATTGCAGCGGCCGATCTCTTTCACCGCTTGCCAACGGAAGCAATTCCGGCTTCAGCAATGGGAGCTTACTTGGCGGCCGACACGGAAAACAAAAAGTATTTGCAATATCAAACTGACTTTGCCATTGGCAATGTGATGTTAGCTGATTTTGAGTTGCAAGGGGGCGATCAGTTAAATGCCATTGTTCATTACGTGCGCGGTTTGAAAAAAGACAGCATGATGAATTATGCACGGTTAAATTTATCGGCGGCTTACAGCAGTGTCGGTAAAAACCCAGAGGCTTTGAAAACGTTACAAGAGGCTGCCGTGATCGACCCATCCAACGATCGTATTTTTTATAATTTGGGTTTACTTTATTATGAGTTGCAAAATATCCCGGCGGCCTTAACCAATTTTGAGCGGGCCACGCAGTTGGGGTCTGTCGATCCCAGGGTGTATTACAATTATGGATTACTGCTTCAGCAACAAGAAAAATTAAAGGAAGCGGAACAAACATTATTAAAAGGCTACCAACTCAGTCCGAACGCTGCCAATATTAATTATGCGTTAGCCTATTTGTACATGCGAGAAAAGCTTCCGCAAAAAGCCAGGAAACATGCCATGATACTTCAGAAAATTGATCCGTCAAATTCCGATTATCAGCAATTATTTAGAAGCCTCGGATTGTGAGCTGGTATGGTTATCGCCGACTAAAAAATCCAGCGCTTCGTCATAGGAATCAAAGTGGTGCACCTGTTTCTTGTACCACAGATTCATTCCTTTTAAGATCCATTTTTGAATTTCGGAAAGGCCAATGATGGCATTTCTCTCGATAAGACTTTCTATTTCCTGAACCCCCTTTTCTACAACGCGCATGAATTCCGGCGTGACGTAATTATCCTTAAAGATGCTTAACACCAAAACAGGTTTATTTTCCGCCTGTACTAACCGCTTCCTCTCCATAAAGAGTTTAATCATCTTATCCGGTTTGCATCCTGAATAGTCAAGTACGGATATCTCTTTACCCTTATGCACTATTTTCCAAATCTTTTCCATTAACGCCGGTCCGTTATAAATGCTCCAATTTTGAGAATCACCCATTGGTTGTGCCTGCTGTCTTTTGCGGGTATTCAGCAAGGTACTTTCCGATGATAATGGCGACAAAAAAAGTGAGGTATAGTTGGCCCGCAATCGACTCCAATACCACGGCCGATTTAGCTGAAATTGAAACCGGCAACATGTCGCCCAGGCCTACACTGGAAAGAATAACAAAACTCATGTAGAGGTAATCGTATTTTATTTCAGGCAAAAAATTAAACGCATGAACGTCGGTCAGGTGAATGAGTTGGTAGACAAAGCTGAATAGAATGCCAATGGTAAAATAATTGGCGATGCTGATGTACAGTAATTTTGCGGAGACCCTTTCTGCCATGGTATCCCCCACAAGTCGCAGGCCCAAAAGGGAAAAGTAAATGATAGGCAAGATTGACTCCGCCTTCAGAACCAAGGAGGAGACAAACGCTGATTTTATTTCTTGTCCGGTGGACTTGAAAAGAAGGATAATGATTGCCACCGCTCCACTGATCAGCAACAATATGTTTGGCTTCTCCAGCAGCAGGATTCCGTAGAAGATAAAAACGATAAATAAGATATCGAATGCAATTACATCATTAGGAATCACCGTTCCGCCATAAATGGGAAATCCGACTAACAGAAAAAGGAAAATGACTTGAACTAAATAAGGCCAGTCTTTTTTTTCGTTCTTAAAAAGGATTGACCGGGTATATAGGTGTATTTTATTAATCATAAACGGAATTATGACAAATATTCCTCGTTGATAAGCCGGTTCTTTTCCGGAATGCCGTCACAGGATGGTAGATCAAATTGGATGTCACATTTTTGCCGTTACCGTGCTCATCCGTCGATTTTGATTTTTTTTACACCTGCCTGAACGAAATCATCATCTTCTGCCTCCTCCACCACGGCTCATGCCTCCGCCCATGTTTCCGCCCCGGTTCATCTGGTTGAAGTTTGAATTCTGTTGTGTGCTGCGCTGCCGATTTTGAAAGTCCCGGTCCATAGAAGAGGGCTGGGTGGATTTATTTTGTTGCCACTGATTGCCGTTACGCTGGTCCCAGCTTCCATTTTCATTGCGTTGGTTTACGCTGCCATCTTTGCCGGCGTAAACATTATTTCTCGGCCCGGCCATGTTCTTGCTGGGAGTGGATGGACGCGATTTGCTTTGATCCATCGTGGCGGGTCGGTTGCCTTGATTTTTCTGGTTTCGGTTCACATCACGCGTGGAGACGTCATTGCGGTTGTTATAAATATTGTTCGATCGGTCAATATTGATGTCACCGTAATGATTGATGTAGGTGGGACCTCGGCCTCCATACATCCCGCCACGATAGGGTGGGTAATAAGGCGGCCGATAAGCGTGGGGCCCCCAGTACCCTGGATGCCCGTAAACACTCAAAGAAAAAAATCCGGAGCTGTAATGAAAGCCCATGCTCCATCCCGTCCACGGATTGTAGTGCATGCTAAAGCCATACGTCACCGGGCGTGGATAATAGTAGGGACCATACCATGGATTGTAATAATATCCGGTGCCATAGACTACGGTTGGTCCGTAAACATAGCACCCCATATAACCCGGAGTATATCCAACGTACACCACCTCGGGCGTAGAATCGTAGATGTAAACATATTGCGTGTTGTAAGCTTGAGAACTTGCTGGAATCTTATTTACCTCCTTGGGGCGCTGGTCACTGACTTTCCAGGGGCCTGTCGCTTTATCGGCAACAAACCAAACTCCCGATTCCACACAATAAAATTTATTGTCCGACTTCATCACCGTGCTGGTGGTGTTCATGGCCAGTTCCATCGAGGTGCCTTCGATCTTCTCAAACTTCGGATCACCATCATAGGTGACGTTACAGGTGGCCGTTTTGCGATCGACCTTTGCCGTTTGGGGCACCTGGGCATCCATCATCGCCTCTTTACTCGCTTGTGTTCCCGCGACGCTGGAGAGCACATTGTCTTTCGCGGATCCCTCCGGGATTTTTGCAAAGTCTGCGGGTAGTTGATCGGCGGCAAGGTAGGTCCACGGGCCCTCCAGTTTCTGCGATGCATACCAGCGGCCAGAAAGCAAAACAAAATATTTCTGATCCGTAATGTTTTTGAAAATGTCATTATCCGAATTCGAAATATATAAAAGGTTGGTCCCCTGAATCGAGGCAAAATCAGCAGCGCCTTTTGATTGGATGAGTTCGGCAGGGGTCGTGCTGATGAGCAGTGCAGGTGGTTGTTCCTCCCCTTCGGTCAGTTGTTCTTTTTGATCTTTCTTAAGTTGCTGGTCCAGTGAAGCGATGTTCTTTGGAAGCTTTGAAACCCGTTGATAACCTTCTTTCAGGGAAGCGGAAGAATACCAAAACTGTCCGCCATAGAGATAATACTTTTTATCATCCGGATTTTGCACAACCAGGAAGGCGGTGTTAATCACCCTTTTCATCTTAAGTTGGCTATCGTCTTTCAGGCTAGGTTCGCCATCGATGAGCACAAGTATGGTGGGCTGGTCTTTATAATAAATCACCGGCGCATCATTCTTTAGAACTACCTCGCTTGCTTTCTGTTCCTGATCGATGGTGGTGATGAGATCATCCAAGGAAGCGGTGATATTTTTTTTGGGAATTTCTAAGTTCAGCAACTTTCTCAGCTTGTTGATTTTTGTGGTGTCATCGATGCCCGGGAGTTTGATTTCCTTCACCTGGAGACTTTCCAGCGTTGCCCTGCGCGTATCGCGATCGGTAGCCAGCATCGCGGTAAACCAAAAAACACCGAACGTCAGTTCATCTCCTGCCATGGCCTTCGCGGAAAAAGCGGAACGGCCCTCCAGTTTATTACCATTCAATGATTCGGGTTGCGGTTGATAAACCGTGATGACTCCTCCGTGTTTGGTTTTGATTTCTATTGGCCATTCGCTGGCCTCAGCGGGTTGCACGGTGCCCATTAACAACAGCAGTGGGATTGCCTTCAAAATTTTAATCATGTTGCACTTTCTGGATTGGTACTAGTAAAGGTATGGGATACTTTTGAAGTATAGGATACTTCATGGGAGTGTTTTAGCAGGGTTGAGACATAGTTTTACCTCAGTTCTTGTTTTCAAAAAAATGCAGTATTTCCTTTTTTAGATCATCGCTTACCTGTTCATAATCGTGCTGCACTTTCTTGAAATCGGGCTCTGTTTTCTTAAACGCCTCAAGCATGTTTATACTCAGGCAGTAATCATTGCATATCTGCTTGAAATCCTGATTCTGGTTGTATAACTCAATGATCCTTGTTTGATAAGCTGGAAAACGTTCGATCATAAAAATCAGCTCTTTAGTCATGGCAGAGTGGATGATCCAATATCGTGGTACCCAATAGAGATCAGTGCTGTAAATTTTGATCTTCTTTTGGAAGCAAAGAAGTTAAATGGAGTTAAGTAACGGTTAGTCCGTAGTGTGAGCAGGTTGAGCTGACCAATAGACCTTTCTATGGCAGCCAGCCGATACACCAAAAATTCACATGATATTCTGATTTCAGTCATGAATTTGCTGTCAGATTAGACTATTTTTGCGTAAATGGTACACGAATCTTTCACGCGCGCTCAGATTACCGAGCAAGTAAATAAGATCAGTTCGTCTTCCCTGTTGAAGAATTCGCCTGTTTTGCGGCAATTTCTTCAGTTTGTCGTAGAAGAAACACTCGTAGGCAATGGCGAACGGATTAAGGAATATACAATTGGCACCCAGGTATTGGGGCGAAAACTGGATTTTGACCCTCAGCTTGACGCGATCGTGCGTATCCACGCCGGACGGCTAAGGCGAGCCTTAAATGAATTCTATTCCAGCGAGGGTAAAGACGACACCATGCGGATCAGTATTCCGAAAGGAGGGTATTCTGCCTACTTCCCAAGCAATGGCCATAACGAAAACTATGCTTACACGACATCTCGAATACCTGACAAATCGACCAAGCCCGTGGTTGCCGTGATGCCATTCCGCAATATCTCTAATGATGCTTGGGGCGATTCATTCTGTCAGGGGCTTGGTGAATTTGCCAGTACAGAGCTGGCATGCTTTAAGGAGTTGTCGCTCATCTCTTATTCGTCTTGCCTAAACGCAGCGAGCAAAACAAAGGATATACGTGAAATGAGCTCGTTGGTGGGAGCCGAATACATTCTAACAGGAAGCATTTATATTGGTCATCATGATTTAAGGGTACTCCTGCAGCTAACGCGTGGTGATTCCGGAAAACAATTATGGTCCAACACGTTCGAACGCAAGGTTACCGAAGCGAACCTGTTTGAAATCCAACAGGAGATTGTAACCCTGATCACTGGTTCACTGGGTGGCTACTATGGAGTGATTTATCGGGATGTGGTAGAAACTTTGAGGCGTAGCGCTGACTATCACGCCTACAGTGCCATTGTGTGGTACGATCAATTCCTCAAACACCTGGACAAAAATACTTTTGATCAGGCGTGTGAAGCCTTGGAAGATGCCGTCAGGGGCGATCCAGAATATGCGCTGGCCTGGGCGGTGTTAGGTGAAATATATTGCATGGGAGTGATGATGGGTTTCCTTCGAAGGGATGATCAAATGGCAGCAGCGATCAAATCGGCCAATCTAGCCGTGAAGCTCGATCCGCTGTGCCAGCATGCCTACCAGGCGTTGGCGCGCACTTATGTTATGATGCGAAACAAGGCGGGGGCTGTCGCAGCCTCAGAAAAATGCATCGCTTTGAATCCGCGCGCCGCAAATTTTACGGCGAGAATAGGAGTATTTATGATCTATGTAGGTGAGTATGAGCGTGGTGCCAATATCCTTAAAACGAGCCTGCATATCAATCCTTACTTTCCTTGGATGTCTGCCGTCGCGTTGAGTTTGTATCATTTTCATAGAAACGAATTTCATGAATCAAAGGAATGGGCAGAGAAAGTAGATATGCCTCAAATGATGTGGGCTCAGATTTTAAAGGTGGCCGCATTGGCGCAACTAGGTGAAATGGAGGAGGCAAAAAGAGAGATCGACGCGGTACTGGTTCAAAAGCCAGATTTAACAATCCTTGGAAGGACCTACATCGGCAATTTTATTCTTGATGAAGACCTGATTGATAAAATAATCGCAAGCCTTGAAAAAACGGGGCTAAGGATAGGCCATCAGGAAGTTGCTAGTCCAGTTAACCGTTAATTAACTGCATCAACCTTTCGCTCTATTCAAGAATTGCTGACTTTCGGCGAAGAAAATAATCTGAACAAAAGGAAAATCCTAAGTGAACTTGAAAACCAACTTGCAACAAA
>Ga0209067_10000791_pt1 | contig 19860 bp, 17 predicted proteins | sample ColStrG_CSR_2013_FD_187199 | JGI IMG/M metagenome (GOLD analysis project Ga0209067, IMG submission 187199) | Freshwater sediment microbial communities in response to fracking from Pennsylvania, USA - Cold Stream Run_MetaG_CSR_2013 (SPAdes)... | ecosystem: Environmental > Aquatic > Freshwater >...
ACCTTGAAGACGTTTCAGTTGAATATGCCATCCGGTACCCAGATAAGAGAATATGTAAATACCGAAAACGTTGTGGTTGCAGTGACGTGGCAGGGACCTACCTTACCGAATTTGAAATCACTGCTGGGAGCACACTTTCAAACTTTTTCCAACCGACCTGTCGATCATTCAGGCAATCGTCGAAGTGCCGAATTTCATTCAGATGACTTGGTCGTCCAGTCACACGGTCAAATGCGAAATTTTTCCGGACGGGCTTATCTGCCAAAACTGTTACCGACCGGCTTCAGTGTAGATCAGATCAAATAACAGGGAAAACATGCGACTAATTTTCAACAACAGCCGATTTTCATTCTTCGTCGGCTGCATTATTTGTTTGCTGCTGACCGCCTGCGGCGGCGGTGGCAGTGGCACGAGCTCAGGCAACAACAGTGGCGGCGGATCAAGCGGAGGAACCGGTGGTGGTGGCAATACAACCAGATCTGGATCGAATGTTGTACCCATCACGGTTGACAGCAGCGTCTTTAATGTACCCAATGAGCCTTTCATTGCCGTCACGATCTGCTCTCCCACTAACCCTTCAATCTGCATGACTGTTGATCATATTCTGGTTGACACCGGTTCCGTGGGATTGCGAATTTTTAATCAACCAGCCAATTCCAGCACGACCTTGTCCTCAACCCTCAACCTGCCCCCGGCAACCGCCTCTGGCAACCCAATTGGCGAGTGCCTGCAATTTGTACAGGGCAATACCTGGGGGCCGCTCAAGCTTGGCAATATTAAAATCGGTGGAGAAACGGCGAGCAATGTGGCCCTGCAGATAATCAATGATGCCAACTTCATCGCAGCACCTTCTGCCTGCACCAGTTCAGGAACGTTAATGAACACACCAACAGATTTCGGCGCCAATGGTGTATTGGGCATCGGTACTTCCCTGCAGGATTGCGGCAGCACATGTACGCAACCTGGCAGCGGTATTTATTTCATTTGCATCCAAAATTCAAACACTTGCACCGACACTGGCATGCTGCTTGCCAGTCAGATTCAAAATCCGGTCTCAACCTTTGGCACAGACAACAACGGCGTGATCGTTTCCTTTAACGCTGTTTCGTCAATCGGCGATGTCAGTGCAACCGGAACTCTCACTTTTGGAATCGATACGCAAACCAATAACGCCAGCAAGAATCTGAATACCCTGATCGTCGACAGTTATTACGGGACCTTCACCACCACTTTTGAAGGACAAACCTATCAGGACAGTTATATTGACTCCGGCTCCAATGGTCTGTTTTTCAATTCACCAAACAGCATTACGCAATGCCCGGGAAATTCTAACGGCTTTTACTGCCCAAATTCCAATCTGAATCTGACTGCGCAGTTATCAGGTCTGACCGGGAGCACGCCGGCCGTATCGGTTGCTTTCAACGTTGGCAATGGCAATAATTTGACTGGTTATGCGTTAAACAATTTGGCCGGCACCGCGACGGATGTTCCAGGTCTGGGGAAAACCTTTGATTGGGGACTGCCGTTCTTCTTTGGGCGAGATGTCTATTTTGTTATTGAAGGAGCGCATACAACCAAACAGGCCGGACCGTATGTTGGATTCTAAATATCGTTAAGTCACGTTCAACTGCGCCCAATTCGGGCGCGACAACCACGACTTACATGCAAATAAAACTAGATATTTAGGCAGTAAATTCTTCAAATTATTCGTGCAACTCGCTTAAATTTGTGTTTCAATCACACTCCCTTTAACACTTCACTATTGATTTCAGGCGCAAGACAACCTGTTTATTTTTGGATACCAATCTGCAAACTTAATGATTTAAGTTAATCCCCGTTTTTTATTTTCTTGCACAATTTCGTCAACGACCAAACACCACGGAAGTCGAAATATGTTAAAAATGGCCGCAGTACCCACCAACAGTCAGATCAGTCAGCATCTGCACAATGCGCATTTTTGTGATGCCTTTCAAATATCCTTAACCCCGTGCAAACGAACAGCGCTGGAAATTTATCTGGAGGTCATCTCCAAAACACCAGGCTGGATCAGTTTTTTGATGGCATTGAGAAATCGCGCGTCTCCGATGTTTGGTATCAAAAACCTTGAGGGTATACATCAAATATGCGCAAACAAAAAACCCAACGAATATATTGCTGGTGATCGGATTGGCATATTTACGATCCATTCAATAACCGATGATGAAGTGATACTGGCCGACTCAGATCGCCATCTGGATGCCAAGGTTTCTATATGCAAGAGTCTTTCGGGCAGCGACACCACGGTGACTGTTTCAACAGTGGTACACGTACATAATTTATTGGGACACATTTATATGCTTTTTGTGACGCCATTTCACAAACGTATTGCGGCAGAGGGCCTGGATCATTCTGAAACAAGGCATTGAAATGCCAAATTAAAAAGCCCGCTATGTTCAGTTGCGGGCTTTATTATTTTCTGATCGGGCTTACATTTTACTGGCAATAATCTTGCCAAGTTTTGCAATACCCTCATAAATCCGTTCACGAGAAACGGTCACAAAACTCAGGCGCAAAGTATTGGTTTCCGGTTTGCCTGCATAGAATGGCACCCCAGGAACGAATGCAACATTTTGCGCAATGGCTTCATCGGACAACGCCATGCTGTCAATATGTTTTGGCAGTGTAACCCAGATGAACATACCACCATCCGGTTTAGTCCAGGTGACACCTTCTGGAAAAAATTTGTTCAGTGCGTCCAGCATGATGTCACATTGGCCTGAATAGAAACTACGGATGGTTGGAATATGATGATCGAGGAATCCGTCTTTGATGACTTCATGCACAACCATTTGAGTCAACTGTGCAGTATGCAAATCGGCTGCCTGTTTCGCCTGTTCCAGTTTGCGCACCAGCGGACGTGGAGCAACAACATACCCCAAACGAATTCCGGGGGTGAGGACTTTGGAAAACGAACCCATGTAAATCACGCCATCCGGGTTCATGGACAACATTTTCGGCAATGGCTCACCGCGATAACACAATGCGCCGTAAGGATCGTCTTCAAGTAATGGAATGCGCATACGGGCGCACGTTTCAACCAACTCGGAACGCCGTTCCAGCGACAGGCTCAGGCCGGTCGGATTCTGAAAATTGGGAAGGCAATACAACAACCGGGCTCCCTCGCCCTTCTCAACCACATCTGACGGACGCAAGCCATGCTCATCCATTTCAACGGCCACAAACTCAGGCCGGTACACGGAAAACGCCTGCAGCGCGCCCAGATAGCTTGGTGTTTCAACGATGGCTTTGCTTCCTTCATCGAGCAACACCTTACCCAGCAAATCGAGGCCCTGTTGCGATCCGGAGACCATCAAAACCTGTTCAGGTGAAATGGTTGCGCCATTTTTAGACAATGTACTTGCAATAAATTCACGCAGCGGAGGATAACCGTCAGTGGGACCATACTGCAGAGCGGTCTTGCCATTGGTGGCCAACACTTTGTCAAAAGCAGCGCGCATACGCTCGACAGGAAAGGTTTCAGGCGATGGCAATCCACCCGCAAATGAAATCACTTCTGGCCGCTGTGTCACTTTTAAGATTTCACGAATCATCGAGCTCTTCAATTGCTCTGCACGCTCAGAAAATTTCCATTCGATCGGGGTGATGTTTTCAAGTTTCATGCTGTACCGCCTTGGTTAAATATGAGTTACTGGGGTCTAAGGTGTGTCTCAGGATTTCAGTTCTACGATCAGTTCGATCTCGACACATGCACCCATCGGAATTTGCGCCACACCGAAAGCCGAGCGGGCATGCTTGCCCTGTTCACCAAAAACTTCTGCAATCAATTCTGAAGCACCGTTGGTTACCAGATGTTGTTCAGTATAGTCAGCGGTTGAATTAACCAGGCTCATTAACTTGACGACACGAGCGACCCGATTCAGATCACCACCACATGCGGCCTGCAACGTTGCGATCAGATCAACGGCGACCGAACGTGCCGCCGCCTTGCCTTCTTCAGTCGTCATGTTTCTACCCAACTGCCCCGCCAACACCTTACCGTCTTTTTTTGAAATATGACCGGAAATAAATACCAAATTCCCTGTTTGCGCGTACATCACATACGCAGCCACCGGCGCGGCAACGGCCGGCAATTCAATTTTTAAAGCGGCAAGTTTTTCGTAAATTGACATGGTCTGTTCCGTTTTCCATTTAGTGTTAATAAGTAAATTTAAATTCAGCATTGAAGGCCGTTAATCGTCTATTGTACGTCGCGCTCAACATGATTCATACCCCCAAAATCGGGAATACTGCCGAAGCATCGCCGGGTTTTTCGTTTAACTCGATCCGTTAACCAAATTAAATACAGACTTCCATATCGGCATGCGAAAAACTCCAGGCGCCAATAATGATCGAAAATTGTTTTGCATCCACATTCCCGCCGCATAAAGGCAGGCCGATTTTCAGGCCTTTTAACTCGGAACGGATCTGCAATGCAGCTGCCATCGCTGCGGCGCCGGCCCCCTCAGCGACGTTGTGTGTCGTGACAAACAGTAATTTCATGGCTGCTGCCACTTCGGTATCGGATACCGCCATGACGCGATCCACACCAGACATGATTATTTCAAGCGAAACATCATCCGGCACCCGACAAGCCAACCCATCGGCCAGCTGAGTCGAAACCGGGGCTTCAATTTTAATTCCAGCATCAAATGATTTTTTATAGGCAGGCGCGTGCGCCGAAACCACCCCGATTATTTTTGTTTTCAATCCGAGTGCCTGCCTGGCTGCCACCGCTGCACAAATACCGGAACCCTGGCCAATCGGAACAAACACCAGATCAAGATCCGGTTGAGCACTGAATAACTCCATCCAGTAACTGGCCACGCCTGCCAATAAATCAGCGTGCATGGAGGGAATCATGTGCCAGTCATTATGCTTTGCAAGTTGCGCAGCATATTCACGGCAATCCTGAAACTCATTGCCATACTCAATCAGATCAACGCCCAATGCGCGCATCGCATTATTTTTTTCTGCACTGTTTCCATGTGGGACCACGATATGCGCTTTCATGCCGAGGCGTTTAGCCGCGAATCCAACCGACAACCCATGATTACCTCGAGTCGCTGCAACCAAATGCTCCATGTCTGGCGCGCGTTTTGCCAACTCGTGCAGATATACCAGGCCACCACGGACCTTAAACGCACCGGTAGGCGTGTGATTCTCATGCTTGACCCAGACTTCACAACCCATCGCCTCATTGATTAACGGCCAGGAATACTGCGGCGTGGCGGGCATGGCTTCATACACGATTTGTGCTGCATCATTGAGTTGTTGCAAATTTGGTAAATTCGTTGCCATATTGTTCTTTTCAATTATTTGTTGAATGGTAAAAGTGCCAGTGGAAGTTATACTAATCAACAAAACCAATACAGTACCGATACACTTAAGCAATTAATTTACTTTCTGTATCGGGCAATTGAACGATACAGTTCAGCCACAAAGGAACAGCAATGACAGCTATCCCGCACACTTTGATCAGAGATTCCGACGACACACTGGTCGATCAGATAGTGCGCATGATCGAAAACAAAATTGATGAGCGGTTACTGCGCACTGGCTCACGCATGCCTTCAATCCGCAATTACGCCGATACGCTTGAAGTTTCCCGTTTTACTGTCGTCGAAGCCTACGACAGACTTGTGGCACGCGGCTATCTAGAGTCCAGGCGCGGCTCAGGATTCTTTGTCCGTGAACGTGCACCACTGGCTACAGCCGTTCCGTCTCCGACCAATCCGCAACAATTGGATGTGGTCTGGCTGGTGCGCAATATGTTCAGACAGATGCCGCCCCATAAAATGCCAGGCTCAGGTGTACTGCCCCACGACTGGCTGGAAGGGGAATTGGTCGCAAACGGATTGCGGGCCGTAAGCAGGCTAAATCAGAACCTGTTGCTGCACTACGGGACGCCACAGGGCTTCTATCCGTTGAGGCAGCAATTGCAGTTGCGCCTGGCAGAACTTGAAATTGCCGCCACCCCAGAACAGTTTGTCACGACCTCTGGCGTGACTCAGGCACTGGATCTGGTAGCAAGGGAGTTCGCGCATGCCGGCGACACCATTCTGGTCGATGACCCGGCATGGTTTTTAATGTTTGGCTCATTTGCGGTACTGGGCGTCAAAGTAATCGGCGTTCCGCGCCAGCAGGACGGTCCGGATATCAGCGCCCTGTGTGAATTGGCCGCCCTGCACAAACCAAAGCTGTACATCACGAATTCGGTATTGCACAATCCAACGTCAACTTCCATGTCTGCGGCCAAAGCTTTTCAGGTCTTAAAGGCCGCAGAACAATACGACTTCATCATTGTTGAAGACGATATTTACAGTGATTTACACCCAGGGAACAACGTTCAGCCTGCTACCCGGGTGGCCAGCCTGGACCAGCTCAACCGCGTGATTTATCTTGGCGGCTTTTCCAAATTACTTGCTGCAAATTTGCGGGTCGGTTTCATCGCCACTTCCCATGAACTGGCGTCCCGACTGTCAGACCGAAAAATGTTATCAACACTGACTACAACCGAAATCGGCGAGCGTGTGGTTTATAAAATTCTGTCTGAAGGCCATTATCGCAAGTACATTGAACGGGTCCGCGGCAAGCTCGACCCCGTGCGTCTGAGTACTGCCAAGCGACTTGAAAATATTGGCATCAAGGTCGATATTTTCACCCCGGCCGGAATGTTTCTGTGGGTCGATGCCGGCTGTGATACCAACTCACTGGCAGAAGCCGCATTGGAACAAGGGATCTTGCTGTCACCAGGCAGCATGTTTTCCCCCGATCAGCGCCCTTCTTCCAGAATGCGGATCAACGTTGCGGCAATGACGGATCCTTTGGTTTGGGATTTTCTCAAGCAGGAAATCAGGGCCAGAAGCGCAAATTAGCCAAGTGACAAACCCTTGAATTTGGCCCATTAAGCCTCATTTCAGGCACACCCGGTCATCGGCAACGCTGGCCGAACCACCTAATCAGACAATCATATTAAAAGGACAACCATGACTGTTCACCAAAAACAAACCCTTGGATTTCAGGCGGAAGTGACACAACTTTTGCAGCTGATGATTCATTCACTGTATTCAAACAAGGAAATATTTTTACGCGAACTCATTTCCAATGCATCCGACGCAGCCGATAAATTGCGCTTTGAAGCCATGAGTAACGCGGCGCTGTTTGAAGATGATTCCGACCTGAAAATCAAAGTCACTTTCGACAAAGATGCCCGCACCATTACCATTTCGGACAATGGCATCGGCATGAATCGCGATGAAACCATTTCCCACCTGGGAACGATCGCAAAGTCCGGCACCAAGGAGTTCTTTGGCAAGCTGTCGGGTGACCAGCAGAAGGATGCGGCCATGATCGGCCAATTTGGCGTTGGCTTTTATTCGGGCTTTATCGTCGCCGATAAAATCACGGTGGAAACGCGCCGTGCCGGAGCAACAGACGCGGTACGCTGGGAATCTACCGGCGCAGGTGAATTCAGCATCGAAGACATCGAAAAAAAATCACGCGGTACCGATATCATCCTGCACTTGCGTGAAGGGGAAGACGAATTCTTGTCGGGCTGGAAATTGAAATCGATTATTCGTACTTATTCAGATCATATTTCGTTGCCGATCCTGATGCAAAAAGAAGAATGGAATGAAGAAAAAAAGGAACAGGTCACCAGTGAGGAATTCGAAACGGTCAATCAGGCCAGTGCACTGTGGGCCCGCAGCAAATCCGACATTACAACGGAACAGTACGACGAATTCTACAAACACGTTTCGCATGATTTCCAGGCACCGTTAACCTACACCCATAACCGGGTGGAAGGTCGCAGTGAATACACTCAGCTGCTATACATTCCGTCGCGCGCACCGTTCGATTTATGGGACAGGAACAAGCGCGGCGGAATCAAGCTGTATGTAAAGCGTGTCTTCATCATGGACGATGCAGAGCAGTTAATGCCAGTCTATCTGCGGTTTGTCAAAGGTGTGATTGATTCCAGTGATCTGCCATTGAATGTGTCGCGCGAAATCTTGCAGGAGTCACGTGATATTAAAGTCATTCGCGAAGGTTCAACCAAACGCGTCTTGGGCATGTTGGAAGAATTGGCCAATTCGGACGAACAAGAGAAGAAGGAAAAATATCAAACCTTCTGGAATGAATTTGGACAGGTATTAAAAGAAGGTATCGGCGAGGATTCAGGCAACAAGGACCGCATCGCCAAACTTTTGCGTTTCTCCTCCACCCAAAATGACAGTGAATCCCAATCCGTCTCGCTGGCCGATTATTTGACACGCGCAAAAGAAGGACAAAACAAAATTTATTACGTTACCGCTGAAAGTTTTGCGGCGGCTAAAAACAGTCCGCATCTGGAAATTTTCCGTAAAAAAGGCGTGGAAGTCTTGCTTCTGACAGATCGGGTGGATGAATGGATGCTGTCGTTCCTGACCGAATTTGAAGGTAAAGAGCTGACTTCCGTAGCCAAAGGCAGTCTGGATCTGGGCGCACTGGAAGACGAAGCAGAGAAGAAACAGCATGAGCAGACTCAAACTGATTACGTTGAATTGGTCCAGAAAATGAAAACAGCGCTGGATGGCAAAGCAAAAGATGTGCGCGTGACGTTTCGTCTGACGGACTCTCCTGCATGCCTTGTCGCTGACGAACACGAATTATCGGGCAATCTGGCACGGATGTTGAAAGCAGCCGGCCAGGCGGCACCGGATTCCAAACCGATTCTGGAAATTAATCCTGACCACCCGCTGGTTCAGCGTTTGAAATATGAAACCTCAAAGTTCGATGACTGGTCGCACATTTTATTTGATCAGGCGCTTTTGGCTGAAGGTGGCAATCTAAACGACCCGAGTGCTTACGTAAAACGGCTGAATGAATTGCTGTTGAACATGTCAAAATAATGCAGGCAATAAAAAACGCGCCAAAATGAACTGGCGCGTTTTTTTGCCTTTAATTTACATCATCACTTAATGTGTTACACGGGTAGTGCGACCGTTAGACAATAACCTCACCCGATCGCCGACATTAAATTGTTCATCCGCATCTTGTGTAATGGCAGTTAAATTGCCGTTGTCCAATTTAACCGTAATTTCCAATCCTGGTTTGTTATTCATGTTCTTTTCAACCTGCTGACCAATCAATCCACCAGCGATTGCGCCTCCAATCGCACCGGCAATGGATCCATTACCCCGGCCGACCGTGTTACCGGCCAAGCCACCCAATGCAGCACCGCCAAGCGTTCCTACACCGGACTGACCACTGTCAATGACGACATTGCGAATTGATTCAACGACACCCATGCGAACACTTTGTTCCCCCATCGTCTGACGGGCTTGATAAACATTTGCCGAATTTGGTTGAACTGCACAGCCTGTCAAAGCCAACATACCAATCCAACCAGTTATCAATAAAGCATTTTTCATTTATTTCTCCAATAATCACTAAAAACAGCCAGTATTGTGTGACTTGTTTCAGCAGCCAACAAGAACTTCTTTACCACACAGCGATGGTAGATTGTAACAATTTACGACATAAAATGGCAGGCCAGATAAACAGTCCTCGACAAATAACGGCCACAGCAGCAGTTTCGTTGACTTTTGAAATTAAAACCACGCGCGCACCTGATCACGAACAAATTTGCAGAAAATCCGCAAAGCTTCGCTTGGACATCGGTGTTTCTACTAGCTGATTAACAATCGCAACCGGGACCGACGGCCAAACACCAAATTCAATTTCTACTGGCTTTTTAATGACTTCCTCCATATCATCTTTCTGAAAATCATCGAATGCATGAATTGGTTCGATTTACGACAAACTTTTAGTGACCGAAATTCCGAGAATAGAAACATCCATATGCTCATTAAACGAAAATCCATCGAGGCACAGGCAAACTCCAGATCAGGGGTACAACAGTCCCCAAAACGCAAAATCAAATATGCGCCTGTGACCATCTCGGAAATGGATGGCGTGCGCTATTTGCACTTTGGAACCGAATGGGTTCAGGGCGCTATGCGAATCAGAAAGCCTGACTGGCTGGAATTGGAATATGCCCAACAAATGATGGCCTGGATGTTATTCATCAAAAGACCGCAGCATATTGTGCAGCTTGGGCTTGGCACCGGATCACTGACAAAGTTTTGCCACCTTCATTTTCCTGAAGCGCAAATTACCACCATAGAATTAAATCCGTCCGTCATCGCAATTTGCCAATCCATGTTCAAATTGCCCGACAACAATGACAGGCTTCATGTCGTGGAAATGGACGGGCTGGATTTTGTCAACGAACATAGTCACTATGGGACGCTCGATGTCATGCAGGTCGATGTATACGATGCGACAGCCCGTGGACCGGTACTGGATACTGCCGAATTTTATCAGGCGTGTTCGGATTGCTTAAAGTCGGACGGGGTCATGACGGTGAATTTATTTGGCGACCACCCAAGCTATCTGAAAAATATCAAAGCAATGAAATTTGTTTTCGATCAGGTGATCTGCCTTCCTGAGGTTCATGATGGCAATGTCATCGCCATCGCATTCAACACCAAACCTGATCTCGATTTTGCTCAGTTGTATGATCGAGCGGCTCAAATTCAAGTCAGCACAAAATTGCCGGCTAAATCCTGGGTAAACGGCATCCAAATCGCATTAAAAAATTGAATGCTTTTCAAGTTACATCATTAAAATGAAAATGACTAAAAATCTCGACTTGCAACATATTTTGAATTGGCTCATCCATGACGGTATCCTGACCAAGGATACTGCACGTATTCAATACCCCCTTGCGCAGGCGATTTTAAAGAATGCGCCGATGAGCATGCATCCGCTAACCGCGCTGGCACAATGCAAACTGACAGCAGTCACTTCTCCCGGAACACACCTGAATCTGGACTGGCTGTCCGAGTGGCTGGCCAAACGGATGAAACTGCCTTTCTACAGGATTGACCCACTGAAGGTCGATTTCACCAAAGTTGCCGATGTCATGTCGGCCAACTATGCGGCCAGGTTTAATATTCTTCCAGTTGAAATTTCTCCGACCACGGTGACGATCGCCACATGCGAACCTGGTAACGTCGAATGGCACGATGAAATCGCAAAAGTGACACGGCGCGAATTAATTTTGGTTATCGCAAATCCGCTGGAAATTTCCCAATATATTGCGCAATTTTTTGCGCTGGCCAAATCAATCAAAAATGCCAGTAAAACCAAAGGCCAGGACATCGCGCTGCGAAATAATTTTGAGCAGCTGGTAGAACTTGGAAATTTAAACAAACAACTGGACTCGAACGACCAGCATATTATCAATATTGTTGACTGGCTCTGGCAATACGCATTTGAACAGCGCGCCTCGGATATCCATCTGGAACCAAAGCGCGATATGGCCACCATCCGTTTCCGGATCGATGGCATTTTGCATCAGGTGTATCAGGTCCCGGTTACCGTCATGATTGCCATGACCGCGCGCATCAAATTATTGGGGCGGATGGACGTTATTGAAAAGCGTCGCCCGCAGGATGGCAGGATTAAAACCCGCACCAACGCAGGTCAGGAAATTGAGTTGCGTCTTTCCACGTTGCCGACCGCATTTGGGGAAAAAATGGTCATGCGTATTTTTGACCCGGATGTGGTGGTAAAAACATTGCCTGAACTCGGTTTTCCGGTGGACGATGCCATGCGCTGGAAGCAGCTTACTGAAAAGCCGCACGGCATCATATTGGTTACCGGCCCAACCGGTTCGGGTAAAACAACAACGCTGTACACAACCTTAAAGGCACTGGCGACTTCTGAAGTCAATGTCTGTTCGGTTGAAGATCCTATTGAAATGGTGGAGCCGTCGTTTAACCAGATGCAGGTCCAGCACGGCATCGATCTGTCCTTTGCTGATGGCGTCCGGGCATTGATGCGGCAGGATCCCGACATTATCATGGTGGGCGAAATTCGCGACCTGGCAACCGCTGAAATGGCGATACAGGCCGCGCTGACCGGCCATCTGGTGTTCTCCACTCTGCACACCAATGATGCACCGTCCGCCGTCATGCGCCTGCTTGAACTTGGCGTACCGTATTACCTGCTGGAAGCAACTCTGGTCGGCATTCTGGCGCAACGACTGGTTCGCACTTTATGCCCGATCTGCAAATCTCAGGACGCCGAGCTTGAGGAGCCAATATGGAAATCACTCACGGAAAACTGGAATTTACCCAAACCGGAGAAAGTGTACCGCCCGGTTGGTTGCCCGGAATGTCGCCAGACCGGTTACCGGGGTCGAACCGGACTTTATGAATTGATTACCATCAGCCAGGCATTCACTAAGTTAATACGCCCGGAAACTGATTTGCGTTTATTGAGCGAGCAAAGCATTAGAGATGGGATGAAACCGCTGCGGATCGCTGGCGCGTATAAAATTCTGGAAGGTTTGACGAGCTGCGATGAAGTTCTGAAAGTGACTTCGACCCTGACTTAATCTGCCGCCCGGAACATGCACACCACACAGGATAAAGGTTACAATGCCCTGTCCGGAAGGCTATTCCAATTCTATTTTTTGCGATTAAATCATGCCAGTTAGAAAATTTAAATTTCAACGATTCATGCAAGCTGCACTGATGATGGCGTTTGCCGTCACCAGTTTCAATGTCTGTGCGCAGAACAATCCGGTAGCCGACAAGCCTGCGACACTGAATCTTGATGATCAAAAAATCGCAAAAGAATTAATCAAAGAGAGCCGCGACAATGATTCCGGCAATAATTCGTCGGAAAAAATATCGGTTGAACCAAACCAGCTCGATGCCAGTTTCGCCAAGGCGGAGAAACACGGACTCAAACCGGAAATTGTTGAAATAAATTCTGCAGGCTCTGCGCAAAGGGTGACCAAAGTGACCGGCGCAGATGGATCCTATTGTGTTTACGCTCCTACCGTTGCAAGAACAGATGGTATCGACGCAATTCAAAACGGTTTGCAAAATCAGGTACGTACCTGTCCGCCCTGATCGAGTCTGGTCAGATCAAACGCCAGAGCGCGAATAGCAGCAGCGTATAAAACGCTGCCACAATGTCGTCCCACATTACCCCGAAACCACCCTTTAAATGCTGATCAAAATAAGCGATTGGTGGCGGTTTAACCATATCAAACACTCTGAACCAGAAAAAAGCCCAGCATTGGGTACTAAAATCCGCCGGCATGATCATCAGCAGTACCAGCCAGATCGCAATGATTTCATCCCATACCATACTGCCGTGATCTGCTGCTCCCAGAGCACGGCCAGTCCTTTCGCAGACCTGTACCCCGACAAAAAAACCAAGTCCGATAATGATGGCCCAATGGGTTTCTGTAAAAAACGCGGGCCAACGGTTCGACAGCGCCACAAACATGAACCATCCGAGCAAGGTTCCAACGGTTCCCGGCATAATCGGTGAAAGACCACTTCCAAATCCCTGGGCAATGAAATGGTGCGGATCAGAAAGCATGAATTTCGCAGTCGGTCTGATTTTATAGCGTGGTACTGCATTCATTTCATTATTCATAATTGGAAATGGTCGAATGACTGCAATGAAAATTGGAGTGGTGAATTTTGTGCATCAACAAAACGTAAGCCGGGTTTTGACTCCATAAACCCAACTCGCGTGACGGTTATTTCTGACCGCTCTGCTGCGGCCAATACGGCTGAACGATTCACTCTGGCAGCCGTAAAGCATAATTCATAATCGTCGCCACCGGCCAGAGCATACTCAAATTGAATCGATTTGTTCTGGCTTTCTAATACAGCGCCAATTGGAAGGGTCTCGCACCAAAGCGTCGCGCCCAGCCCCGATTTGTTCAATATGTGTCCCAAATCACCAACCAACCCGTCGGAAATGTCTATTGCAGCGTGTGCCAGAGAGCGTAATTCCAGTCCGAGGCGAACCCTTGGCACAGGCTGATGGAGGCGCCCAACGGCTCTGGTTAAATCAGCTTCCGGCAGTTGTACCTGGTCTAATAAAGCGGCCAGCGCCAATTTTGCATCACCCAACGTTCCGGACACCCAAATGTCGTCACCAGCCATTGCAGAATCCCGTCTCAGGGCCTGACCTGCGGGGATTTCGCCGAAAACAGTAATGCAGATATTGAGCGGGCCTTTGGTTGTATCGCCACCAATTAACTGACAATGATGTTGCGACGCCAAATCAAACAGGCCAGATGAAAATTGACTCAACCAATGTTCCTGCGCCTCGGGCAATGCCAGCGCCAGTGTAAATGCGCGCGGTTCTGCTCCCATTGCCGCCAAATCCGATAAGTTCACTGCCAGTGCTTTATGCCCCAACATTGCTGGATCGGCACCCGCGAAAAAATGGCGGCCTGCAACCAACATATCTGTCGAAATGGCCATCTGCATGCCATTGCGGGGAGTGAGCAATGCACAGTCGTCACCTACCCCCAAAGGAATATAGTCGACCGGAGACTGGCGTTCAGTGAAGTACTGTTGAATGAGTTCGAATTCGGACATGCGGGCATTCTACAACCAAAACGATGGACTTTTATACAGATCCAACAACACAACACGCCCGGAAAATTTTCAAACTATTTGGTTTCGAAAAATTCTTTCATCATGAAAGCTTCCAGCATGGCGGTATCCTCCGGGCGGGCAGACAGTTGCACCACTCGACCCAGACGCTGCGACTCCCAGTTAAAATCACCTTTGTAATGCTCGCGAATCAACTGAATCATCCTGCGAACCAGAGCCAATTCCACGTCGCCGCCGACGCCAGCATCGACTTCGTAAGTCTGGCGCGTACTTTCACGCGGATCATTCGTCCAACCGCGGAATGAAAAACGTCCAGTCTGAACACCCTTGTTCAAGATCTGGAAAATACCATTTGTACCCTTGCGGTTGTAATTGGCGGCCTGAATATTTGCCTTGATCCGCGCCATGGCCGCATCATTCTCAGACGGCCCCTGACTGGCCGACTGGGCCTCACTGTTTTGCTGGGCTGCCTGTTCTTCCAGCAATCGCCGCCGTTCCCGCGCAGCCGCCACCTGACTCATGGTATCGACAACGGGTTCTGCTGCAACCGGCGAAATGGACTGTATGCTTTCAACTGTTGGCCGGGTTTGCGTAATGGTATTGGGGTTTGGCGCTTGCCGCTGTGCCTTTTTCTCTGGCTGGGTTTTAGGTGGCTTGGGTTTGTCCGACTGATTTTTCGCCATCAAATCAAAGAACACCAGTTGGCCTTCTTCGCTACCCTGCTTTAACGGATGGTCGACTTTCTTTGTCAGTAACAGATAGGCCACAATAAAATGCACCAGAACCAGAATGGTAATGGCGAACATATTGCGCCCGCGCTGATGTGGGTATAACTCTTCCTCGAAATCAACCACCAGCGGTTTTCTGGTGATCGTGAAGCCTAACACCAAAGTGCCCCAGCTCAAATTCAATAAAACAGTATCAATTGCCGCCGTTCGCTGTTTTACTATGCTAAAACGTGGTAACACTACACACTCCTGCCTGTGGCTGGCTTCATATCAAACTCAGTCGGTATAAGTTAAATTTTTAATCAAACAAGGGATTGTTCAGACTGATTCGAATCGATGGCATGCTTATCATTTAATCCAGCATGCCAAACAGGTCGAAATTATCAACCAAAAGTTACCTGACTGGGTAGGTCTTTAGCCTGTATTTAGGCATTTCGTTACAATTTTACGGTGAATAGCCCGTGACTTATTGACGAATACACAAGTCCAGGTAAATGACAAAAGCAGTTAAGCAGCATTTCCAAAACAGCGTGGCTGCCCTGCTTTCAGTGGATAGATCCTGATGGCGAGGCCAATGAATTGTCAATCCGTTGCCGAATCAAAGGTGGGTTCCTCAAGTCTGGATTTCAAACGCTTCTTTCCCACCCTCACAATTCGGGCATTCCCAATCCCAGGGCAAATCTTCCCAATGGGTACCGGCTGCCATTTTACTTTCGGGGCAACCCGCTTTTTCGTCATAGACATAGCTGCAAATCGTACATTTGTACGACTTGTATTCTTGCTTCGGTTTATGTTTAAAAGTAGGAAACATCATTAACCTCATCAGAACATATCAACTGTTAAAAAAGTTAGTTAAAGATAGTCCTTTCACGAAAATCATTCAACAATCTCATAAATAAATACAACACAAGAATGGCGACATAACCCTTTATATTTCAGTAATTCAACTTACCAATTCAAGCCAAGCAAATACGTCCAATAAGTTGACTTCACTCTGATAGAATCACAGGTTACTGAAAATAATTATTGGTTTGCAAATAGCAAGCGTTGCGGGTAAAGCCTGCTGCCTCGCCAATTTATATCATTCAAGCAAAAATACATTCTCATCGAAAGGTCAGACCACATGGATCACAATTCCGATAAAGCCGAGCAAGCCCGACAACAACTACGCGCAGCGGCCTTGGAATATCATGAATTGCCTGTGCCAGGAAAAATCAGTGTCAATGCCACCAAACAACTCACGAATCAACGCGATCTGGCCTTGGCATATTCCCCGGGCGTAGCTGCACCCTGTGAAGAAATCGTCAAAGATCCGGTCAATGCATTCAAATATACGGCCCGCGGCAATCTGGTCGGCGTGATCACCAACGGGACAGCCGTGCTCGGTTTGGGCAATATCGGCCCACTGGCCTCCAAACCGGTGATGGAAGGAAAAGGGGTCCTGTTTAAAAAATTCGCCGGCATTGATGTATTCGATATCGAAATCAACGAATCGGACCCGGATAAATTGTGTGACATTATTGCGGCCCTTGAACCCACTTTCGGCGGCATTAATTTGGAAGACATCAAGGCGCCTGAATGCTTTTACATTGAGCGCAAACTGCGCGACCGGATGAAGATACCGGTTTTTCACGATGACCAGCATGGCACCGCCATTATTGTTGGTGCGGCAATCCTGAATGGCTTAAAAGTCGTCAATAAAGATTTAAAAAAATGCAAACTGGTTGTTTCCGGAGCGGGCGCAGCCGCTTTGGCCTGTCTGGATCTGATCGTTGATTTGGGATTCCCGATAGAAAATATATTTGTCACCGATCTGGCCGGTGTAGTTTACAAAGGTCGGACTGAATTAATGGATCCCGACAAGGAACGTTTCGCACAGGATACTCATGCCCGCACTCTGGCAGAAGTCATACCGGGAGCAGATGTATTTCTTGGACTGTCGGCAGCCGGTGTATTAAAAAAAGACATGGTCAAACAAATGGCAGCCCAACCGCTGGTGCTTGCGCTCGCCAATCCCACTCCTGAAATTTTGCCTGAAGAAGTCCGGGAGGTGCGCAGCGATGCGATCATCGCTACCGGTCGTTCCGACTACCCCAATCAGGTCAACAATGTTTTATGCTTTCCCTATATCTTCCGCGGCGCCCTTGATTGCGGCGCTACCACTATTACCCGTGAAATGGAAATTGCCGTTGTTCATGCCATTGCCGAACTGGCGCAGGCTGAACAATCCGACATCGTTGCAACCGTTTATGGCTTTACCAGTCTGAGCTTCGGTCCGGAATACCTTATTCCCAAACCGTTTGATCCACGGCTGATGATGAAGATCGCACCTGCAGTGGCAAAAGCGGCGTTTGAATCCGGGGTTGCCTCCCGACCGATCGCCGATCTTGAAGCTTACGCGGAAAAGCTGCAACAGTTCGTCTATCACAGCGGTTCCTTTATGAAGCCGGCGTTTCAGATTGCCAAAAACGCGCCGGACAGCAAAAAACGTATCGTCTTTGCCGAGGGCGAAGAAGAGCGCGTATTGCGCGCGGTGCAGATCGTCGTCGATGAACACTTGGCCAAACCGATACTGGTCGGACGTCCCGCGGTGATTGAACGCCGAATAGATTCCTTTGGCCTTCGTATCAAACCCGGCGTCGATTTCGACATCATCAACCCCGACTTTGACGAACGTTATCGCAATTACTGGGAAACCTATTACGAACTGACTTCACGTCAGGGCGTAACCCAGCAGTATGCCAAAATTGAAATGCGCAGGCGCCATACCTTAATCGGTTCGATCATGATTAAAAAAGGGCACGCCGACGGCATGATCTGCGGCACTTTTGGCACCACGCACCTGCATCTGGATTACATTGACCGTGTTCTTGGCAAGAGAGATGGCGTCAACGTCTACGCTGCCATGAACGCCCTGATTCTGGCTGACCGGCAAATCATCGTCGTCGACACGCACGTGAATGAAAATCCCACATCAGAACAGATCGCAGAAATTACCATTCTCGCCGCCGAAGAAATGCGCCGCTTCGGCATTGTGCCGCACGTCGCACTGTTGTCCCATTCCAATTTTGGTACCAGCAACAGTGAATCGGCCCAAAAAATGCGTGCCGCATTAAAAATTATTCAGCAAAAAGCACCGGATCTTGAAGTGGACGGAGAAATGCATGGCGATTCCGCGCTCGACAATGTCTACCTGAAAAAGAGCATGCCAGACTCGACCCTGAGAAACAGTGCCAATCTGCTGGTCATGCCCAATATTGACGCTGCCAATATTTCCTATAACCTGCTTAAAATCTCGGCCGGCAACGGTATTGCCATTGGTCCTATTCTGTTGGGCTGCGCCAAACCGGTACACATTTTGACGCCATCGGCCACTGTCAGACGCATAGTCAACATGACCGCCCTGTGTGTAGTCGATGCGGTCGCACAACGTTAACATTAACTGAAAATTTAACAATAAAAAGCCGGACTAAATTAGTTCGGCTTTTTTTCTTGTGTTAGTGGTAGAGTTATTCCTTAATAACGATTCAGCATGGAATTGATCAGGGGACACGGCATGGACGATCTAACTCAATTAGCCACCAAAGTCGGTACAATACTTTCAGAAAAAAACCTTTTGCTGGCAACTGCGGAATCGTGCACGGGTGGCGGTGTCGCGCAGGCAGTAACTGAAATATCTGGTTCCTCAAGCTGGTTCGAGTGTGGCTTTATTACGTACTCCAACTCATCCAAATCAGAATTGCTCAACATTTCGCCGGCACTGATTGCACAACATGGCTCGGTCAGCGAGGAAATTGCAGCTGCCATGGCAGAAGGTGCGCTTGCCAACTGCGAAGCACATGTCGCGTTGTCCACCACTGGCATTGCAGGACCATTAGGCGCCGTACCAGGAAAGCCAGTCGGCACCATCTGTTTTGCATGGAGTATGAACGGCAAGACCCACACGGAGCGTTTACTGTTCAGCGGCGATCGCAAATCGGTCCGTGAACAATCCGTAATTCATGCGTTAAAGGGTTTGCTGCACTTTTTGTCATAATGCAGAAAGCAGGCAGCGATAAGCGACACTGTTCTGTATCAGGTTCGCGTTGTGCTGGATTCAATCAAGGTGAATTTGATGCCACGTCTGGTTTTGTCATTCATCACAACATCAGAGATTTCGTCGTCATCCGCCAAAATCGACGTCTGCTCAGTTTCGACATCCAGCATGCTGGTACCGGTCAACTTTACCCAACGAATGTTCGCCTTTTTTAAATTCGCGCCATCGATGTTGGCGCCTGTTAAATCAAGTCCGCTCAATTCAGCGTCCACGGCTGAAAACTTGCCACCACTCATATCGAGCCCGCTCAAGTCTAAATCAATGAAATCTATTCCATCCAGATTCAACTGATATCCCTCGCTGATCAATTCCCTGATCATCAATTTCAACTCTGTCGTGTATTCATTATCAAAGGCCTTATTCAAAATATAGGTCTTGTATTTGGTGGGACAGCCGATATCTGCCAGAGCCAGTTTGGACAGTTCCCGCATATCGGGGTTGGTGCAAACTCCTTGATCATTGAACTTGAGTGGGTCTAATCGAGAGTAGTTCGGTGGCCGCAAATACTGATCAA